>BFBZ01000012.1_pt69 | contig 16151 bp, 15 predicted proteins | sample 1888401 | NCBI WGS metagenome assembly BFBZ01 (sample SAMD00112614, study PRJDB3348) | symbiont metagenome | host: Chara braunii | reverse complement strand
GTACCAGAGACGATCATACCAGATGCCGTCTGTGAGGCCGACGACGAAAACCGAGCCGAACCCGGCAAGCGCGAGACAACGCAGCAGAAACTTGCCTTCGCTTCGATCGGCAGTGATGACCGCGCCGGCGTCAAAGGGTTGCGCCGCATAGCCAAGCGCGCGGACACGATCGAGAACGGCGGCGGGGTTTGCCTTGCTGCCGCGCCAGGCGACAACGAGCTTGCCTGTCGAAAGATTGAGGCGAGCATTTTCCACATTGTCGAGCGCGCCGACGCCGGATTCGATCTTGGCAATGCAATTGGCGCAGCGCGCGCCGCTCACGGCCGCTTCAAATTCCGCGGTGCCGTTTTCCTTGCGCCGAATGAAGCGGCTCAGATCGGACGTTGCGCCCGCTTCCGCAAAAGAAGTCAGGGAATCCATAGCCGCCGACTGGTCTCGAATGGCTGTTTGGTTTCGCTCGCCGAAACCATGATGTCCCATTCGCCTGCGGTCACCGGTGGAATATCGGCCTGATATTCCCCCGGGCGTGTCTCGGTGAAATTGAAGGTCCGGTCGCGGTTCTCGTCCGCCGGATGGCGCATTTCGCCATGGAGCGGAAGATGGGCCTGAAGACCGCCCTGTTTGTTCTTCACGGTGACGGATACGCGAACAACGCCCGATGGCAGGCGGGCAGCGCCGATGAAGGCATGCCAGCCAAGCTTCTCCTGCTCTTCTTTGAGGGCAAGTGTCCGATTGTATTCGACGCCCTGGAGATAAGGCTTTTGCTCGTCTTCGCCGCTGAATGTCGTAACGGAGAGCATGATAAAATAGACATTCACGGCAATAACGAGCGCGAAAAACCCTATGAGCCAGGCAAGAACCCCGCGCCCCGTGAGTTGAGCGTTCATTTGCCGCCTCGCGCTGCGAAGATCGTGTTTACCGTGCGTGTCTCGGAATGTGCGGCATCGCTCAGTGCAAAGGTGATCGGCTGCTCACCCGCCTTCACATCCTGTGCGGAGATGGTGACCAATACCCGGACGGAGCGCACCTTGTCGGCCCCCACAGACAATTTCACCGGCAGCGAAACCTTGCCGAGACCGATGACGTTCACTGCGGAAGAACGAACATCCTCAACGGAGAGATAGAAATCGCGCTCACGGGTCGATCGGTTCATGAGTTTGAGCGTGTAGGCGTTGCGTACGTCGCCATTGGACAGCGTGACGTAGTTGGGATTGCGATCGCGCAGAACATCGAGATCGATGGTCCGGCGCGTGACGAATCCGAGCAACATGATGGATGCGACGATAGCGAGAACGACCGCGTAGAGGACGGTCCGCGGGCGCACGAAGCGAAACCGCGCTTTGTCGCCTTTCAGCCTGCGCGTTACGTTGGCGTCGGTGTCATAGGCGATCAGGCCCTTGGGAAGGCCGATGCGCGCCATCACGTCATCACAGGCATCGATACACAGGCCGCAATTGATGCATTCAAGCTGTGCGCCGTCGCGAATATCGATGCCCATGGGGCAGGCGGCCACGCATTGGTTGCAATCGATGCAGGCTCCGCGGCCCTCCCAGCTTTCGCTCTTTTTGTGGGGCCCGCGAGGTTCGCCGCGATCCACGCGATAGGTAACGGCGAGGGCTTCATTATCCGTCATCGCACCCTGAATGCGCGGCCAGGGGCACATATAGGTGCAAACCTGTTCGCGCATCATGCCGCCAAGCGAATAGGTGGTGAAGGCGAGGGCGCCGATGGCGCCATAAACAACAGCAGGCGCCGACAGCGTGACCAGCTGGTGCATAAGGGTCGGCGCGTCGGTGAAATAGAAAACCCACGCACCGCCGGTCGCCACTGCGATCAGAAGCCAGATGGCATGCTTCGAGACGCGCTTGGTGACTTTCTGCACCGTCCATGGAGCCGCCGCCAGCCTTATGCGGGCGCTGCGATCGCCCTCGATCAGATTTTCGACGTAGATAAAGAGATCGGTCCAGACCGTCTGCGGGCAGGCATAACCACACCAGAGACGTCCGAAAAGCGCCGTGATCAGGAACAGGGAGACAGCCGCCATGATCAGCAGGCCGGTGATGTAATAAACCTCCTGCGGCCAAATCTCGACGAAGAAGAAATAGAAACGCTGATGTGCCAGATCCACCAGCACGGCCTGGTGCGGTGCGAAGGGGCCGCGATCCCAGCGAATCCACGGCACCACGTAGTAGATGCCCAAGGTGATGGCCATCACGGCCCACTTGACCTTGCGGAACTCGCCGTGAACCAGCTTGGGATATATCGGAACACGGGCTTTGTAGAATTTGCGGTTGATCGCGCTGTTGCTGGCTAGCGCGTCGGACTTCGCAACGCCTTCCGCGGCCATTGCGGGCTGCGACTGGACGCCGTTCACTGTGAATGTAACGCGCGCACTCATGGACGCGACCTATTCTCCGCCGCCGAGGCTGTGGACGTAAACCGCGAGAGACTTGATCGTCTCCGGCGACAAGCGGCCCGCCCATGTCGGCATCACGCCGCCATGGCCGTTCCAGATCTGATCCTGAATGTCCGCGCGGGTGGGCCCGTAGAGCCATTCGTTGTCGGTCAGGTTGGGTGCGCCGAACTCGCGGCTGCCTTTGCCGTTTGCGCCATGGCAGGCGGCGCAATTGTCCGCAAACAGTTTTGCGGCCCGCTTGACGGATGCCCCATTCGCCGGCCGGCCGGAAAGATGCACAACATATTCGGTGAGATCGTCGACTTCGCCTTCCTTGAGGATTGCATCCCTTCCAAACGCCGGCATTTGCGACTGGCGAGTGTCCGTGCTGGTCGAGCGAACACCGACCGTGATCGTATGCTGGATGTCTTTCAGCGTTCCGCCCCACAGCCAGACGTCGTCGTTCAGATTGGGATAGCCATGTGCGCCTTGCGCACCGGAGCCATGGCAGGGTGCACAATTGTCGCCAAACACGGCCTTGCCCTCAGCGAGCGCGAATTGCTGCAAGTCCGGGTTGGACTGGATTTGTTGAAGGCTGGCGTTCTTAAGTTCCTGCGCCTTCACCCGGCGCGCATCCTGCAGCGCGTGGACGTTGGCCATCACCTCTTCGCGTTGGGAGTGTTTGAGCAATCCATGCGTATAGCCATGGATGGTCGGCCACGCCGGCATCAATATCCAATAGCCGATTGCCCAAATGATCGAGGCATAGAGTATCCCCAGCCACCAGCGCGGTAGCGGGGTATTGAGTTCTTTGATGCCATCCCATTCGTGACCGGTGGTTTCGGTCCCCGAGACATGGTCGATATCCTTGTGTTCATCCGACATCAAATATCCCCGTCTTCAAGGGGAATGCGCGCGGCCTCGCGGAAGCGCTGCTGATTGGATGGCCACAACGCGTAAACGAGGACCACAACGAACATGGCGGTGAAATAGACAGCTCCCCAGCTTTGCGCGAAGGCGAGCACGTCTTCATAGGCCCAGGGCTCCACCTCTACCTCCGGTTCTCAGGCGCGTCGGCCTTGTAGGTCTTGAAATCCACCAGCGTTCCCAACATCTGCAGGTACGCGATCAATGCGTCGGCCTCGGTGATTTCCTTGGGATTGCCGTCGAAATCACGTGACTGTGCTTTTGGATAGCGCTTCTTCAGGGCATCGACGCCATCGTCATCCGGATTCGCCTGCGCCTCGAGATCGCGCTTGGCGTTGGCGATCTCCTCTTCCGTGTAAGGCACGCCAACGGCCTTGTTGGTTCTCAGTTGCGCTTCGATGTCGCGATAGTCGAGCGGCGTCAGCGCCAGAAACCTGTAAGGCGGCATCACCGATTCCGGCACGACGGATCGCGGATCTGCGAGATGGGCGCGCTGCCATTCGTCGGAATATTTCCCGCCAACGCGCGCAAGGTCGGGGCCGGTGCGTTCCGATCCCCACTGAAAGGGATGGTCGTACATGCTCTCGGCCGCGAGCGAGTAGTGTCCGTAGCGCTCGACCTCGTCGCGCAGCGGCCGGATCATCTGGCTGTGGCAGACATAGCAACCCTCGCGGACATAGATGTCGCGGCCCTCCAGTTCCAGCGGCGTATAGGGCCGCATGCCGCTCACCTTTTCGATGGTGCCGTTCACCCAGAACAGAGGCGCTATCTCCACCGCACCGCCAATTGCGACCACCAGGAGGATACCGATCAGAAGCAGGATGGAATTGCGTTCGAACACTTCGTGTTTCACAGCACGGCCTCCGTGGCGAGCGCCGGCTGAATGGCGGTGTCTGTTTCCGGGGCGCTATAAACGGTGCGCCAAAGATTATAGGCCATGATCACCGCGCCGGAGAGATAGAGCAGGCCGCCGAGCGCGCGAATGATGTAGTAGGGATGCATCGCCTGCACAGTTTCCACGAACGAATATTCGAGGAAGCCGAAATCGTTATAGGCGCGCCACATCAAGCCCTGCATGATGCCCGCCACCCACATCGACGTGATGTAGAGCACGATGCCAAGCGTCGAAATCCAGAAGTGCCATTCGACGAGCGCGTTCGAATAGAGCGTCTTCTTTTTCCACAGCCACGGAACCAGGCAGTAAAGAGCGCCAAAACTCACATACCCCACCCAGCCGAGCGCACCGGAATGTACGTGGCCGATAGTCCAGTTGGTGTAATGCGAAAGCGCGTTGACGGTTTTCACGCTCATGACCGGGCCTTCGAACGTGCTCATGCCGTAGAAGGCGACAGAGACCACGAGCATGCGCAGCACCGGATCGGTGCGCAGCTTGTCCCACGCGCCGGAGAGCGTCATCAACCCGTTGATCATGCCGCCCCAGGACGGCATCCACAGGATGATGGAAAACGTCATGCCGAGGGTTTGCGTCCATTCGGGCAGCGCCGTGTAGAGAAGATGATGCGGCCCCGCCCATATGTAGATGAAGATCAGGCTCCAGAAATGAACGATCGACAGGCGATAGGAATAGATCGGCCGTTCGGCGCGCTTCGGAATGAAGTAGTACATGATGCCGAGGAAGCCTGCGGTGAGGAAGAAACCCACGGCGTTGTGGCCATACCACCATTGCGTCAGCGCATCCTGCACGCCTGAGAACAGCGAGAAGCTTTTCGTTTCCCAGATTGAAACCGGCAGCGACAGGTTGTTGACGATATGCAACATCGCGATGGTCACGATGAAGGAAAGGTAGAACCAGTTGGCGACGTAAATGTGCGGTTCCTTGCGCTTCCATAGCGTGCCCAGAAACGTGATGAGGTAGCAAACCCAGACAAGCGTCAGCCAGATGTCGGCGTACCATTCCGGTTCGGCATATTCGCGAGATTCCGTGATTCCCAGCAGGTAGCCGGTGCCGGCGAGCACGATGAAGGTGTTGTAGCCCCAGAACACGAACCACGGCATGGATCCGCCAAACAGGCGCGCCTTGGATGTGCGCTGCACCACGTAGAATGAAGTGGCGATCAGCACGTTGCCGCCAAAGGCGAAGATCACCGCCGACGTGTGCAGCGGCCGCATCCGCCCGAAATTTGTCCAGGCCAGGTCGGGGAAGTAAAAGATGCTGGGGAAGGAAAGCTGAAGCGCGATGATAACGCCCACCAGCATGCCCGCGATACCCCAGAACATCGAGGCGATCACACCGGCTTTCACAACATTGTTGGCGTAACCTTCGCGTTCGTCCTGCGGAATGCCGTCCGCATAGGTCACCAGGTACCAGATACCGATGCCGAGCATCGCTGCGGCAAACGTCCAACCCTGAATGATCATTCTCGGATCGGGCGAGCGCGCTGCTTCGAAGATGCCGGCAAAGAACGAGAGCGCGACGACGGCGGGAAACAGCGCCAGATCGAACCGCAATGGCTGCTCAATTGTTTCCTGAGGCATCGTCCGCTTTCCGTTTGGAATTGGTGATCGAGACGTTTTCGGATTTCTCCGCGCGAGATTCGGCTTTGGCCGCCGCGCAATAGGCTGCCCAGCCGCCCGGCGCTGAAGGCGAACTGGCGATCGTTGAATTGGTATTCACCTGGAATCCCCGCATGATTAGGCCATCTTGATCGCAGGGATTGGCGTCAAAGCCTTTGACGTGAATCAATAAAACCAGGCGCCCGTGGGACAAGTCGTCGCTTTCGGGGGCGCTAGGGAATTGGCAAGTATCAGGGGATGCCGATCCCGAACACAGAACAGATATGCCGGGCGCCCAGAATGTCAGGGCCCCTGCTCGAAGACAGAGCGTAGAACAGAACCCCGCCCGCCAGGATCGTCGCGGCAAAGGCGCCGGCAAAGGCCATGCTCAGAAACCGCATCGAAATCGCGCGTTCCGAGGCGGCATCGTTTTCTTCGAGGCGTGCGATATTCGACATTTTGGCGAGCGCACCAATCTGCGCCAGCAAAAGACCGATAAAGGTGCAGCAGATCATCCAGCAACCGCAGCCGATAAGGACGCCGCCAATTTGCGCAATGCACCGCCCTCAAAATCCCCGGCAATCCCTAGCGCGACAGGGAACCAGCCATTTGATTTGCGTCAATCGGAAGGTGCGGGATCCGCAGATGTGACAAAATTGATGCGGCGGCAGGGTCAAATTCGGTTTGATTGGGCGATTCTGCCGATGTGGTAGGCGCTGGGTTTTGGAGTGCGCTGGAAGGTTTTGAGATCCACGGCCACCAGCCCGAAATGTTTGCCGAAGCCCGCAGTCCATTCGAAATTGTCGAGCAGCGACCAGTAGAGATAGCTGTGCACCGGGATACCCTCGTCCAGGCAGGCGCGCACGCCGTCCAGTGCCTGGTCGATAAAGGCGATGCGGCGGGCATCGTCCTTCGCCGCGATGCCGCTCTCGGTCACGTAGATCGGCTTGCCGATCTCGCGATGCGCCCAGCGGATCGTGTTGCCCAGCGCCTGCGGATAGAACTCATAGCCGGCGTCGGTGATTTGCGCGTCCGCGGGCGGTGGGATGATTCCGTTCGCATCGACGAGAAAGCGCGTATAGGCCTGCACGCCCACGAAGTCGGCATGTGTGCGCGCAACATCCGGCCATTCGCCGTAAAGCTGTTTGCGATAGGCATCCGCGATGGAATCCGGCCCCACGGGTTGAATATCCTGTGTGGTGAGCGTGAGGCCCACCGGAAGATCGGGCCTGGCGGCTTTGATGGCGTCATAGGCTTTTCGGTGCGCGGATTGCAGCAGGGGCGTGGCGACCGCAGGGTCGGCGAAGGCCAAAGAAGAGAATTTTGGCGAGCCGCTTGCTCTGGCGGCGGCTTCGATCATCGCTTTTGCCGCCGGAAGGGATTGGGCATATCCCGGCATGATCTGAACCAGAAGCTGGATATTTGCTTCATTGAAGGTGGTGGCCATGTGCATCAGGCCGCCAAGACGCTTGGCGGCCTTTTCGCAAAATGCTCCAAAGATGTCGGGCGCATCGGCGGCTTCGAAACCGCCTCGCGCGGCAAACCAGATCGGCGTCGTAAAGTGGTTGAAGGTGACGATTGGCTTCAATCCGTGATCACGGCAGGTTTCCAGCATTTTTGCATAGTGATCGAGTTCCGCGTTCGAATAGAACCCTTGAGTGGGCTCGATGCGGGCCCACTCGATTCCCATGCGGTAGCAATTGAATCCGAGCCGGGCAGCGATCGCCATGTCTTGCGCATAGCGGTGGTAGCTATCGCATGCGTCGCCCGAACGTTGCTTGAAAAGCGTCGGCTGCACGTTTTCCCGCAGCCACGCATCGCTGTTGATGTTGTTGCCTTCGCTTTGATAAGCGGAAATCGCCGTTCCCCAGAGAAAGCCGGCGGGGAAATTGCGCCGCTTGGTCGATGGCAGGCCATAGCCGGCGGGCATGCCGAGCCCAAGGGCTGCACCGGCGACAAGGCTGCGGCGGGAAATTTCCATGGCGATTTCTCGCTTTCCTGGTGTGGCCGACACGGGCATCGGTCCGAAAAGACAAGCGCACCGGGAGCCGCCGGGCCTCGGGGGCCTGCGTGGCCCGGATGCATCACGTCCTCAAAGACATTCATACACATGTGAATGAATGTTGACGAGAGGCAGAATCCCTGCCAGCTTTCCGCCGCGTGCCAAAGAGCACGCTTGGCTGCCCTTGGTGGGCGGCAAGGGGAGAAAACACTATGAGGCGCATGCTCCGCCTGTCGTCATCCTTATTGGTACTCGTCTTCAGTGGCGCGGTTCACGCGCAGATGGAAACCACCGATACATCGTCGAAGGCGCCGGTCTCCGACACCGGCAAAGGCGGCATCGAAACGGTGGTTGTGACCGCCGAGCGCCGTTCCGAGAACCTGATGACGACGCCGATTTCGGCCGATGTCTTCACCGCAGGCGATCTCGCCAACAAAGGTGTGCTCAAGGTCGACGATCTGCAATTCGTCTCGCCCAGCGTGACCGTCAACAATTTCGGCCAGGGCATAGATTTCAACATTCGCGGCATCGGCAAGGGCGAGCACAACACGCAGACGCTGACCGGCGTCATCACCTATCGCGATGGCGTGCCAACCTTCCCCGGCTATGTCGCGGAAGAACCCTATTACGATATCCAGAGCGTCCAGATATTGCGTGGACCGCAGGGCACCTTCGTGGGCCAGAATGCGACCGGGGGCGCCGTGTTCGTCACCTCAAACGATCCCGTTATCGGCGGCGGCTACGATGGTTACGTAATGGCCTCGCTTGGCAATTATACCGACGGTCAGCTTCAGGGCGCGGTCAATATTCCAGTCACCGATACGTTTGCGATACGCCTCTCCGGCTTCGGCGAGGCGCGGGGCAGCTTTTATTCCATCACCGACAATGACCCGGCGGACAATTGCCCCGGCGGCAAATATGCCGGCTGCAAACCGGGCTACAATCCCGGCGACATGCGCTGGGCCGCGGGCCGCATCAGCGCGTTGTGGAAACCGACGCAGGATCTCACGGTTTCGTTCAAATACGATGCCGATTATCTCGACAACGGCGCCTATCCTTCGAGCCCGAATTACGAAGCGTTCCCCGTCCTGAACCCGCCCTATGGCACCGGCCAGCCGAACCCGCATTATTCGGATATCTTCCACATCACGGCCAACGCGCCGATGCAGGGGATCGACCGTTTCACCCGCGCGATCCTGAAAGTCGATTATGTGCTGCCCGGCGGCACCACCTTGCGTGCCATCTCCGGCTACCAGTACGCCAGCACGATCTACACCACCGACCTCGACGCAACGGACTACGGCGCCCTCAATTACGCGGGCTTGCCCAACAACTGGACGTTCTCCGACCACGTGGACGAAACCATCTATTCGCAGGAGATCAACCTGATCTCGCCGGATACCGATCGTTTCACCTGGATCCTCGGTGCGTTCGGCCAGAACGATCTCTACAATTTCCCCTTCGGCCAGTTCGATACCGGCGTGCCGCAAGGCGTGCTGGATTCCACGCTCTACGGCAAGAACGAACAGCTCTCCTTCGCGGGGTTCGGTCAGGTCGGATACAAGGTCACCGACAATCTGCAACTGCAATTCGGGGCGCGTTATTCGTTTAACCGGTCCACCAACAATGTGGTCTGGAACCAGTATGGCGCGGTCGCGGACGTGCACCAGTTCACCAAATCCTATTCCTTCACCTACAAGGGCTCGATCAACTACCAGTTGGACGAGAACAATTTCCTCTATGCCTTCGTCGCCACGGGCTATAAGCCGGGCGGCCTCAATCCGCCGATTTACACTGCCGCGTTTCCCGCACCGTTCGGTCCCGAAAAGGTGACGGAATATGAAACCGGCTGGAAGGCCACGTTGCTCGACGGTCACCTGCGCACGACAGTCGACGGCTATTACAACCGCTATCGCAATTTCATCGTGACGGTGGCCTATCCGCTGGCGGCGTTGCCGATTGCGGGCTTCCTCACAGAAGTCAACGTGCCCAACGAAACCAAGGTCTATGGCATGGAAGCCGAAGCCGATGCGGTGTTCGGCAAGCTGACGCTCGGCGCGGGCCTCGGTCTCCAGCATTCCTCGCTTGGAACGTTCTTCGCGGTGGATAGCCGCACGCCCGGTATTGGCGGTGTATGCGACCCGGCAACCGGCCCTGCAAACCCGGCTTCGCGTTGCATCAATCTGGGCGGCAACCCGTTGACCTACGCGCCGTCGGTCTCGTTCAACCTCAGCGCCCAATACCAGTTCGATCTCGATGAGGGCGACACGCTGACACCGCGCGCGAATTTCGGTCACCAGTCGGGGCAATGGGCAACCCTGTTCGACAACGCCGCGATCGGCGACAAGCTCTCGCCGCGCGACCTGCTGGGTGCGCAGCTCGAATGGGTTCACAACGATTATGTCGTGACCGCCTACGCCACAAACCTGACAGACCAACACTATGAAGCATCCCTTCTCTATCCGCTGCGCTTCGCCGGCGCGCCGCGCCAGTTCGGCATCCGGGTGATGAAGGTATTCTGACAAGAGAAAATCCGATCGGCCGCGGGCTTGCGAAACCTGCCTGCGGCCGAACTTTTTGTAAGTTCGTTTGAAACGCTGATGCAAGCTTACACCCTTACAGTCGATAAATTTCTCGACCACGCCGCCAAGTGGTTTGCAAATCGCGAGGTCGTCTCGTCCGGGATGCATCGCATCGGCTATGCGGGCTTGCGCGAACGCAGCAACAGATTGTCCGGCGCGCTTGCCGCTCTCGGCCTCGGCTTCGGTAGCAGGCTTGCAACGCTTGCCTGGAACACGCAGCACCACCTCGAAATGTATTACGCGGTGATGGGCGTGGGGCTTGTGTGCCACACGCTCAACCCGCGGCTGACCGTTGCCCATCTGGCGGCGATGGTGAACGAAGCCGAAGACCGTCTGCTGGCCGTGAGCGCCGATCTTGCCGATCTCGCGCAGCGGCTTGTCATCCATTGTCCCTCTGTTGAAACCGTTGTGCTTCTGGATGGTGCGCCAGGACAAACGCCGTCCTTCACGGGCCGGCGCTCGGTCGATCTTGAATCATTGCTGGCCGAATTGGGTGCGGAAGCGCGCTGGGGAAATTTCGACGAAGAAACGCCTGCCGGTCTTTGCTACACGTCCGGAACGACGGGTGCGCCCAAAGGCGTGCTCTACACCCATCGCTCCAACTATCTTCACACCATGCGGGCGTTGCAGGCCGATGCGTTCGCCTTGACGGCTGCGGATTCGGTTCTTGTTGCCGTGCCGATGTTTCATGCCAATGGGTGGGGCTTTCCGTTCGCCGCACCCGCGGTGGGCGCGAAGCTCGTTTTGCCCGGCCGTCACAGCGACGGCGCCCATCTCGCCAAACTGATCCGCGACGAAGGCGTGACGGTTGCCGCCGGCGTACAGACCGTGTGGCAGGGCCTGCTCGATCACCTCGATAGCACGGGCGGCGACGTTCCCACGCTGGAACGCATACTGATCGGCGGCTCAACCTGTCCCGATGCTTTGATCGCGCGCATGGAAAGCCGCCTGAAGGCGCGCGTGCAGACGAGCTGGGGCATGACCGAGCTTTCGCCGCTGGGCACCGTCGCGCCCGCGCGCGGCAAGGGCCGCGCGATCGCTTCGGGGCGTCCGCCGGTCGGCCTCGATCTCAAGCTCACCGATGCGGCGGGCGCGACCTTGCCGGAGCAGCGAAATGTCACCGGGCATCTGAAGGTGAAAGGCGCCAGCGCCGTGGATCGCTATTTCAAGGCCAACGTCAGCGCGCTCGATGCCGAGGGCTATTTCGACACTGGCGATCTCGCCAGTATCGACGATGACGGGCACCTGACGATCTCCGGCCGCTCCAAGGACCTCATCAAATCCGGCGGCGAGTGGATCAATCCGGCGGAAATCGAAACCATCATCGGCCGCCAGCCCGGCGTGGGATTGGTCGCCGTTATCGGCCGGGCCGATCCCAAATGGGGCGAACGCCCCGTTCTCATCGTCCAGCCGCAGCAAAGCCACACGCTCGACGACAAGGCGCTGCTGGCCGCGCTTCGCGGTAATGTTGCCGATTGGTGGATACCGGACCGGGTGATTCTGGTGGCGCATATGCCGCTGGCGCCAACCGGCAAAATTGACAAAAATCGTCTTCGCGCGGAATACGCTGGGCTCGGGTCAGGCTAGGGCGGGTCAACAGGCCCAATATCTGCCCGGCCCATGCAACAAAGAGCGGACAGATGACCAAGACCAAGGCGAAGAGTCCTCCCAGGAAGGCAGTCAGGCCGAAAGCCTCCAAAAAGACGCCCCGGACAAAGGCCGAACAGCGCGCCGAGACGATGGAGCGCATTCTCGATGCGGCCGAGCTTCTGTTCTCCAAACACGGTCTCTATGGCGTGACCCTGCGCGACGTGGCGTTGAAGGTCGGCGTTCATACCTCGCTGATGCACTATTATTTCGAAGACAAGCTGGCGTTGTTCAAAGCCGTCTTCGCGCGGCGTGCCAACGTCACCTCCGACCGCCGCATGAAGGCGCTCGATGATTACGAAAAATACGCGAACGGCAAACCCACCGTGGCTGGCGCGCTGCACGTCTTTCTCGATACCGATTTCGATCTCTATAGCGAAGGCGGCGAAGGCTGGCGCAACTACGCCGCGTTCTGCGCCCAGCTTGCCAACACGCCGGAAGGTGCGGGGCTGTTCGACGAATATTTCGATCCGGTGGTGCTGCGCCTGATAGGCATCCTGCAGAAGGCGCTGCCCCATCTATCCAAACGCGAGATCTTCTGGGGCTACCATTTCGTGACCGGCAGCCTGATGCATTCGCTGGCGCGCAGCGGCCGCATCGACCGTCTGTCCAGCGGATTGTGCAAATCGGAAGACTTCAAGGCCGTCAAAGCCCGCATGGCCGATTTTATGGCTGCGGGATTTCTGGCGCTGAAGACCTGACGCCTTATTCCAGCATCTCCGGCAAACGAAATGTCGGAAGATGCCCAGACACCACCGTTCCGACATAGACCGTGCGCCCGTCCGCGCCGCCGAAGGCAAGGCTTGTCGGCAATTGCAGCGGACCGGTTTCGGTTGTGCAGGCCGCCAGATGCTCGACCGTGCTGTCGTGCCGATCCATGGCCGCGGCCATCGCCTCGACCGCCGCTTCGTTCATGTCGCGAAAGACGACATGCACATCGCCATGTTTGTCGATCACGAAGAGCGCGTTCTGGTTAATGATCGTGAGCCAGATGTTTCCTGCCGCATCGAAGGAGAAGCCGTCCGGCAGCGCGGCGCGGCCCAGGGTTTCGGGCCCCACAATCTCTTTGTTTCCGAGCGAGCCGTTTGGCCGGATCGCAAAGCGCACCATCCGGCACGCAAGTGTTTCGGCGGCGTAGAGATAGCGCCCGTCGGGCGAGACTTTCACCTCATTGGTCAGGTCGAGCCCATCGGCCACGATTTCGCAATCGCCGCCTTCAATGCGGAGGATATAGCCATCTGGCTTTTGCTGGGTCAGTGCGTCGTGCCAGCGCGGCGCGCGCGTCATCACCGAAAGCCAGATGCGGCCCGGCCCGTCCGCACAGGCATAGTTGACGGCGCCGAGCGGGCTGCCGCCGAAACGGTCCAGCAATTTGCGCGTCTCGCCGCCGGGCGAAATCACATACAATCCGCCGTCGCCGATCCCGGCCACGACGAAGCTGCCGTCCGGCCTGCGGCTGAAGCCGTTAGGCTCGACGATTCCGGTGCCCAGTATCGTGGGTTCGGAATTTTCCTTCACATGCGCGATGCCGCCGCGCTGATCCGATGCCCAGACACCATCGTGATCGGTCCAAACGCATTCGGGTCGCTGCAACCCGCGTCCAAACGTCCCGAAATCCTTCGCGGTCAGTTTGAAATCGGAAAGCTTCATCTTTGCCTCACTCGCAAAGCGGCGTCTGCGGTGGAAGGGGCGGCGACAGAAGCCCGGCATTCCAGTTCCACGGAACGCTGCCGCTCGCATGCCTGCGGCAAACAACTTCCTCGTCGAGCTTGTACATCCCCGGCAGAAGATCCTGCGAAGGATGCGGTGCATCGCCGAGCGCCATGTAACTGCGATCCGATCCGAACGGCGCCCAGGCGGGTGCATCCTTCGCCACGGGCGTGCCGTTCTTTGCAAAACTCGTCCAGTAATCGATCATCGCGTCGGAAAGTTTCCGCTCGCTCTCTGAATCCGGCACTTTCGGCCAGTGCGGCGGCGTGGCGTCGAAGGTGCCGAACACGAAGGGCAGTTCGCTGGCATGAAAGCCATGCAGCCCCGCCTCGTCGGCGGCGGGATAGCCGTGATCGAAGAAATAAAGGTAGGACGGCGCGCCAATCGCCGTCTGGTTGCGCACCAGCCGCTGCGCCGTCCAGCCATAAAGCGCATCGCGCGTTGTCGCCAGAATGCTTTCCGGCATATCGGTGGCGGGATAGAGCTTCAGAAACGCATCGGCAAGATCGCCGTAATTCGCGCGGATGGTCTTCTCGTAATCGGCAGCGCGTGCGGGTGTCGGCGGCACAAGGATCCGCAGCGAGCGCGCCTCGCCGCTGTTGAACCCCGCAAGCACCGGCACATGCGCCTGCTCGCCCTTGTCGAACACATCGACAAGCTGGCCGGTCAGCACATGCCCATCCACCACCCCCAGGGGCGCGAAGTGAATTGCGGCTGCAACCTGGTTCAGGCTTTCCGCGCTTATTGCGCGCAGCATCGCGATATTGGTGGCATGTACCGCCGCGGAAAGCTGCACGCCGCTTTCGTCCGCGGCCGGCAATCCGAATTTGCGCTGCCGGAGTTCCGGCATCGAAATCATATAGGCACTTTGCGCAATCGCCTTCGAAAACAGCCCGCGCGCCGGTGGAGATGCCATGAGGTACACAACGCTCAACCCGCCCGCGGATTCTCCCGCAATCGTCACATTCGACGGATCGCCGCCGAAAGCCGCGATGTTTTGCTTCACCCATTTGAGCGCTGCGATCTGATCCAGCAATCCGTAATTCCCGGAGATGTGCAGCGGCGATTCCGCATCGAGCTGCGGGTGGGCAAACCACCCCAACACACCCACGCGATAGTTGATCGTCACCACCACCACGCCGCGCCGGGCCAGCTGCGATCCATCGTATATCGGATCGCTGCTGGCTCCGCCCCAGAACGCGCCACCGTAAATCCAGAAGAACACCGGCGCATTGCGCGCATCTTTCGGCGCCCAGATGTTCAATGTCAGACAATCCTCACTCATCGCTATCGGATTGTGCGAATAGACGCCGGCCATCGCTCCGCTGGGCTGAATGCAGGCGGGCCCGAAATCGCTTGCGTCTTTCGCATTGCTCCACCGTTGCATCGGCTGCGGCGGCTTCCACCGCAATTTTCCGACCGGTGGCTGGGCATAAGGAACACCTTTGAACACATTCAGCGTGCCTTGCGCCTGGCCCTTGAGCGGCCCCGCCGGCGCATCCACCGTCACCGATGAATCCGCGTAAGAAGCAGACGCCGCAAAAGCAAAGGCCGCAGCCAGGATCAACCGGTGGATCGTCATTGTGCCTCTTCGCCTTCCTTCTTCAACACCCGTGCCAGCCACAGGAACAACAGGATCGCCAGAACATAAAATGGCACCAGCGCATAAAAGGCGAGCTGCAGCGAATGTTCGGGGTGGCTTGCATGGAAATAATCGCTCAACGCTCCCACAAAAGCGGGCCCGATGCCCATGCCGGTGAAATTCATCACCAGCAGCAGCAACGCCCCCGACATCACACGCTGATCCGGCCGCACTTCCTCCTGCACCAGCGTCACGCAGGACGACAGATAGAAGAAGTTCAGGAAGGTCGGTCCAATCAGAAAGATCAGCGCCATCTGCCATGTCGGCGACCAGACAAATCCCAGAAAGAACGGAATGGCGAGCGTCAGCGCAGCCGCGGGGATCAGCGCATAGGCCTGTTTGGATGTTCGTGTGAAACGGTCGATCGCGCGGCCGGAAACGAAAATGCCTGCGCTCATTGCGATACCCACGACAAGCGCGGAATAGATGGCCACCTCTCTCAAGGTCATGCCCTTTTCGCGCATGATGAACAGGGTCGAGAAATTTCCCGAGCCATAGGTGATGATCTGCGTCACCCCGCTCGCCGCTCCTGCCAGCACCAGCGACGGCCGCGAGAAAAACATCACGATGGTTTGCCAGAAACCGGATGCGGCTTCTTCCACATCCGGGCCGCGCTTGCGATCGAGCCCGCCGCGAACCGGCTCGCGCACGATCAGAACGATCCCAAGCGCCGCCACCACGCCAGCCAATCCCAACACCTGTCTCTTATACACATCTAGATGTGTATAAGAG
>BFBZ01001398.1_pt1 | contig 16152 bp, 15 predicted proteins | sample 1888401 | NCBI WGS metagenome assembly BFBZ01 (sample SAMD00112614, study PRJDB3348) | symbiont metagenome | host: Chara braunii | reverse complement strand
CGTTCCTGGTCTCCGACATGGCGTCCTACGTCAACGGCGTCACGCTGCCGGTCGACGGCGGCTTCCTGGCGGTGTAGGCACGGCGCCGGACCAGGGGCACAACAAGACATGGGACGAGAGAGCCGCGGCATCCAGTCGATCGAGGTTGGCGGCACCTTGCTGCAGGCACTGGCCCGCAGCGGCGAGCCGATGATGCTGCGCGACCTCGCGCGCGAGGCCGGGCTGCCGCCGGCCAAGGCCCATCCCTACCTCGTCAGCTTCTCGCGCATCGGTTTGATCGAGCAGGACGAAACCACCGGCCGCTACGAGATCGGCCCGCTGGCGCTCGAGCTCGGCCTGATCAGCCTGCGGCGGCTGTCGGCGGTCCGGATCGCGACGCCGAAGATCGCAGCGCTCGCCGGCGCGATCGATCACGCGGTGTCGCTCGCGGTGTGGGGCACCAATGGCCCAACCGTGGTGCGGCTTGAGGAGCCGAGCCATCCGGTGCACATCGTGATGCGCGTCGGCTCGATCATGGCGCTGCTGGAGACGGCGACGGGCCGCGCGTTCGCGGCGTTCCTGCCGCCGAAGACCGTGAAGGCCGCGCTCGACACCGGCCTCGATCATCTCGGTGTCGGCTACAATCCGAAGCGCGCGCCGAAGAGCCCGAAAGTGGCGGAGATGCTGGCCGAGGTGCGCGCACAGGGCCTGGCGCGCGCCATCGGCGATCCGCTGCCCGGCGTCAATGCCTTCGCCGCACCGGTGTTCGATCACGCCGGCCACGTCGCACTGGTCATCACCGCGATGGGCCCGGCCGGCACCTTCGACGCCGGTTGGCAGTCCCCGCTCGCCAACCGCCTGCGCGCGTGTGCGGCCGAGATCTCCAAGCAGCTCGGCCACGGCATCGCGCAGCCGTGACGCTCAGGCCGCGACCGAGCGTTTCTCCGGCCACGGCTCGGCCCACGCCGGCAGCCGCATCAGGCCATCGAGCCAGCGCACGATGTTCGGAAACGACTCCATCGGCATCTCGGCCTCGCGCCAGTCGGTCGCCATCGAGGCGGCCGCGAAATCGGCGATGGTGAGCCGGTCGCAGGCGATGTGGCTGCGCGCCCGCAGATGCGCATCGAGCACGGCGGCGAAGGTCTTCAGGTTGGCGACCTTGCCGGCCAGCGCGGCACGGTCGGGCGCACCGAGGCCGAACGTCTTGCGGACGATGTGCTCGAAATAGAACGGTCCGACCGCCGGCGCCCAGTGGCAGTCGTTCCAGGCCAGCCAGCGCAGCACCTCGATCTGCTCCTGCGGATTGCGCGCCGGCCACATGTCGCAGCTCTCGCGGATGCAGAGGTGCGCCATGATGGCGGTCGACTCCCACAGCACGGTGTCGCCGTCGACCAGCACCGGCGCCTTCATATTCGGGTTGAGCGCGGCGAACTCCGGCGTCTTCAGGCCGCGGCTGATGTCGATGAACTCGGCGGGCACGCCGAGATGCTTGACCAGCGCGAGCACGCGGCGCGGCGCCTGGGCCTTGATCCAGTAGATCTTCATGACGGGTCTCCATCTCCTGTGCCTTGAAGACGAACGTCGCAGCACCGGATCGACAGTGACGGAGCAAAAATTCAGCGGCGGTTCCGCCGACTCGTACGGTTCCCGTAGCCGTCACATCGCGCGCACCGCCGCCCGTGCGGTGAGAATGCAACCCGGCAGGAACGTGCCCTCCAGCGAACGCTTGCCCGACGCGCCGCCGCCGCCGAAGCCGGCGGCTTCGCCGACCGCATAGAGCCCGCCGATCGGCGCACCCGTGGTGTCGAGCACCCGGCTCTGCAGATCGGTCTTGAGGCCGCCGAGGCTCTTGCGGGTAATCAGTTGCATATGAATGGCGATGTAAGGCCCGGCGCCCGGGGCCTGCAGCGGCGCAGGCTTGCAGGTGCGGAGCTTGTCGGGGCCCCATTGCCGCGCGTGCAGGATGCGGCGCAACTGATCGTCATTGTGGAGCTTGTCGCCATTCCCAAAGTTCGCGTCGAAGGCGTCGGCGGTGGCCTGCAGCACCTCCGGCTTCACGTCGCCGGTGCCGGTCAGCGCATTCATCTTGGCGGCGAGACCGGTCAGCGTCTCGTCGACCAGGAAATGCCGGCTCTCGCGCTGCATCTGCCTGACCAGGCGATGATTGCCGAGCAGCGTCTCCTTGAGGAACATCGGCATCTGCCGGTCGCGGATGCGCGGATTGTGCTCGGCGCCGGAGATGGCGAACTCCTTGGCAGCGATGCGCCAGTTCAACAGATGCCACGTATACGGCTTCTCCTGCGCCGCGACGCGCTGGCACAGATCATGGGTGTCGAAGCCGGTCACCAGCGGCTCGGGCCCGATGCGCTCGCCCCTGTGATTGAGCCACAATGCCGATTTGCACGGCACCAGCGACAGGCCATGGCCCTCGAAATGCGGAAACGGATGCGGGATGCCGGCGGCGTAGTTCCACATCTCGCCGGCATGCGTGATCTCGGCGCCGAACGCCTCGGCCGCGTGGTGATGCAACTTGCCGTCGGAGAACGGATGCGCGCCATTGAGCATCGCCGCCGGCAGCGGCCGGCCCTTGATCCAGTTGGCGCGGGCCTCCGCATGGCTGCCATTGAGGCCGCCCATCGCCAGCACCGTCAGCGGCGCGGCGATGCGGATTTCGGCGCCCGTCTCCTCGTTGACGGCGACCACGCCCGATACTGCGCCGGCAGCGCAATCGAGGCTGACAACGCGATGACGGTGCAGCACCGTCAGCCTGCCGCCACCGTCGGCCCCGCGCATCGCTTCGATCATTACGCGCGTGAGCCGCTGCGAGGTGCCCCAGACGATGTGATAGCGCGGCAGCGCATTACCGTCGCCGTACCGGCCGCGCTCGACCCAGTTCACTGCCGGCATGAACGTCACGCCGTGCGCCAGCAGCCAGTCGTAGACCTCGCTGCGGGAATGCGCGACGTAGTAGCGCGCCCATTGCAGCGGCCAGTGCTCGGCGGCATCGAGCTCGCCGAACCTGATCCAGTCGCGCAACGCGATCTCCGGCGTATCCGGGATCTTCATGCGCGCCTGCAGCGGCGTGCCGATCAGCGCCATGCCGCCGAATGCCCACAGCGCCAGCCCGCCGAGCCGCTCGGGCGTGTCCCGGTCCACGATCGTCACCGACTTGCCGGCGCGCAGTGCCTCCAGCGCGGTGACGATGCCGGCAAGACCGCCGCCGGCGATGACAACATCGGATTGCAGCGTCGCGCTCATGTCACGGCGCGATCTTGCGCTTGAGCATCCGCGCCACCGGCAGCGGAACGCGGTCGAGCGATCCCAGGAGGTGCGGCAGGAGCTTCAGCTTGAGGCCGGTCAGCGCCGGCGGCACCATCGCCTCGATCAGATGGGGCCCCGGCCGCGCCAGCGCCCCCTGCAAGGCGCTGGTGAGTTCGTCCGGCGTGGTGACGCGGGTCGATCGCACGCCCATGCCGTCGGCGATCTGCGCGAGCTTGAGGACCGGCCCGTGCAGGTCGAGCTGCGCCCGCGCCTTCGGTCCGATCTCCTCGGCGCCGACCCGTTCCAGCTCGACGTTGAGCACCGAGTAGGAGGCGTTGTTGAAGATGATGGCGGTGACGTTGAGCCGCTCGCGCGCGATCGTCCACAGCGACTGGATCGTGTACATCGAGCTGCCGTCGCCGATCAGCGCGATCACCGGCCGGTCGGGACAGGCGATCGCCGCCCCGATCGCATTCGGCAGCCCCTGCCCGATGGCGCCGCCGGTCAAAGTGATCAGATCGTGGCGCGGCGCGCCCGCGGTGAATTTCGACAGCATCAGGCCGGAGCTGATCGCCTCGTCGATGATGATGGCGTTCTCGGGCAGGAGGTGACCAACGGCCTTGCAGACCTTTTCCGCGGTCAGCTTCTTGCCGCGCGGACGCCCGGGCCGCGAGGCCGGCGACAATGCCGGCGTGGCGCGCCCGGCCTCCAGGGCGGCGGCAAGCCTGGTCAGGCTGCACGCGGCGTGCTGCGCCGGCGTCGACAAGGTCAGCACCTTGCAGCCGTCATGCGGCAGATAGCTCTTCTTGCCGGGATAGGCGAAGAACGACACCGGCGCCTTGGCGTCGACCAGGATCAGGGTGTCGATCTCCTTGAGCTGGATCTGCGCCATCTCGGCGAGATAGGCGATCCGCTCGACGGCCGGCAGGCCCGCTCCACGCTGCATGCGTGTCGGAAACGTTTCGGCATAGACTTTCACACCGCAGGTCGCGGCGATGCGCGCGGCCGCCAGCAGCGACTCCTCGTGCAGCGCCGTGCCTCCGAGTAGAAAAGCGCTGCGGCCGCCCGCCCTGATCGCCTCGGCGACGGCCTGCACGGTCGCATCGTCCGCAGGCGCCGGCGGCTCGATCACCGGCGCCGGCTCGGCGACGCCGCCCTCACCCCAGGACACGTCGGCCGGCAGGATCAGCGTCGCGACCTGTCCGGGCCAGGAGCACGCCGCCTTCACGGCCGCCACCGCGTCGCGGCACAGCTCCGACGTCACCTGCGAGGTCCAGACGAATTCCGGCGAGACGTTGCGCGCGACGGTCTCGATATCGGACTGGAGCTGCGCGTCATACGGGACATGATAGGTGGCGTGGTCGCCGACGATGTTGACGACGGGCACCTTGCCCTTGCGCGCATTGTGCAGATTGGCGAGGCCGTTGCCGAGGCCGCAACCGAGATGCAGCAGCGTTGCCGCGGGCGTGCCGGTCATCCGGGCGTAGCCGTCCGCCGCACCGGTCGCCACCCCTTCGAACAGGCACAGCACGGCGCGCATCTCCGGCGCGGAGTCCAGCGCCGCGACGAAATGCATCTCGGAGGTGCCGGGATTGGTGAAGCAGACCCGAATGCCGGAATTGACCAGGGTCCGTATCAGAGCTTGTGCGCCGTTGGGCATGAGAAAAGCCTGTTGCGGGGAAACTGCCGCAGCTCGGGGCGACTTGGCCGGCCCCGCCATGGCATTTCCCCTGTTTGTATTTGTGCCATTTTGGAATTGACGGTCTCAGAAATCCAATGAATTGTTATGCTTTGATCAATGAGCTGGGGTCATCGATGCACACACCAACGTTGCGTCAGTTGCAGCAGCTGGTCTACCTCGCGGAAGAGCGGCATTTCGCCCGGGCCGCCAAGCGCGCCCATGTCACCCAGTCGGCGCTGAGCCGCAGCCTGCAGACCCTGGAGGACGAAGCGGGGATGCGGCTGTTCGACCGCAGCTCGCGCTCGGTGGAGATCACGGCGGTCGGCGAACGGCTGGTGGCGCGGGCGCGCTCGCTGTTGTCGGGCGCCGACGATCTCGGCCGCGAGATGCGGCTGTTGCGCTCGGGCGATGCCGGCCAGGTGACGGTGGGCGTCGGCGCGTTCACGGGCCTAGTGCTGCTGCCGGATGCGATGGCGCAGCTGTATGCCGAGCATCCATCCGTGCGCATCAAGCTGGTGCAGGACAATTGGCGCGCCCTGATGGACGTGCTGCAACAAGGCAAGCTCGATTTCTTCCTGGCGCACATCACCGACATCAGGACCGACGACAGCCTGGACCTCGAGCCGCTCGGAAGCCTTCCCGGCTACTTCTACTGCCGGCCGACCCATCCGTTGGCGGGGCGACGGGAGCTGTCGGCGCGCGATCTGGCCGGCCAGCACTTCGCCTCCGTCGCGCTGCCGCCGGACTTCAGCCGGCGGCTGGACGACCTGATCGCCGCGCCACGGGGACGCGGTTTCAATGTCGCCCTCGAATCCGAGAACGCCGGCCTGCTGGTGCAAATGGCGGTCCGCTCGGACGTCGTGCTCGTCGCGGGGGATGCGGTCGTCACCCACGAGCTGGCCTCCGGTCAGCTGGTCCGGCTCAATGTGGCCGAGCTGAAAGAGCCACGCGCATCCGACCTGCTGCTGGCGCAGTTCGGCATCCTGCGCCTGAAGGGCCGCACCCTGTCGCCGGCGGCGATGATGCTGATGGACATGGTGCGCGCGCAAGCCGCGCAAATGCTGACCGGACCGCGCCGGCCGCCGGCTCCGCGCGCCGCACGCAACGCGCATCGATCTCGGCCGAGATCACGCAAGAAGCCGGGTGCACCCCGGCGCAACCGGTCGCGAAGTCATACCAGGAGCAAAGCCTGACCGGGGCGTGGCCCTGCGCCATCATCCGACGGCCGCGCGGCGCGACATCTCCTCCAGAACCCGCATTGCCTGCTCTGCCTGCGCTTCGGGTACGAACAGGTGATCATGATGAAAGGCCGAGACCGCGTTGACACCGATGCCAGCAGCAGCCAGCGCCGCTGTCACCCTGGCGAGGAAGCCCACCGCGTCGAGCGCTGATAGCACCGACAGCGTGATCAGGCGCGAGGTGAAGCGATACGCCAGCCCTGCCCGTTCGGCGTCCTCGCGCCGGACGATGAGAGTGTCACCCTCGCGCTCCCGGAACAGCATCAGCGGCGACAGCATCGCGGCAATCGCATCGCCGGCGCTGAGCGTGCAGAACACGAAGACGCCATCCTGCAGCTCGGGAGCCATCGTGCGCAGCAGCGTATCGAGGTTGCGTTCGCCCGCCATGGATCCCCGTCAGTTCGCCGCCAGGCGCTCGCGCCCATGCGGCGAGGTGAAATCCTGCCGCGGCCCGACCGGGACGATGCCGGTCGGATTGATGGTGCGATGGCTCTCGTAGTAGTGCCGCTTGATGTGCTCAAAATTCACCGTCGCGGCAATCCCCGGCCATTGGTAGAGATCGCGCGTGTAGGCTGAAAGATGCCGATAGTCGGCGATGCGGCGGATGTTGCACTTGAAGTGGCCGACATAGACGGCATCGAAGCGGATCAGCGTCGTGAACAGCCGGATGTCGGCCTCGGTCATGGTGTCGCCGAGCAGGAAGCGGCGCGCCGACAGCCGCTCCTCCAGCCAGTCGAGCGTGGCGAACAGCGGGCCGATCGCCTCCTCATAGGCGGATTGCGTGGTCGCGAAGCCGCACTTGTAGACGCCGTTGTTCAGCGTGTCGTAGACGCGCGCATTGATGGCGTCGATCTCCTCGCGCTGGGCTTGCGGATAATAGTCGCCTTGCCTGGCGCCGACGCCGTCGAACGCCGAGTTCAGCATGCGGATGATCTCTGACGACTCGTTGTTGACGATGGTGCGGTTTTGCTTGTCCCAGAGCACGGGCACGGTGACGCGGCCGGAATAATGCGGCTCCGCGGCGGTGTAGACCTGATGCAGAAGGCCGGCGTGATTGACGCTGTCGGCCACGACGCCCGGCCCCTCGGCAAACGTCCAGCCCTGCTCGCGCATCAGCCAGTGCACGACCGATACCGAAATCATGTCATCGAGCCCCTTCAGCGCGCGCATGATCAGGGTGCGGTGAGCCCACGGGCAGGCCAGGCTGACATAGAGATGATAGCGGCCCGCTTCGGCCGCGAAGCCGCCGGTGCCGGATGGGCCCGGACGGCCGTCAGCCGTGACGAAGCTGCGGAACGCCGAATCCTTGCGGATGAAACGGCCGCCGGACGCCGCCGTGTCGTACCAGACGTCGTGCCATTGGCCGTCGACCAGGACTCCCATGACGCTCTCCTCTCACACCGTGGCCTGTGCGCAGGACTGCAACCTGCAGCCCCTTCGCCTGGGCCCTTACGTGACAGGAGTACACGTCACCCCGCCGCTGCGCCAGCAGAGAGCACGCTCCGAGAAGACGGCTCCGCCGAACACGCGGTCACGACTGGAACGGGATGGTGCGCCCCGGCTGCGCCGCCTGTTCCCGCGTATAGGAGACGCCGTGCACCTTCACGCCCGCGGCATTCAACAGCGTGATGATGCCGCCCCGGTTCGACAGCGCGACCGGCGCGACGATGGGCACCACCAGGGTGGCGCCGCGCCCGATCATGCCGCTCAGTTGCATGGCGTTCTTCTGCTTGTCCTTGATCTGCCAGCCGGTGAGATCGACGTCGACATCGGCGGTGTTCAGCAGCGTGACCGTCTCGTGCTCCGGCGTGCGCACGTCGTTGACATAGGCCGCGATGATCCGCACCAGCCCGTCGGGCACGTCGAGCGGCGGAATGTGGTCGCGGTCGGGAGGCGTATGCGGCGCGTTCGGGTAATCGGGATCGGGCGGAAGGATGACCCCTCCGCTGGCATCGTCCGAATGCCAGGCCTGGGTCTGGAATTTCAGGAAGATGGCGACCCATTGCTGCTGGCCGGGAAACTCGAAGAGCAGTCCGCCATCCTGCCAGGGACCGTTGTCCTTGGCATATTGGCCGGGCGGATTGCCCTGGTTGAAATGGATGTCGTGGATACCGCGGCCGGGCTTGAAGCCGAAATAGCGGTCCGCCTTCTCCTCCGGTCCCCATGCGACGCCGAAGGCATAGATGAGAGCCGTCTCGTCGGACATGGCGCGCTGAACGTAGGCGTCGATCTTCTCGTTGAGATCGTTGTCGGGGCCCGCGGCCGACAGCGGCAGCGGCTTCAGCTCCCATGGCTGCATCAGATTGCCCCGGATGAAATCGAGCGCCACGCCGCCGGGCTTGCTCTCCAACGGATGCAGCCCTTCCGAAAACGCCTTCAGGTCGTCGACGATTGGATGTTCGAAGCGCGAGCGGACCAGGAATTCGACCTCGCTGCCATCCTGGGAGCGGACATTGATGGCGATGCGATAGAGCTCACCGTCGGCGGAGACCTGCACCTGATAGTGCGGACTGCTTCCCGTCGCCAGACGATTGTTGATGGGCCGACCCTTGAGAAGCGAATAGTCGTTCAATGGCATGGTCGTCTCCAACTCTGTCCGTAGCGACATCTAGGACGAGAACAGCAATCGATCGCGTTCAGCCTGCGACCCCTCGACATAGAAGCGCTCGAACCAGGCCGGCTTGCCGGACAATGCGGTCGGCTTGCGCAGCGTGATCGCGGCAGGCGCGGATGCAGCGCGCTGCCGCTCGGACTTGCCGTGGAACGCGTCGCGCATCCGGTTGCGAAACTGCAGGTGATCGAACACGCGGGTGGCCTCGATCGCATAGGACGTCGCGATCTTTCGGTCCTCGATCATGATGAGATGGTCGCCGTTGCCCTTCTCGCCGCTCGGCGAGAAGTTGCTCGATCCGGTGAACACTTTCGCGGTCGGCAGGCTGAAATCGGTCACCAGGAATTTGTGATGGATGTTGCGGCCCTTGCCGCCGGACCATTCGCTGCGGAACGGCTCCGGCGCCTTGCTCGCGAGATAGGCGAAATCGACGAGACCGATCGAGCCGTCGGGCTTGCGCAGCTCCAGCGCGCCGCGCTTGTCGACCGTGCCGTAGCTGAAGATCGGCCGCTCCATCACGCGGTCGAACGCCTCCTTGGTCGGACCGTCGCCGAGCTGGCTCAGAAACGCGACCGAGTAGAACACCGACGAGGAGGCCTGATCGATCGCGGCCCGGATCGGATTGAGCGAGAGATCGGTGGCCTGATGCGGCGAGAAGCAGAGCTGTACGGTCGGCTTTCCCTCGGAATGGACGGCGTGCCATTTCTTGGAGAAATCATTCTTCCGGAAGAGCGAGGGGTCGTCGAAGGCGATGTCGAACATCTCGCCGAACAGCCCGGCGACGTCCTGCGAATGAAAGACCAGCATGTTGTTGGCCTGAATATAGAGGCCGCGGAAGGTGAAATTGGTCGAGCCGCAGAGCACCTTCTCGGGCTTGCCATTGCGGCGCGTGATCAGGACCTTGTTGTGCTGGAGATTGCTGAAATGCGTGCGCAGCACGGCAGCACCCGCCTGCTTGAAGCGCTTGGCGCTGCGCGATTCCGCGCTGCCGGGCAGCTTGTGGCTGTTATCCTTGGCGTTGGAGTCGTCGATGATCGCGCGCAGCCGCGGGCCGAACTGCTCCAGCAGGCCGATCACGTCGGGCTCATTGAGGTCATAGGCCATCACGTCGAGCGTGAGCCCGGGATCCGCCAGGGCGTCTTTCAAAAAGCCGAACAGGAGGTCGTAGGCCTCGAACCCCAGCCACTCATAGACGCTGTCGCCAGCCTCGTTGGTGAGGTCGAGCTTGTCGAAGCCCGGCCCGTCGCGGCTCTCGACGGGGATGATCTCGGCATTGTTGCCGAACTGATCGCGATAGGCCTGAGACGAGGCGAAGTTGCGGGTGAAACCGATGTCGATGAGGCCATCATAGGTGACCGCGCTCTGCGCAATGTCGAGCGTGAGGCCGGTCCCTGCCACGAGCGTGCCGTCGTTGCGCATGTGCTGCTTGGCGACGCGATACGTATAGACGCCATCCTTGGGCCGGTAGGGAAAGTGGATCCAGCGGAATTTCTGGAACGGTGCCTCGGTCGACGGGAAATTCCGGTTGCCGTCGACCTCCGCGCCGGCCCCGGCCGGATAGGAAAACGCGATCCTGTTGCGCAACTGGGAAAAATCCCGCGCGCCCGGCGACTTCACCTCGATCGAGAATCCGACAAGATCGGGTTCGGGCTCGGCGACGTCGAAGCCGATCATCGTCATGCGCTCTCCACGCCACAGCTTGGACGTGAACCCGTTGCTGGATTTGCTGTTCTCGAAATCGCTCATGATCGAAATGCCCCACGGTGATGAAAAAAGGCGCGCACGAAACGCATCTCGCCGAAGGGCTTCAATCTTCGCCAGGAGCCGCGGACGACGCAACCTCAAAATGATGTGAAAATGTTCATCAACCAGGATTGTTGCATGATCCTACGTCGGTCATGTGAAGGCGGATGTGAATGACGTCACAGTCGGAGACGGTATCCGGATCAGCTTTGCCGTGATGCCGGCGCGTGGGTCGTCAGTCTCGATGTTGGCGAACGAGCGCGCGGGCGCATGACGGCGAACGTCGAAAACGAGCCCTATCGCGAGGCGGGCCTTGCCCGCGTCACAGCGTTGATGAAGCCCTCGCGGGCGTCGGAATGGCCCTGCCCGCGCGGCTCCAACACGTGACGGAGAAGGAACAGGCCGGTCAGCCGGAAACCGTCGAGAAGATCCTGCTGCGACCAGCCATGGCCCTGCTCGCTCTCGCGCAGGAAGGGCGGCAACGGCAGCAGCCGGTCGGCCCATGGCGCGCCGGCCGTGCGCGACACCGCGCCGCCCGACTTCGGCGATACGTAGATCAGGTCCGAGGTCTCGCCGGTCGCAGCGCAGGAGTCGAGATCGAGCCCGAAGCCGAGTTCGGCGAGGATCGCCAGTTCGAAGCGCACGATGTGGACGGCGGCGCCGCCCGCATCCTCGAAATCATCGAGCGCATGTTCGAGCCGCAGATACATGTCTTCGTGCGGATCGCGCTCCGGCAACAGCCGGGCCAGCGAGGCAAGATGCGTCACGCCGTAGGCGCCGTGTTGCGCGGAGATCAGCCCCGCCGCCCGCAAGGTCAGCGCGTCGATGGCGTACATGCCGAGATGCTCGTCGAGCCGCGCGCGCCAGATCGCGCGCACCGTGTTGCCCGGCTGCAGGACCGGCCGCATGCGCTTGCCGCTCGCCCCGCGCACGAGACCGAGATGCCGGCCATGCTCGCGGGTCAGCAGCTCGACGACCGCCGAGGATTCGCCGTGCCGCCGCACGCCCAGCACGATGCCATCGTCGGTCCATTCCATGAAGCGAGCGGCCCCTCGGCAAACACCGTCATTGCGAGCGAAGCGAAAGCATCCAGCACGGCGCAGGACGTCCGGATCGCGTCACGCGCGAGGCGTCGCGCGCGGTCGCAAATTCCGCATGATCGGCGACATCAGCCCAGCCGTGTCACGCGTTGAACCAGCCGCGCGCATCGCCCGTGAACGAATAGTACAAGCCCATCGTCGTCAGCGCGCAGGAAATGACCTCGATGCCGGCATCGAGCGTCATGCCCTTCTGCCCGATCACCTGCACCAGGGAGATGTCGGACAGCACCAACGCCCCCAGCAGCACCCAGCGCGGCCAGTTCCTGCGGCGCTGCGCCGCCAGATAGACGAAATAGAACAGCAGCAGGATGACCACCCCGTTGAGCACGGTCTGCGCGGTGATCATGTCCTCGGTTACGTCGAAGGTCGGCGTCCGGTCGGAGACCGCAACCGACAGCGCGTCCAGCATCAGCGAGATGTAGAGCAGCACTTCGAACCACAACACGTTGCGCGGCACGCTCATTGTCATTCCCTGGGGAACTCGAGCCCCATCTCCCGGTAGCGGTCGGGATCATCGCCCCAGTTCTCACGCACCTTCACGAACAGGAACAGGTGCACCGGCACGCCGGTGATCTCTGCGATTTCCTTGCGCGCCTGCGCGCCGATCGACTTGATCGTCGCACCGCCCTTGCCGAGCACGATCTTGCGCTGGCTGTCCCGCTCCACGAAGATCGTCTGCTCGATGCGGATCGAGCCGTCCTTGCGCTCGGTCCAGCTGTCGGTCTCGACCGTGGACTGGTAGGGCAGCTCCTGATGCAGATGCGAATAGATCTTCTCACGGGTGATCTCGGCCGCGAGGTGCCGCATCGGCGCGTCCGACATCTGGTCCTCGGGATAGTGGAACGGACCGGGCGGCACCATCTCCGCCAAGGCCCGCCTGAGATCGTCGACCCCATCGCCGGAGATCGCCGAGATCATGAAGGTGCGCGCGAACGACAGCTTCTCGTTGGCAGCCGCGACCAGCGCCAGCAGCTTTTCGCGCGGCACCAGGTCGACCTTGTTGACCACCAGGATCTTCTCGTGCGCGACCGCGGCCGCCTTGTCGATGATGGCCTGCGCCTCGTCATCGATGCCCTTCTTGGCATCGAGCAGCACGCAGACGAGATCGGCATCATGCGCCCCGCTCCAGGCCGTCGTGACCATGGCGCGGTCCAGCCTGCGCTTAGGCGCAAAAATGCCGGGGGTGTCGACCAGGATGATCTGAGACGCGCCTTCGATGACGATGCCGCGGATCAGTGCCCGCGTCGTCTGTACCTTGCGCGAGACGATCGTGACCTTGGAGCCAACCAGCGCGTTGACGAGCGTCGATTTGCCGACATTGGGCGCGCCGATCAGCGCGACGAAACCGCAGCGGGTCCCGGCAGCCGGCACCGATTGTTGTTCAGCCGTCATTGCTGCCGCCGCTGACGCCTTCGCGCTCGATCATGACCGATGCCGCCACCTTTTCTGCCGCCCGCTTGGAGCCGCCGATGCCTTCGGCCGGCTCCAGCCCCGGCAGGTCGACGGCGACACGGAACTGCGGATCGTGATGCGGGCCGGTGCGCTCCACCTCCCGGTACACCGGGGTGGGCAGGCCCTTGCCCTGCGCCCATTCCTGCAGCACCGTTTTCGGATCGCGGAGCGGGCGCCGCGGCTTGTGCATGCGCTCGGTCCAGTTGCGCTCGACGAATCCAGCGGCGGCCGTGTAGCCGCCGTCGAGGAAGATCGCGCCGATCACCGCCTCGCAGACGTCGCCCAGCACCGACTTGCGCAACCGCGCCCCGGCGCCGGCGCCGACCGCGCCGAGCTTGATGTCGTCGAGCAGGCCGAGCGACTTGGCGACGTCGGCACAGCTCTCCTTGCGCACGAGATCGGCGAGCCGCTTCGACAGCTCGCCCTCGTCCGCGCTCGGAAACGAGCGGTACAGCATGTCGGACACAATCAGGCCGAGCACGTGATCGCCGAGGAATTCGAGCCGCTGATAGCTGTCGCCGCGCTTCTTGGACGATTTCAGCGCCGAGACGTGGGTAAAAGCGGTGCTGAGCAGCGACGGATCGGCAAAGTGATGGCCGATGCGCGCCTCGATCGCGGCATTGGCGGCCTTGTCCGCGGCCTTGGCGCCCTTGGCGGCGCTGGTCCCCGCGCTCTTGGTACGGCGACCGCCCTTCGCCTTGCTGCGCGGCTTGCTGTCGGAATCGGCCTCGGCAACGAGCGCGGTCGGGTCCGCCCCATCCTCGGTCGGGCGAGCGGGCACCGATTCGGACTCGACGGTCTTCATGTCTGGCTTGGAGACCGGCTTCGCGTCGGTCTTGGAATCGGCCTTTGGCTCGGTCTTGAGCTCGGTCTTGGGCTCGCTCTTCTGCTCAGGCTTGATCTCGGACTTCGGCCGCGACGCGGCCTTGGGCGTTGCCTCCAGCGCACCCGTGCCGGGTTGCGGGCTCGATGCGGCAGCCTGCGTGGTCTGGATTTCGGGTGAGTCGTCGATCATCGCACGAATTTGAAGATTCGATTCCAGCGCACCGATACCGGCCAGCGCCAGAACGCCCAGGCATGCTCGCCTTCGGCAATGGAAAAGAAGATCAGCTGCGCACGGCCGACGATGTTCTCGAACGGCACGTAGCCGACCTGGCTGAGGAAGCGGCTGTCGGTCGAGTTGTCGCGGTTGTCGCCCATCATGAAGAAGTTGCCGGCCGGCACGGTATACACCGCGGTGTTGTCGACATAGCCATTGTCGACGCAGTCCAGCGTCTCATAGCTGACGCCGTTCGGCAGGGTCTCCTTCCAGCGCTTGACGCGCGCGGTCGAGTCCGGCTGCCCGCAGGGATCCTCGCCGATGAAATCGGAGAGCCGCTCGCGCTGCACCGGCTTGTCGTTGATGTAGAGCAGCCCTTCGCGCACCTGGATGCGGTCGCCAGGCAGGCCGATCACCCGCTTGATGTAGTCGGTGGTGTCGTCCTTGGGCAGACGAAACACGACGATGTCGCCGCGGTTCGGCTCCGAGCCGAAGATGCGGCCCGAGAAAATCGGGGGCGACAGCGGAATCGAGTAGTGGCTATAGCCGTACGAATATTTCGATACGAACAGATAGTCGCCGACCAGCAGGGTCGCCTTCATCGATCCCGAGGGGATGTTGAACGGCTGGAATAGGAAGGTGCGGATCACCAACGCGATCAGCAGCGCATGAACGACGACACGAACGGTTTCACCGAGGCCGCTCTCAGTCTTGGTTCCGGAGGTCACGCTCATCGCTCTTTCAATGTCCCTTGGCGAATGGTCCGACGATTCGCCAGCCGTTGCCGAACACCCCTCCGTCCGCGAACACCATACCGTTCCGCGGCTTAAGGGAGTCTGTCCTGATTCTGGTGGTTAAGGCCAACTCCGGTTTGACCCAGAATCCGCCCGTGATGCAGCCGGTTCGATCCCGGCGGGTTTTAGACGACTGCGCGGGGCCGCGCAATCAATCGCCGTATCAAAACTACATAACTCGCTGGAATCGATCGCATTTTTGTTTTTCCTGCGGGGCGACCGCCCTTCAGGATGTCTCGCGGCGCACCGCCGAAATTATGACGAAGGCTTGCGCCAGCGGCCAGTCGTCGGTGATCGACAGGTCGATGCGCGGCTCGTGGCCCTCGGGAGTCAGCGCCTTCAGCCGTTCGGCTGCGCCGCCCGTGAGCTGCATGGTCGGCCGGCCGCCGGGCAGATTGACGACGCCCATGTCGCGCCACCACACCCCGTGACGGATGCCGGTGCCGAGCGCCTTGGCGCAGGCCTCCTTGGCGGCGAACCGCTTGGCGTAGGTGGCGACCACCATCTTCTCGTTCTTGGCCCGCCGCTCGGCCTTGGCGCGCTCGGCCGCGGTGAAGATCCGGTTCAGGAAGCGCTCGCCGTGCCGGTCCATCACCTCGGCCACGCGGCGGATGTCGATCAGGTCGGAGCCGATGCCGATGATCATGCCGATGTCCCCAGCCGCGCCCGGCCACGATCCATGGCCGCGCGCATGGTCCGGACGGTCTCGGCGAGGCCCACGAACAGCGCCTCCCCCATCATGAAGTAGCCGATGTTGAGCTCGACGATCTCCGGCAACGCCGCGATCCGCTCGGCGGTGGCATAGTCGAGCCCGTGGCCGGCATGGACCTCGAGCCCGGCCGCATAGGCCTGTCGGGCGCCGGTCACGATCCGCTCCCACTCCACCTCCGCCTTGTCGTGGTGGCCGTCGGTGATGGCATCGCACCAGCCGCCGGTGTGGATCTCGATCACGGGCGCGCGCAGCCGCGCCGCCATCTCGATCTGCGCCGGGTCGGCGGCGATGAACAGCGACACCCGGATGCCGGCATCGCTCAGCCGGGCGATCGCCGGCGCCAGCGCCTTGTGCTGGCCGACCACGTCGAGGCCGCCCTCGGTGGTCAGCTCCTCGCGCCGCTCCGGCACCAGGCAGCAGGCATGCGGGCGCGTCGCCAGCGCGATCCGCACCATCTCCTCGGTGGCCGCCATCTCGAAGTTCAGCGGCTTGGAGATCTCGGCCTTCAGCCGCGCCATGTCGTCGTCGCGGATGTGCCGGCG
>BFBZ01000483.1_pt1 | contig 16159 bp, 20 predicted proteins | sample 1888401 | NCBI WGS metagenome assembly BFBZ01 (sample SAMD00112614, study PRJDB3348) | symbiont metagenome | host: Chara braunii | reverse complement strand
ATTCCAGGCATCCATGAGCCGCAAGGGCGACTGCTACGACAATGCCCCGATGGAGAGCTTCTTCCACACGCTCAAAACCGAACTCGTCCATCACCGGAAATATGCAACACGGGCAGAAGCCACACGTGACATCTTTGCTTACATCGAAGGCTTCTACAATCGAACTCGGCGCCATTCCGCCATCGGCTATATCAGCCCGATCGCGATGGAGCTAAAAGCAGCTTAACCCTGTCCATTTTTTCGGGGGAAGATCATAACTGAGACAGGGACGGCGCCGTGGCCGACACAACGGCCCCGCTCAAGCCCAGCAAATGGCTGGTAAATGCTGAGAGTATGTTCGTGCCCCCAGAACCAAGCAGCGATCCCTTTGCTCACGGTCATCCTTTGAAACGCTTCAAGCAATAAGGGATTAACGGCCGACCGTTTGCCTTCGGCATTGATAGCCCCAATGGGAGAGAACGCAGAGAACAGCTGATGATGGGAGAGCAGGATGGTCCGCCCAGAGAATTCTCTGATGCGATCGCAATGCCAAGCCAGCTCGTCCTCTTCAATGTAAGTGAGCGCGCCAGCGACCGTCGCCGGGTTGTCATCATGCAAACCGGTGTCCATGGCGAGCAGTTGCCATTTTTCGTCAGCTGATCGGAGACAAAAGAAGCTGGCCGGCTGGGTAAAGGGAGCAGGGTTCAATTTCTTGATGAGGTCGTAGAATCCCACGCCTCCACAATACATGTCGTGGTTGCCTGCCAGAGAATACACTGGCAAGGGGTTGCCCTTGCGGAGAACGGCGTCGATTGGATCGATGAAGTTTGACTGGCACTCTGCAGCAGTGCCCGAGTAGTAGATGTCACCTAGATGCAGGAGTATATCGGGATTCTGGTCAGCGATGTGCCGCAAGACCTCAATTGCAGGTATGGCGCCTGTACCCCAGTCTCCCACCAGCGCAACACGGGCGTTAGCCTTAATCTCGATGGTCTTCGGCCCGACATCGGGCGCACGGACGTAAGGAATAGCCTTGCGCTTGCCATTCTCAAAAAATCGTTTGTATTCGACCAAGGTGTTGAGCCATGCGGGGTCACACGTCCCTGCGGTGAACTCGTTTTCGAGTTGCTTGATGGCGCTCGCATCCGAGGCCGCCAAGGCTCTAATATAGCGCCAACCCCACTCAGCGCAAACTTGGGCAATGCCGGTCTTAGACAGTTCTCGTGTTGAGGGCCGCGTAGGGGCGGGAGGCGCAACACTTCCCGTCGCGCGACTATATTCCCTCTCGGCAATATCCGCTGCGATGCCGGGCAGCGTGCTGATCGAGGATCGCTGCAGCCCTGCACGGCTGCGGGGCGCAATCGCGGCTCCTGTATCGATTTTCTTAGCGATTTCGGTGACGGCCGACTGATACAGCGAAATAAGTGGATCACTAAACGTCTTGAACGAATCAGGCATTACTTTCGTCCTTCCAGCGACTCTGCTGCAGCCAACGCTTCAGGATCGGCAGATATTTTTGCACCTGCTCGCGGTCGCTTTCCTTTTCCTCGTTTGAGAGATCTTCGTACGCAGTATCGATTTGGCGTTGCCAGCGCGCTACAAGTTCGGCCGGCAAGACAAGCGAACCGTCGGGGCGGCGTTCGCCTTTCTCATGGACATATTGCTGCCAGTGCGCCCAACGCTGGTGCTCAAGCGCAGCGAGCTCATCTACGAGCAAGGCGAATGATTCGGTAAATTGCTGCTCGGACATCCGGCCTCCCTAGTCTCAGATGAGCTTGTCTGCCACTAGGCGACGATAGTGCTCACCCAGAACCGTGAGCTCACACGATTTGCTCTCCATCGCCGCATGCCACATGTGGGGAGCATCGACGGGGCGAACCAAATTCACTCTGACATAGTTCTGGAGTACCTTAAATATGGCGTTCTTGGCTGGGTCCGGAGCCGGAATTTTTGGGTCTTCTCGCTGATCCTGCGATCTTTCCGGTTCATACGATGGATCAAGTTGGAACTGGAACCCAGGCTGAGGAAAGTGTGTGGCAAGTTGGAGTAGTTCTTCGAGGGCGATCGGCGCTGTGGCCTTGCGCAGCGATACAAAAGATCTGACGTTAGTCTTGAAGACGGGCCGCTGGCCGCCCCATGGTCCTAGTGACTGGTCGATGTGGGCGTATATGCTGCCAGGCGTAACATCTCCAACCAGATTGGCCGCAGCACCATTCAATGCGTCGACGAGTAGGTTGGTAAAGACACCTGGAGCCCCGTTACCGCCCTCATATGAGTATTGGCTTTCAGTCGACGCGGTAAGTAACGTCATGCCCTCGCCGATCTCCGCAAGGCCGCCTTTGCCAGCTTGATTGCCCGCTATCCCGCCATGGCAACTGTCCAAGATTATGATCTTGTTGGCGGCTTTCGAGGCTTTTGCAAACGTCATCACTTCGCTGAGCGCCAAGCCATCGTCGCCGTCCCGGCAATCGCTTGCGCAAAGAAAGCCACCGGTCGGGTCTACGTACCCGTGACCGGCGAAATAAAGTAGGGCGATTTCGGCTGGATCTGCGAAGAGCGCTTCAATGAAGTCACGAAGTATTCGCCGGCTAACAGGATTGTGAGCGCCGGTGGCTGTCAACACCTTCGGTGTCGTGAAATTTATTGTTCCATCGGCATTCCGGCCAAGGACATTCGCCACTGCGTCTGCGTCATTGACGCAGCCGCTCAGTGGCGTGAGATCATGGTAATAATCGATGCCGACGATAAGGGCCTTGCGCATATCCGGCTTACAGCGAATCTATGAAATTGTTGATGTTCGCGTCGCTCCAGGTATACGTCGTCACGCCCTGAATTTCCGTGCGGTCATTGCTGTAGGCCAAAATTCCGCGAATCTTCTTGCCCTCCTCTTTCGCGCACGCGATTTCCCATTTCTGGCCGGTCGAGGACGTCGAGTTCTTGCTCACAAGAACGATGACACCATGAGACCGACGAATGCGCGTCCGCACCTTGTCTTTCCAGCCGCTATCATACGCCTCCTTAACCGACATATCGATGAACTCGTAGGGGGCGCGGGGGTGAAAAGACTGACCTTTGAGCAAATCCCGCTGCTTCTCGTCTTCGATTGCGAAGGCAACGAAGACCACTTTCTTATTTGCCATAAGTATTCTCCTGTAATGCTCGTTCTGATCAGGGCTGTCCGAGAGAAGCCTTCAGCGAAGTATGGAACGATCGAAATCCTTGTGTCCGCGCCGTGCTCCGTTGACCCTTCTGTAAACGGTCTTCGACTAACAACTCGGCGCGCTTTGATTCTCGGACGTAGGCGTCAAGGTCTGCGCGCGTTCGGAGGTAAGGCCACTTTTGAAGATACTCGGGCACCGCAGCGTTACCGGAAACAAACGAAGCCAGGAATCGCTCTTTTTCGGTCGCGACCCCGATTTCCCAGGGCACCCACCAAGAGGCTTGAGTGTGGGCGCTGATGACCGCCAGCAATTGAGTGCACTTGTCCATCTGGGCCCGGATGTAGTCAGCGAGATCCGGCCCGCTTTTTCCAAGCTGCGCGTCTATAACGTCAAGGTAGACTAAGAGGCCGTTGGCGGTAAGGTGGTACGCAATGGCGCCTGCCTGCTCCGCATCCTCTTTTTTGTGGGAAATAAAGACCTTAACCGGCATAATCCCCTCCTGTCCCATGGAACATTTATAGAACAAGAATGGCAGGCGCAACCCCTGCTGCTCCTTATGGAGATTTTTCCACAGGGGGTAGAGCGCCGCGCTTACCAGGGAAACGGCTTGACCCGGGCAAGAGAATTTTTCTGCCGTCTAAAGCGGCAATAAAACCGGCAAAATATCTAGCCAAAGATTACCTTAGCTATTCTGTTTGCTATATTATTTGCCGGCAAAGAAAGCGGCAAAAATGAACGTCTCGGCTATGGAACCCCTCCTGCCGGAAGATCGGCAGGAACTCGAAGACTTGGCCACCGACCTGGTTGCCAAAGCAAGCACCCTGGCGGGGCGTCTACATCCGGTCATGCGGGCCTCGGTAGGCGAGCTGGTGCGCTCGATGAACTGCTACTACTCAAACCTCATCGAAGGCCACAATACGCTCCCAATCGACATTGATCGGGCACTGAACAACGACCTTTCTCAAGAGCCGGAACGCCGCAACCTGCAATTGGAGGCCCGCGCTCACATTGAAGTGCAGCGGATGATCGACCGTGGCGAGGCTCCCTCTCCCGCGCTCTCCGTCGATTTTATCGTCTGGACGCACAAGAATTTCTGCGAACGGCTGCCTGATGAGCTGCTCGTCGTCGAACATCCAACCACCAAAGAGAAGATCAAGGTCATTCCTGGCGAGCTCCGAAAGGACCACGTCAAGGTCGGCTTGCACATTCCACCTCCTCCCGAGGATCTCCCTGCGTTCTTGGACCGGTTTGCTGAGGGCTACTCCTCAAGGCACCTTTCTAGGCTTCGTAAAATCATCGGCGTAGCCGCCTCCCATCATCGGCTAGCCTGGATCCACCCGTTTCTTGACGGCAACGGCCGCGTGACCCGTCTGTTTTCCCATGCACTGCTGCGCGAGCTGGATGTAGGCTCCGAACTCTGGGCCGTCTCGCGCGGACTTGCGCGGCGAGTCACCGAATACAAAGCCGGCCTCCAGGCCGCGGACGAACCACGGCGCGGCGACCTCGATGGCCGCGGCAACCTCACGATGGCGGGGCTCGTCGACTTCTGCAAATTCTTTCTGACGACCTGTGTCGACCAGGTCGACTTTATGGCTGGACTTTTAGAGCCAGAAGAACTGCTCAGACGTATGGAGATATGGACCGAAGAGGAAACCCGCGCAAAACGACTCCCGAAGGGTTCCTGGCCATTGCTGCGCGAAGCCGTCATGGCCGGTGAATATGCGAGGGGCAACGCCCCTGCGCTGACGGGGTACGAAGCGCGCCAAGCTCGAACGGTGCTCAATGCGCTTATCGACAAAGGCTATCTCGTCTCGCCCACAACGCGCTCGCCCGTGAAGCTTGGTTTTGCCGCAACCGTCGTTGATCGGTGGCTCCCGAGGCTATACCAGCCGGCTGGCTAGTTCGCCCTTAGCGGATGCGACCGTATGTGCGGCCGGCGAGAACACGACGAACTTGGCCTTCGTCAATTGCACCAACCGTCGCCTTAATGGACGCCAGATCAGAGCCGATCGCGGCCAAGTATCGGATCTGACGAACCTGATCTGCGCTGAGCCTGTTCTCGCGTCCGCAGATGACCGCTTCTGCGTATGCAGAATCAGCCCATGCTGCTGCGACACCTGGCTTTAGAACACCGGCCTGCGGATTCTTTTCACGGTAGTCGACCAGGGCGCGCTCTCTCGCATCGGTATCAACAAGCTCGTCTTGCCCTTTTCCGGAGAGCTGATGGAGGAGCCGTATTCCCTCACGGCCGCCAGGAATCATGTTCAGACCAAGCGAATGCTTAGATGCAAGGCTATACTTATCGACTAAGTACTCCTCCGTGTCCTTCGCCATGTCCTTGTCGATGCCTACCGAACAGAGCGATGTGATTACTCCAGCAAGCTTTGGCCGATCATCGGATCGACCAGCACGCTGTTCGAGCCGCGCCTCAATCAATTCAGCCAACTTCTGCGGGAACAGTCGCGTTTGTCTTTCTTTGAGAGCCGCCTTCATGTGCTCTCCAAATCGGTAGTTCCAACCGCGCCTTGTTATCCCGTAATAGACGTACGATTTTCCATCATCTGACAGAAGGGCGTGAAGGTAGACCACGTAGGTTCCTTCGAGATCAGGCCCCCCTCTCAAGATTGCACGCAACGGCAGTTCAACCCGCATCGGAATGTCAAGAACGAGAGATTGCAGCTTGAGAAGGACGACGGGTCCCATCCCGCTCTCGTCCTTGTTCTCGATAACACAGGCTGTACGCAATTTCCCCCTAGCTATAGAGAACGACTCAGTCACTTCGATTGCTATCCGCCCGTGTTTACCGAGCCTGAGTGGTCCCGCGGCATGTCCGCCGCGCCTATTCCAACGCACCATCTCGTCCGGGATGCCGGTTTTCTCGTTTAGCCCAACAAGGGCGGTATCGAGAACCTCTGCGCAGTTCGCGACGTCGAAGCTCAACCCATCCGTCAAGTGGTGGAATGCTGGCAGGCGCACATAATGAAGTTTTCTCTTAGCGGACATGCGCAATCACCTTCTTACTTGAAAATTCCCCCCATAGACTTGCTTCTGCAAAAATCTGGCTAAGGAGCCGAAAATCAAGTGGCTCCCGACGGCTATCAGCGCCTTTTTTGATTATCGCCGTCACTGCACGACGTTGGTCGCCCTACCGGTACCCCTTCTTGAGCCTGCGCACCCAGTTCGACGCCAAGGCCAGGTCGGCTTTGCCCCGAGTCTGGTGCGTTTCAACGCGAACCGTGCCGGCCCGGCCAATACGGCCCCACTCCCTGACAAAGGACCATTCGCCAAACAGCGTCGGCTGAACGTCCAGCTTGTAAAACCGCGCCATGTTGCGGCTATCGTTGATGCGGGTGAGCATGATGGCGGTCATGCGGTTTCCTCCTTTTGTTTTTCTGGTTTGGCTCTCGCGGCTGCCTCCGCCGCGCGCAGGTAGCGGTGAATGGTTTCCCGGCTGACGCCATACTCGCGGGCGAGCCGGGCTTTCTTGGCCCGGGCGTCGACCTGCCTGACGATCTCAGCCACCTGGTCAGGCGTGAGAACCCTTTTCCGCCCCTTGTAAACACCCTTGCGCTTGGCCACCGCGATGCCTTCACGCTGGCGCTCGCGGATGAGCGCCCGCTCGAACTCGGCAAACGAACCCATGACGTTGAGCAACAGCTGGGACATGGGCGAGGCCTCGGCCGTGAACGTGAGGCTCTCCTTGACGAACTGCACGCGGACGCCCTTCCCGGTCAACATCCGCACCAAGGCCCGCAGATCCTCAAGATTGCGCGCCAGGCGATCCATCGAATGGACCACCACCGTGTCGCCCTCCCGCACATAGGCGATCATCTGCGCGAGTTGCGGCCGATCGGTATCTTTGCCGGAGGCGTGGTCGGTAAAGGTGCGGTGGACGTCAACGCCGACGAGCTGCCGATCGGTCTTCTGGTCGAGTGTGCTCACCCGTACGTAACCGACAACCTGTCCCGTCACCTTTCATGCTTTCATTCTGTGGCATGGATTCTGAGAGGTGATGACTCACGTGTCAAGAAAATCAGAAACCGAACCCATGTGACACAGGTTCTTTCATGATGAGCACTGTGGCAAATGGGTGCACCCCAAAGACATACTTTGGACCGCAGCAGATAAACCCGTTCTATATTTTGATTTGGCCATGGAGATTCACGCAGATTGGACTCAAGGCACCTCGTCGAGCACCCATCAATTTATACTCGTAAGACTCTCGTCGTTCACGACCACGATAAACGCGTTCGCGAATTCGTACGACCTCTGTCGCAAATAGGATTCAAAGCAGTCATATTGTACGCCCAAGGCACGCATGTACGCACCGTTATCGAGAAAGTCGAAGCCCATCACGATGCTGGTCTCGCGGTCCATGTGACTCACTTCAAACGGTGACCCATCCACTATCTGCAATGTTTACGGAGAGTTTTGCCGAGGCCGAACGCTCGTAGCCCCTTTGTTCGAATGCAATGCGGACAAGATATACTCAGACGCCCCTTCGTCCCGACGCCTTAGACACCCGCGAGGCGCGACAAATTGCATAAGCGCCGGCGTTGCAATAGCCTGCTTTACGCCTTTGAAAAATGCACCGGGAGTGCAAGCCGATTGACCGATCTCGCAGCGATATGAAACGCGAGGGAGACCCACCTTGCGCGGGACATCTTAGCTTCCCCCGTGTGGCATCACCGTTGCTGGGAGACGCAGCTTGCCGTTGTGCGGCTAGTTATGTCACGAGATATTCCGATCTTTTTTAGACAACGAAATGGGGAGATAGCGATGAAGTGGACTATTAGAGCAGCTTGTGGTATCACAATACTATTTATGCTAATCGCTTTGATTGGCTTCTTCTTACCGATCTTGCCTAAAGACGCACCTGCCACGAGGGACTTCGCCAGCCTAGGCCAGTTTTGGGTGTACTTAATTGTTTCCGCGGTGGACTTTTTTGGCTTTATATTTTGCTTTGTGCTCCTAGTTGCAGGAGTTACTGGAAACTTTGAACCGGAAAAATTCTCCCTGGAAGGCACCACAAGCGTGCTGACATGTATCTTCTTGTACGGAATCCTTCTCGTCCTAACTCATGGCAGTGTTTTTGCAGGAAAATAGGATGAGGTCTGACGCTCTCTCATCCCTCACGGTGGCGAGCCGCCCTTTTCTGAACTTCACCTCTTTGTTGCGAGTACTTTGAAATTATGGCGATTGGATCCGAACGCTCTTGGTCCTTATATGGCTGGTCTCATAGCCATCCTTCGATACCCGAGGCCCAACAATGATAAACCCAGTGATTGCGGCGTTGCCAGTGACGCGACCTCCATTCTAATTGCGTTGGCAGCACGCTCGTCCTTCGCTTCAAATCAAGCTCGCCCAAACGTATGAGATACCCCTTCAGATATCCTGCTGTCATGGCAGGCTTCCAAGCTTCAGCCGGATCAGCGGCAACCAATAAGAGAAACGCACTTCACGAAACGATCTGAAACCGCGGGAAATCGCATGCATAGATCTGGAATGTTGCCGTACTGGTTTTCGGCCTTGTTTGCGATCAATTTGCTCGCATTCAATGGCCACTTCTCAGAAAAAACAATGCAGGAAATCGGCGAGCAGCTGGTAATTGTGAACGCTATTGGCGATGTTTTCTTTATTTTCGGTATGCTTGTTTTGATTGTCTTTCTTCGTCGAAAATATGTTACCGCTTTAGCTACATTTTCCGTTGTCTCAATAATGTCTTCCACCGTGAGCTTCGGAAAACTTATGGAAAGCTTCCACCTTATCCAGGCCGCTTTCGCTTTCGCTCAATTCGCGGTGGCCACGACTATCTGAACCTCCTCCGAATTGATGGACACCTGTAGTAGGCTCAAGGAGCCAGGAGGTGTTGGATGGAAGGACGTCAACGTCGGTCGTTTACGGACGACTATAAGCGGCAAGCGGTTGATCTGGTGGCATCGAGTGGTCGCTCGGTCGGATCGGTGGCCAAGGAACTCGGCCTGCGCGATTCGGTATTGCGGCGCTGGGTGGAGCAGCGTGGGGCGGCCCGGCTGGAGCCGACGGCGGCGGCGCGGCGCCCCACAACGCAGGCGACGCTGCCGTCGGCGGACCACGCGGCGGAGATCGCTCGTCTGCAGCGAGAGAACGAGCGGCTGCGCATGGAGCGCGACATTTTAAAAAAGTCGATTGCGATCTTTGCTGGAGCTCCGAAATGAGATTCCGCTTCATCGAAGATCGCCGTGCCGACTATCCGGTGAGGGTCCTGTGCGACGTGCTCGGGGTTTCGCCGGCCGGCTATTATGCCTGGCGCAGGCGCCCGGAGAGCCGGCGAACAGCCGCCAATCGCGATCTCGTCGGCGACATCCAACAGGTCCATCGCGAAGCCCACGGACGCTATGGCAGCCCGCGCATCCACGCCGAGTTGAGGGCTCAGGGCCGTGGAGCGAGCCGCGGCCGCATCGAGCGATTGATGCGCCGTCACGGGATCAGGGCCATCATGGCCCGGCCACGCCGGGTGCGCACCACCGATAGCCGCCACGACTTCCCGATTGCTCCGAACCTGCTCGAGCGGAACTTCACAGCTACTGCGCCGAACCGGATCTGGCTCGCCGACATCACCTATGTCGAGACCGATCAGGGCTGGCTCTATCTGGCCACGGTCCTGGACCTCTACAGCCGAAAGATCGTCGGCTGGGCCATGTGCGATCACTTGCGTGCCGACCTGCCGTTGGCAGCCTTGCGGATGGCCATCTCGGCGCAGCGGCCGGACGCAGGCCTGATCCACCATTCCGATCGCGGTGTCCAATATGCCTCGGCGGAGTATCGCAAAGTAGTCCAGTCCGCCGGATTCCAGGCATCCATGAGCCGCAAGGGCGACTGCTACGACAATGCCCCGATGGAGAGCTTCTTCCACACGCTCAAAACCGAACTCGTCCATCACCGGAAATATGCAACACGGGCAGAAGCCACACGTGACATCTTTGCTTACATCGAAGGCTTCTACAATCGAACTCGGCGCCATTCCGCCATCGGCTATATCAGCCCGATCGCGATGGAGCTAAAAGCAGCTTAACCCTGTCCATTTTTTCGGGGGAAGATCAGAACCGCCCAACGGACGCGAGTAGCGACAATGAAAGCGGCGATCTACGCAAGGTTTAGTTCGGACAAGCAGACCGACCGATCTATTGAAGACCAGGTCGCGCTCTGCCGCGCCATCTGCGAACGCGAAGCGCTGATCGTCGTCGGGGTCTACGACGACCGCGCAATCTCTGGCGCAAGTACGGTGAACCGCCTCGGCTGGCAGCGCCTCATGCGCGACGCCAAGGCCGGCAAGTTCGACGTCGTCGTTGCCGAAGCCCTCGACCGTATCTCGCGTGACCAGGAAGACTTGGCCGGCATTCATAAGCGGCTGCGCTTCGCAGGTGTCGACATCCGCACCGCCCAGGACGGCATTGCCGGTGACATCCATATCGGCGTGAAGGGGCTGCTCGGCTCGCTCTACCTCAAAGACCTGGCACAGAAAACGCGACGCGGGCAAGCGGGCGTTGTCCGCGACGGCCGCCACAACGGCGGACGCAGCTACGGTTATCGAGCGATCCCGGGAAAGCCGGGAGAACTCGAGATCGACAAGGCGGAGGCAGAGGTAGTCCGCCAGATCTTCGCCGACTACCTCAACGCCTATTCGCCGCGGGACATCGCCGCGGCCCTGAATAAGAAAGGCGTCCCGGGGCCACGCGGCGGCGTCTGGAACGCGTCGACCATTGCCGGGAGCCGCAAGCGCCTGAACGGCATCCTGCAGAATGAGCTCTACGCTGGCCGGATCATTTGGAACCGGCAGAGCTTCGTCAAAGATCCAGAGACCGGCAAGCGCATCAGCCGCGAGAACCCACGCGACCAGTGGATGACGGCTGAGGCTGAACACCTGCGTATCGTCGACGCGGACACCTGGGGGCGGGTTCGGGCTCGCCGGGAGGAAAGGGGCGGATCGAAAGGCACCTATGCCACCCGGCCGAAGAATCTGCTTTCGGGTCTGATCAAATGCGGCTGCTGCGGCTCGGGCTACGTGGTCGGCGGCAACGACAAGCGTGGGTCTATCCTGGTCTGCACCCGCATGAGGGAAACCGGGCTTTGCGAGAACCGGCGCACCGTGGCACGCGAGGCGATCGAGGCGCTGGTGTTGAAAGGGATCGAGGAGAACCTGGCTGCGCCCGAACTGATTGCCGAGTACGTGCGCGAGTATCACCGGATGTCGCGCGAGCTGCATAGCTCGACCGCCCACCGACGGCGCGACCTTGAAAAGCGCCTAGGCAACGTCAACGGCGCGATCTCGAAGGCTGTCGACGCCCTGTTGGGTGAGGCACCCAGCCGTGCCCTCCGCGAGCGCCTGGCGGCGCTGGAGGCCGAGCGCGACCAGATCGAGGCCGACATTGCCGAGGTCGTCCCGCCAGCGGTGGAATTCCACGCCAACGCTGCAAACGCCTACCGCGACAAGGTACGGAATCTGAAGAAGGCCCTGGCAGAGTCGGACGAGGACAGCCGTGCGGCTGCCCATGAGGCTATTCGGGAAATCGTCGAGAAGGTGGTCGTTCATCCACGGGGCCGGTACAAACCCGTGCAGATCGAGATTTATGGCCAACTCGCCGCCCTACTCAGGATTTCTGAGAGGGCGGCTAAACCCCTAGAGTCTAGGGAGGCGTTGGTTGCGGGGACTGGCATTGGCCAGAACTTGCGCGATCCCCAAGTTGAGGTGGTTGCGGGAGGGCGCAACCATCAGAACTTGCGGACGCAAAAAAGCCGCCCGGTTGGGGCGGCTGATCTACGCGATTTGGCATCGCAATTTGAGATGGTTGCGGGGGCACGCAACCATCTCAAATTGCTTTTTCGAGCGGCGGCATAGCTACCTGCCGGCGCTGTGTTTCCGACGATAGCGTACCACAATGAGGAAGTTCGAATCCCCCACGGCCCGGCAACGAGCCCGGCGATGCCGGCAACGAGGATTTCGTGCTGGGCTGTTGTAGCGGCGGCGACGCCCACGATCAGGCTCGACGTCCATATCAGCCCGTCATTGGCTCCGAGCACTGCGGCTCGAAGCCAGCCGATACGCTCGATGAGATGAGCTTCCTTGTGAATTGTGCGCATGTTTCCCCCTTATCCAAATCCCGGAATCGAGACGCCGAAGACCTGGAGAAGCAAAATGACGTTGAGACCGAGGACGGCGATCGTTCCGGCAACGGCGGTGAGATGGGTGAGACGACCATTGGCGAATTCGCCCATGATCGCGCGGCTGCGCGTGAAAATGACGAGCGCAATCATGGGAAGCGGCAGCGCGAAGGAGAGAACGACCTGGCTGTAGATCAGCGCGTCCGTTGCGTTGGCCCCGAGCAGAACGACGATAAATGCCGGCAGCATCGTTGCCAGCCGGCGCAGCCAGATCGGAAGGCGGAATCCGGTGAAACCCTGCATGATCAGTTGGCCCGCCATGGTGCCGACGGCTGATGAGGAAATGCCGGACGCCATCAGCGAAACCAGGAACACGGAAGCGGCGGCGGCCCCCAGCAAGGGCGTCAGCGTATGGTAGGCCGTGCTGATTTCCGCGACATCGGGATGGCCGGTATGGAAAGCGGCCGCCGCCATCATCACCATGGCGATATTGACCGCGCCGGCGACCGCGAGCGCGACGAAGCATTCCAGATTGGAGAAGCGCACGAGGGCACGGCGCTCTGCATTGTCACGGGCCGACGCCCGGTTCTGCGTCAGACCAGAGTGCAGATAAAGCGCGTGCGGCATGACCGTCGCGCCGATGATGCCGACCGAGATGGTCAGGGCAGCCCCGTCAGGCATTGACGGCATCACGATACCAAGCATCGCTTCGCCCCAGGCGATCGGCGCGATGACCAGTTCGATCACGTAGCAAAGGCCAATCGCTGCTACCAGCGCGCCGATGATGAGTTCCATCGGGCGATAGCCACGCCCCTCGAACAGCAGGACGCCATAGGTCACGATCGCGGTAACGGCCATTCCTGCGATCAGAGGTATGCCGAAGAGCAGCGACAGACCAATGGCGCCACCGAGAAACTCGGCGAGGTCCGTCGCCATCGCGGCAATCTCGCTGACGACCCACATGGCATAGCGCACAGGCGTTGAAACCTGATCGCGGCATATCTCGGCAAGGTTCCGACCGGTGACGATGCCAAGCTTGGCCGAAAGCGCCTGGAAGAGCATGGCAATTAGGTTGGCCATCAGTACGACCCACAGCAGTGAGTAACCGAAGCGGGCGCCCGCCTGGATGTTGGTGGCGAAGTTGCCGGGGTCCATGTAGGCGATCGAGGCGATCACCGCCGGCCCGGCAAAGAGCAGGGCTGATCGCGCACCGCGCCGCCGTCCTGCCAGCACCTCGCGAATTTGCGCGTCGGTTCGCTCCGACAGGCTCTCGCGAACAGCCGTTTCAGTCATCGCGCCTCCTCGGCCTTGCCGCGTCGCGCCGCAGCGCCTGGAGGTCTTCCCGCGCGATCGGCAGCGAGCATGCGTAACGGACCTGGCATCGGCTTGGGCCAGCCGTGAGCAGGAGCTGCGTCAGGCAATCGGGCAAGCGATTACCCCCGGAAAGTATGGAAGCCATCGCTACCGGCGACGAGGTGGCGTTGTTCCTTCGCTTGAACATCAAGCGCTGCCGATGAAGATGCCCGTGACCAGCACGAGAAGACCGCCGAGGACGACCTGAATAATGGCCGAGGTGAAGGGCGTCTCCATGTACTTCCAGCGAATCCAGGCAATGGCGAACAACTCCACCGCCACCACGATCATCGCCGCGATGGTCGCGGTCCAGAAATTGGGGATCAGATAAGGCAGCGTGTGCCCGAGGCCTCCGATTGCGGTCATCAGGCCGCAGATGCCACCGCGCAGCCAGGGATGGCCGCGATCCGTGATCTCGCCGTCGTCGGACAACGCTTCGGTCAGCCCCATGCTGATGCCGGCGCCGATCGATGCGGCAAGGCCGACGACAAACGTGTTCCACGAATTGTGCGTGGCAAAGGCGGCCGCAAAGATCGGGGCCAGGGTCGAGACCGAGCCATCGATCAAGCCGGCGAGGCCGGGCTGTACCACCTGCAAGAGGAAGAGGCGCTTGGCTGTAGCCTCTTCCTCCTCGCTGGCATCGACCGTGCGGGTCGTCTCCAGATTAGCCGCAATGTTGACGTGCTGATGCTCCTCTTCAGCCAGATCGGTGAGCAACGTGCGCATGCCGACATCCGTCGTGCGTTCAGCCGCCTTCGCGTAAAACTGGCTGGCCTCATATTCCATGAGTTGAGCCTGCTTGCGGATCGCATCGAGGCGCAGGTCCTTGAGGAGCCAGACTGGATTGCGCTTCAGGAACCCCTTCACGTCCTGCCGGGTGATATAGGGTAACTCGTCCCCGAACTTGTCAGTGTAGACCTTCAGCAGCCGGCGGCGGTGTCCCTGCTCCTCGGCAGCCATTTCCTCGAACGCCCGCGCCGAGGCCGGATAGGTGCCACGCAGCTTCGCTGCGAAATTGAGATAGATTCGTGCGTCCTCCTCCTCATTTGCAACGGCCAGGGGATCGTGTCCCATAGAGTGGTGTAGCTGGCATGGTGGGTCACCGGGCAATTCCGGTACGGGCCGGGCTGGTCAGCCTGCCACAGCGGGCAGGCCGGCAATGGGATCATCGCTCAAAGGGCCGATGGTTTCCAGCGTCATGTAGCGGGCGCGCTGGACGGCCCACTCGTCGTTCTGTTCGAGCAGGATCGCGCCGACGAGACGGACAATGGCTTCTTCGTTTGGGAAGATGCCGACGACTTCGGTGCGGCGCTTGATCTCGCCATTGACCCGCTCAATTGGATTGGTCGAATGCAGCTTGGCGCGGTGCTGTGCCGGGAAGCTCATATAGGCGAGCACGTCAGGCTCGGCCTCATCCATGAGGGCTGCGAGCTTCGGCACGTTGGGACGGATCTGGTCGGCGACCTTGCGCCATTGTGTTTTGGCTGCCTCGGCGTCGTCCTGGGCGAAGGCCGTGGCGATGAATGCGGAGACCACGCGGCGCCCGCTCTTGCCGGCATGGGCGAGAGCATTGCGCATGAAGTGAACGCGACAACGCTGCCAGGTGGCATTGAGCACCTTGGCGACGGTGGCCTTGATGCCCTCGTGAGCATCCGAGATCACCAGCTTCACGCCACGCAGGCCACGGCGTGTGAGCTTGCGCAGGAACGCGGTCCAGAACGTCTCGGCCTCGGACGGGCCGACGTCCATACCCAGCACCTCGCGCCGGCCGTCGCTGTTGACGCCGATTGCGACGATCACCGCGACCGAGACGATGCGCCCGTTCTGGCGCACCTTCACGTAGGTGGCGTCGATCCACAGATACGGCCAGTCGCCCTCGATCGGACGGGCGAGGAAAGCCTTCACCTTGTCGTCGATCTCGCCACAGAGCCGGCTCACCTGGCTCTTGGAGATGCCGCTCATCCCCATCGCCTGAACGAGATCGTCGACCGAACGGGTCGAGACGCCCTGGACGTAGGCTTCCTGGATCACGGCCGTCAGCGCCTTCTCAGCCATCCGGCGCGGCTCCAGGAAGCCCGGGAAGTAGCTTCCCTTGCGCAGCTTAGGAATACGCAGTTCGACCGCACCGGCGCGCGTCTCCCAGGTGCGGTCACGGTACCCGTTGCGCTGCGCCAGACGCTCGGAGCTCTTCTCGCCATAGGCGGCTCCGGTCAGCCCGGCGACCTCCATCTCCATCAACCGCTGGGCTGCAAAGCCGATCATCTCGCGCAGAAGATCCGCGTCCGGGGCCTTCTCCACGAGCGCGCGAAGGTTCATCATCTCGTCGGTCATCGGTGGTTCCTCGAATCAGGTTGGTGTCAGCAACCCGACCCTACCGGGCAATCGCCGGTGACCACCGCAAAGCCGTCCACCCGCTACGGCGCTATGGGGGAGCGCGCGGGCGGACGGCTTTGCTCTACCGAGCTACACCATCACTGGGGACATGACCGGCCAGGGCCAGCACCTCGGATTCGGAGAGGTCGTCA
>BFBZ01001396.1_pt1 | contig 16163 bp, 14 predicted proteins | sample 1888401 | NCBI WGS metagenome assembly BFBZ01 (sample SAMD00112614, study PRJDB3348) | symbiont metagenome | host: Chara braunii | reverse complement strand
TCGGGATCGCCCGGCTGGAAGCCATTGAGATGAAACTGCACGTGACCACCCTCCCTCACATTCATTATTGATCAGTATACTGATCATCAGTATACCTGTCTCTTATACACATCTAGATGTGTATAAGAGACAGGCCAAGAACCTGCTCGGCGTGCTCAAGGCCTCCCGTCCCAACGACCGGCCGCCGCTGTACTGCCTGAACCAGGTCGGCATGCCCAAGCGGCCGGAGATCGACCTGAAGCGCTTCGCCAAGACCGTCGAGGCCGAGCCGGTCGCGGTCATCCCGTTCGACTGCAAACTGTTCGGCACCGCCGCCAACAACGGCCAGATGATCGCGGAGATATCGGGGCTGAGCCGCACGCCAAAACTGTTCCAGGACATCGCGAACCGGCTCACCGGACGGATCGACCACAAGCCGCAGCGCGGCTCGCTGCTGGCGCCGATCGCGAAACTGCTCGGCGCGAAATAGCGCCTGAGATCATGATGCGATTCCAGGGACTCGCATCATGATCTCATCTCTTTGTTTGGGCATGATCTCCGCGTAAATGCCGTTGGCGTTTGTCGCGAGGGAAAACCGGTTTCCACTTTCCGGATCATGCTCTAGTCGTCGGACCGGCTGAGTGCCCGCGCCAGCGCCTTGTCGGGCTCGCCGGCCACCGGACGGTCGCGGCGCGGCGACAGCTCGCGCTGCGCGATCTTGCGGCGCTCCAGGATGCGCTTGACATAGGCGACGCTGGCGCTGGCCTGCTCCGGCGGCAGCCCCGAACGCGCGATGCTCTCGGCCTCGCTCATCCGGCCCTGCAGGCCGACGATGACGGCGAGATTGGTCCGGACCCGCGGGCTGGCATCGGGGTGCGCGCTGGCCTTGCGCAACTGCTCCTCGGCCTTCGGCAGTTCGTTCGAGAGCGCATAGGAGAGACCGAGATTGGACAGCACGGAAGGATCGTCAGGGGCGATCTTCAGCGCCGTCATGTAGTATTGCCGGGCCTCCTCGTTGCGCCCCATCTGGTCGAGCGTGGCGCCCTGCGCCGACAGGATGCGCCAGTCGGGATCCTCGGGCGAATGCGCGCGGCTGAGCACGTCGAACGCCTGCTGGAAATTGCCATTGTCGGCAAGCGCGCGGCCAAAGGCCGCCAGCAGCGCCTTGTTGCCGGGATTGGCGATCGTCGCCTGCTCGAGCACGGCGACCGCCTGCGAGCGCTGGCCGGTGCCGCGCAGGGCGCTGCCATAGCGCAGCGCCACCTCGGGATCGTTGGGATTGGCGCGGAAGCGCTCGCGGAGCTGGTCGATCTCGGCGCGCGGGTCGGCGGCGGCAGCGTGGCTCTTTTCGGGATTGCCGCCCAGTGCCCCCGTGACCTCGCTGAGATCGGTGGTCTGGCAGGCGCCGAGACCGAGCAGCACGGCCGTGAACGACAGCGCGAACGCGGCCGGCCGGAGCAGAGGGAGAGAGCGAAGGGGCCGCGTACGCATGCAACTGAACTACTTCGGGACCAGATGATCTGCACGCTGGCAGATTAACCCTAAGGTCCCGTTAAGCGGGCGCGGCCGGCCCGCCTCAATCGATGAATTCGGCGCCGAACTCGCAGCCGATGCGCCAAGCCAGCCGGCACTTGCGCTGGTGGTCGGGCGCGAAGACGATGGTGAACTGCGGGGGAATCTCGACGAATTCGGCGATCACCTTGACGCCACCGTCGGAAATATCCGTGACCGTGCAGTCCCGCGGCAGGCTGCCGTTGCCATAGTGAATCTTCGCGATCCTCCTGCACAGCCGACGTTCACTCTTGCGACGGTTCGCCAACATCAACATTTCGACGTCTCACCCACTCAATCGTCCAATCCGGAGACCTCGTTTGTAGCGAGGAAACCTTGGGATCTGACTAGCGCCAAGCCCGGAAATCCGGCGACCGGATTTGGGTTTCGTTTACCCTCTGCATCCCTCAGCGGACCGGCAGCAGCACGCCGTCGAAATACGCCGACAGCCTCCCGACGTCGTCGAGCGGCAGGACGTCGGCGACATACTGATCGGGCCGCACGATCACGATGCAGCCCGCGGCGCGATCGATGCCGCGCATCGCGAAGATGTCCTGGCCGCTCTTCAGATCGGCACAGAACATCTTCTCGTAGTCGATGAGACCGTAACGGCCCTTCCGCGGCAGCAGCAGCTCCGGCATTCGTTCGAGCGCGAGCTCGCGATGCCCCTGCTGGAACACCGCGCGCAGATCGATCACGGAGTCGATGTCGGCGCCCACCTGGGTGTGGCGGCGCACGGGCGAGGCCGAATCCTCTCTGAGGAATGTGCACAGGCGGCGGATCGCGGACCCCGGCGCGGCCGGATCCTCCGCGGCCGCGAAAGCGAAGATGCGGAAGCGGCCGTCGGCTTGCACGACATGTCCGAGCTGCGCCGGCTTGGCGTCGCCCAGCCGGATGACCGGCGCCGAGTGAAAGCGCTTGCCGATGACGAAGCCCGTGGCGAGCGGCTGGAAAGTGTCGTCGCCGGTGAGGACGGAGGGCCGATAGTGCGTGGCGGTGCCCGCCGTGTAGCGGCCGTGACGGACGAAATAGTCCTGCGTCCTGGCCGCGTCGGCGCCGCCCTGCTTGGCGGCGGAGGCAAGAATTCCTGACCATTCGCGATCGAAATCGATCAGCTCCTGGGCGATGGCCCGCCGTTCGGCCGAATAGCTGTGCAGGAGCTGCGGCGCGCAACGCCTGCCCAGCACGGCGGCGAGCTTCCAGCCGAGATTGAACGTGTCCTGCATCGACACGTTCATGCCCTGCCCCGCCTTCGGGCTGTGGGTGTGGCAGGCGTCGCCGGCGATGAAGACGCGCGGCAGCCGCGTTGCGACCTCGGCCTCCGGCACGTCGTCGAACTTGTCGGTGATGCGCTGGCCGATCTCGTAGACCGACCACCACGCGACCTCCTTCACCTGAAGCGTATAAGGCGCGAGAATGCGCTGCGCCTTGGCGATCACCTCGTCGACGGTGATGTTGCGCCCGGCCACGCGCTCGCCGACCTCGAGCTTGGCAAGCTCGACATACAGCCGGACGAGATAGCCGCCCTCGCGCGGGATCACCAGCAGGCTGCCGTCCTTGGCGGACTGGATCAGCGATTTGAAGCGGATGTCGGGAAAATCGGTCACGGCGAGCACGTCCATGACGCCCCAGGCGTGGTTGGCGGAATCCCCGTGCAGTTCGCGGCCGATCGCCTTGCGCACGACGCTGCGCGCGCCATCGCAGCCGACGACGTAGCGCGCGCGCACCGTCTCCACCTGGCCTTCATGCTCCGGGTCTATGCGATCGAAGCTGACGGTCACGCCGTGCGCGTCGACGCCTGCGGCCGGATCGATCCGCAGATCACGCAGTCGCCGCGCGTAGTGCGGCTCGAGCTTCGCGGCCGAACGGCGCATCACGTCCAGGAAGAAATCGTGGACCCGAGCCTGGTTGAGCACGACATGCGGCATCTCCGACAGGCCATCCTCGACGTCCTGCACGCGACCGCTGCGCGCGATATGCTTGCTGTCTTGGTCGCTCGGCTTCCAGAACGTGGTCTCGTTGATCCAGCACGCTTCCCTCAGCACTTTCTCGGCAAAACCATAGGCCTGGAACATCTCCATGGTGCGGCAGGCGATGCCGTCGGCCTGGCCGAGCAGCAGCCGGCCCGGCTTCTGCTCGACGATGCAGGTCCTGATGTCCGGAAAAGCGGAAAGCTGGGCAGCGAGGTTCAACCCGGCGGGGCCACAGCCGACGATGAGGACATCGGCCTCGGGCGGCAGCGGGCCGGTCGCGCCGGCGCTCGCGACACGTTCGGCCGCGTCGAAGATCTCGGGATCGCCCGGCTGGAAGCCGTTGAGATGAAACTGCACGTGACCACCCTCCCTCGCTGTTCCTTATTGATCAGTATGCTGATCATCAGTATGCTTGTCAAGCTGGTGACAGGAGATTCGAATTGACCGAGATGCGGGACATGCCGGGACACTTGGCGCGCCGGTTTCAGCAGATCGCCGTGGCGGTGTTCCTGGCGGAGGTGGAAGCGGCCGGCTTCGACCTGACGCCGGTGCAATATGCGGCGCTGGCGGCGATCGCGGCCAACCCGGCCATCGACCAGATTACGCTGGCTGGCCTGATCGCCTATGACCGCACCACGATCACCGGCGTGATCGACCGGCTCGCACAGAAGGGCCTCGTCGTCCGCCGTGCGAGCGCGCGCGACCGCCGGTCACGGGAGCTGTTGATCACCGATGAGGGGAGGAGGACGCTGGAGGCGATCACGCCGGCGGTCGAGGCAGCGCAGCGTCTGATGGTGCGCGGCCTCAGCGAGGCCGAGGCGAAGGAGTTGATCCGCCTCATGCAGAAGGCGATCGCCGCCGGCAACGATCTCAGCCGCGCGCCGCTGCGGGAGGGGGCGGCGGAGCGGTAAGCCCAAGCAAAACTGCTGGTTGCTTACCCGTCATGCCCCGGACCGGTTCCGGGCATCCGCGTTCTTCCAAGCCCAACGACATCGATGGCCGGATCCAGCCCGGCCATGACGATGTGGAGAGAGCCGCCCCAAGCTGACGTCATAGAGGCGAGCGCCGCTCGTGCCCCCCTGCCCTCACGAATACCGCATCACGCCGTCGTCGACCTTGCCGAAGCGCAGCGAGACGATATCCAGCGCGTAGTTCTGGTACAGCCGCCACGGCCGCTTGGAGCCCTGTTTCGGCAGGTCGGCGACCGCGCGCTGCACATAGCCGGAGCTGAAGCTCAGCGACGGCAGCGGCGTAACGGTGGAATCGTCATTGTGCGGCACGCATTGGCGATAGCCGTGCCGGTCCATGTAGTTCAGGAGCCGGCAGACATATTCGCAGGTGAGATCGCATTTCAGCGTCCACGACGCGTTGGTGTAACCGAGCGTCGCCGCCAGATTCGGCACGTCGGAATACATCATGCCCTTGTAGTTGAGCGTCTTGGCGAAATCGACAGTGCGGCCATCCACGACGACCTCGATGCCGCCGAGCACCTGCAGCACCAGCCCGGTCGCGGTGACCACGATATCGGCCTCGATTTCGCGGCCGTCGGTAAGGCGCAAGCCGCGCTCGGTGAAGGTCTCGATCCCGGCCGTCACCACCGAGGCGCGCTGCTCGCGAATGGTCTTGAACAGGTCGCCATCCGGCACCAGGCACAACCGCTGGTCCCACGGGTTGTAGCGCGGCGTGAAATGGGTGGCGACGTCGTAATCGGGGCCCAGCGCGGCGCGCACCCCTCCCAGGATCAGCTGCTTGACCCGCTGCGGCTTGCGCCGGCTGAGCTGGAAAAAATACATCCCGAACAGCACGTTGCGCCAGCGGATCAGGTGATAGGCGAGGCCAGCGGGCAGATGCCGGCGCAGCTTGTTGGCGAGCGCGTCCTGCGCCGGGCGCGACACCACATAGGTCGGTGAGCGCTGCAGCATCGTCACATGCGCGGCGGACTTGGCCATCGCCGGCACCAATGTGACCGCGGTCGCGCCGGAGCCGATCACGACGACGCGCTTGCCGGCATAGTCGAGATCCTCAGGCCAGGCTTGCGGATGCACGATGCGGCCCTTGAAATCGGCCATGCCCTTGAAGTCCGGCAGATAGCCCGACTCGTAGCGGTAGTAGCCGGAGCACATGAACAGGAAGCCGCAGGTCATCCGCACGGTCTCGACCGTGCCCTGCTCCGTCCGGCGCTCGGCCTCGACGGTCCAGCGTGCGTCCGCGCTCGACCACGACGCGCGCCGGACCCGATGGTTGAACCGGATGTGGCGGTCGATGCCGTTCTCGGTCGCGGTGTCCTGGACGTATTTCAGGATCTGCGGCCCGTCGGCGATCGCCTTCGGATCGGTCCACGGCTTGAACGAATAGCCGAGCGTGTACATGTCGCTGTCGGAGCGGATGCCGGGATAGCGGAACAGGTCCCATGTGCCGCCGATCGCGCCTCGCCCCTCCAGGATCGCGAAGCGCTTGCCCGGGCACTTGTGCTGCAGATGATAGGCGGCGGCGATGCCGGACAGCCCGGCGCCGACGATCAGCACGTCGACATGCTCTGTTGACATGAGGTGTTCCTGGCGTTTCCTGGTGCGGCTTTCTTGCTCTGGCTGCGGACAGTCGCAACCCGGCTCGTCGCTGTCAAATCGCCGGCGCATTCGTCGTCGGTCAACCCTCCTCCGCTATCAGCGGGAAACACCCTCGATACGGATCCGGTGATGAACGCTCCCCACCCGCGCGACGACAGGCCCGGCGACAGCGACAGCCGGGACGGCATTGGCGCGCCGTCGCAGCGCATCGCCCTGGGCTTTTCGCTGTTCGCAATCGGGCTCGCAGCCTGGTCGCTCTTCCCGAGCTTTCCGGCCGGCCAGCTGATCGCGGTCGTCACCGTCATCCCGCTGCTGGCGCTCATCCTCACCTTGCGCTTTCCCGGGCGGTTCCGCATCGGCCTCGGCTCCGGCTACGGCGCCAATCTCGGCACCGGTTGCATCGTGGCGGCCGGCACGCTTGCCGCGCGCACGCTGTCGGACATCAACCTCGTCGACTGGCTGCCGCTGACGGCCTTCGCGACCGCAGTCGCGATCATTTTCCTCATCGTCGCCGCGCGGTTCGAAACCCAGCTCCGCCGCCGCGGCTGGCGGCTGCTGCTCGCCGCTCTCTTCGTCGCCGCCTATGCGTTCGGGACGCTCGGCCAGTTCAACACCGCACTCGACCGCTCGGCGCCGGCGCTGCTGCGCAGCCGTGTGCTCGCCAAGCATCTCGGCCACAGCCGGCTCGCCACGCATCAGGTGACGCTCGAGCCGTGGGGCCCGTTCGCGCGAGCCACCGATGCACATGTTGCGCAGGCGCTGTACGAAAGGTTGCAGCCGGGCGACACCGTGTGCCTGCGCCTGGGCGACGGCGCGTTTCGCATGGCGTGGTTCACGGTGGCCGCATGCCGTTGAGACCCGGCGCTGCGGCCGAGACAAGAACTGCCATTTGCGCAGCGCGGCGATGCTGCGTATCGTCGTAGCTACGTGGCCCGCATGAGCGCAGCCATATCCGGGGCCTCACGCGCCGTCTCGATGAACCCGGATGTTGCTCCGCTCATCCGGGCGATGCGATTGCGAGCCGTTCTGCATGACCGACTTCCTGCCCCGCCCTTTCGCTGTCGATCGTCCCGACGTGCTGGATCTCGACATCACCGCGCTCGACGCGCGCCCCGGCGCGGTGCTGGTGGCGCGCTCGCCGTTCTATCCCGGCGGCGGCGGCCAATTGCCGGACCGCGGCACGATCGCGTGGAACGGGATCGTCCGCGTCGTCACCGGGTTCGAGCCGACCGCCGACGGCATCTGGCACCTGATCGGTGATGACGCCATCCCGGACGGGGCGATCGAGCTGCACGTCGATCCGGCGTTCCGGCAGCGCATGAGCGAGCAGCACACGGTGGCGCATCTCGTCAACAGCGCCGTCTACACGCTGTTCGACGGCGCGCTGCTGACCGGCGTCCGCATGACCGAGACCGACGAGTTCAGCGTCGATTTCGATCTGCCCAAGGTGGCGCCGGAGCAGCTGCGCGCGGTGGAGGATGCGGTGAATGCCGCGATTTCGGACGATCGTCCGGTGCGTGCCTTCAACATGCCCTATGACGACGCGCAGGCGACCGCGGGCCTGTTTCGCGCCAAGTCGGTCGCCCCGCCACGCCAGGCCGACGGCCTGATCCGCATCGTCGACATCGACGGCCTCGACCGCCAGGCCTGCGGCGGCACGCACCTGGTCTCGACGGCGCAGGCGCGGCGCATCCGCATTCTCAAGGTCGACAACAAGGGCCGGCAGAATCGGCGGTTGAGGATCGGATTCGTCACGGCTTGAGAATCGCGCGGCTCGCGATGAAACGGCCAGCGTCGCAATGCACATTGTCAAACGCGTATATCATCGCTCGACGTCCGATACGATTGTAGCGCAGGCGCGTCCGTGATCCCATGGAAGCTCACGTCTTCCTTGCGTTCCGCAACGTCTCCGAGGGCAACTCACCCATCATCTGGCGGTACTCGCTGGCAAAGCGGCCCAGATTGCCAAAGCCGCATTTGAAGGCGACCGACACGACGCTTGTGTTGGCATCGGGCCGTCGCAGAAGTTCAGATGCCCGCTGAAGTCGGACGCGCTTGGCAAACTGGCCGGGTGATCCGCGTCCCGACTCCGAGAACTCGCGGAAAATCGACCGGACGCTGACCCCCGCGACCGCGGCGATCTTCTCGAGGTCCAGAGGCTCGTCCCAATGTGCCTCGATATAGGACTCGACGGTATCGACAACCATACGATTGACTCGCTGGGGCGCATTCAGCAGGCGGCTGCTAAAGCTGTGCCGATTTGCAAGCAGGAGCCGGATCATCAAGCTCCGCTCGAGCTCTGCGATGGCTATCGGCGAGTAGTCCGCTCCGAACATCTGCAACTCACCGGCAAGCCTGAAAACGTCCTGGCGGACGAGAGCCATGACAGCAGGATCGGTTGGGCCTTCGTCAAAGGTCAGATTCGTATCTCTGTCATCGCCGAGCATGGCTCTCAACAGCTGGTGCAAAGGCGCGCTTTCGACCCTGACCACCAGTTGGCAGTAGCCGGCAGGAAATTCGAGATCCAGTCTTGAATCCCCGGATATCAGGGGACTCCAGGCGACGATCGCCTGGTGGCCTCGCGCAGTCCTGTATCCGGCAGTGCCCTGGATCGAGAAGAACTGTCTGTAGATCGTCGATTCCGGAAACGACACCGACGCCGCGCCCGCATATGAGCAGAACGCCAGCCCCGCGGTGCTGAGCCGCGCAAGATTGGCCTCGATGCCGAAGCTGGAGTCGGAGCTGTCGAAACGATCGACGGCGTAGATGCTGAACAAGCGATCGCGCGCGAACTCGCGATCACGCGAGCGAAACAGCGGATATCGATCGAGATATGAGATTTGACCCAAACAGCTCCTCCGCCCGATCGGCATCACCACCTGGTCAACCCTTGTGCAATCGTCAGGCGCGTGAGCACAAGGCCGTGCGTTAGGGCACGTGGCAAGCACGAATTTCATTCAGTTCCACGGTTCGGACAACGTCCCGGCGCGAGGGGGCGTACGATTTTCGCGGTGATAACCGAACACCCCGTATTGTTACGGACAGAATGCGGCCTCGCGGGGCTGGCCGTGGTCTGCGCCGGGTCGTCCAATGGCTCGCTCGGAACAACGGCGTACCAAGCGGCCAAATGCGATGGGTATCGGGGTCATCGGAGCGGCAGCATACGGCCGATCTGTCGGGGATCGGACAAATACTTGGATAATTCGATTCGACTACGATCCGCTCACTCTGGACCAGAGTCGGGCCTCGCGGCGGCGTTTGGCCCCAGCGAACCAAGGTCCTGGAAATCGACAGACGTGCATGTGCCGAAACCCCGGCAGAGCAGACCTAGAGAGGAAAGAGAATGTTCGGCCGCAGACACGCCAAGGGTGACGCACAGGCCATGCTCGACGCGATCAGCCGCTCGCAGGCCGTGATCGAGTTCAACATGGACGGCACGATCATCACGGCAAACAAGAACTTCCTCGATACGCTCGGATACCGGCTGGATGAGATCCAGGGCAAGCATCACAGCATGTTCGTGGCGCCGGCCGAGCGGGACAGCGCGGCCTATCGCGAATTCTGGGCGGCTCTCAACCGCGGCGAATTCCAGGCCGCAGAATTCAAGCGGATCACCAAAGGCGGCGGCGAGGTCTGGATCGAGGCGTCCTACAATCCGGTTCTCGACGGCAACCGCCGACCGGTGAAGGTGGTGAAGTTCGCGACCGACATTACCGCGAAAAAGCTGCGCAGCATGGCGGACGGCTCCAAGATCGCTGCCATCGATCGCGCCCAGGCCGTGATCGAGTTCAAGCTGGACGGAACGGTCGTGACGGCGAACCAGAACTTTTGCGACGTTCTGGGTTATCGGCTCGACGAGATCCAGGGCCGGCATCACAGCATGTTCGTCGAGCCGTCACAGCGCGACAGCGCGGCGTATCGCGAGTTCTGGACGGCCCTCAATCGCGGCGAATATCAAGGCGGCGAATACAAGCGCATCGGCAAGGGAGGCAAGGAGGTCTGGATTCTCGCCACCTACAATCCCATGCTCGATACCGCCGGCAAGCCGTTCGGCGTGGTCAAGTTCGCGACCGACGTCACCGCGCAGAAGCTCAGGAACGCGGATCTAGCCGGCCAGATCGATGCGATCGGCAAGTCGCAGGCTGTGATCGAGTTCAACATGGACGGCACGATCATCACCGCGAATGACAATTTCCTGCATGTGCTCGGCTACACCCTGGCCGAGGTCAAAGGCAAACATCATAGCATGTTCGTCGAGCCTTCGGAGCGCGATGGTGCCGCATATCGCGAGTTTTGGGCCGACCTGAACCGGGGGCAGTATCAGGCGGCGGAATACAAACGCATCGGCAAGGGCGGCAAGGAGGTCTACATCCAGGCCTCGTACAATCCGATCCTCGATCTCAACGGCAAGCCGTTCAAGGTCGTGAAGTATGCGACCGACGTCACCAGGCAGGTGCTGGTGCGCATAGGCAACGAGCGCGTCCGTGCGATGATGGAATCCGTCGCAGCAGGCTCCGAGGAGTTGAACGCGTCTGTGCGGGAGATTTCCGAAGCCATGACCAAGTCCCGCGAGACGGCGATGGGCGCCGTCGGTCAGGTGGCATCCGCCGACGGCCAGGCGCAGCGGCTGTCCGAAGCCACGCAGGCGATGAGCGGCATCGTCGAGATGATCAACAACATCACCGGGCAGATCAACCTGCTCGCGCTCAACGCCACCATCGAATCCGCCCGCGCCGGCGAAGCCGGGCGTGGCTTTGCGGTCGTCGCCGCCGAGGTCAAGAACCTCGCCAACCAGGCCAAGCAGGCCACCGACAAGATCGCCCAGGAAATCGAGAACCTTAACGGCATCTCGGGCGACGTCGTGACGGCGCTCAACTCGATCAAGCAGGCGATCAACAGCGTCAGCGAATACGTCACCTCGACGGCGGCGGCGGTGGAAGAGCAGAGCACGGTGACGAACGAGATGTCGTCCAGCATGGCCCGCGCCGCAGCCGAAGCTCAGGCCTTGGCCGCCCGGACCGCGGCTTAGCTGCGCGCGACCAGGGCGGCGGAGCCCGGCGGGCCGCCGCCCCATTAGCGATCGAATGCGGGCGTTCACAAGAAGGCGCTGACGAGAAGACCGTGGCCGACATCATTCATTTTCCTGCTCCCGATTCCTCGCGATTCGTCGAACAGCACGCCGTGGCGGCTTGTCGGGCGCTCCTGCGTCCCCAGACCGAACGCCTCCAGCAAGAGTTGCAGCAGTGGCGCAACGCCTTGGATGAGTTGGATCAGCACATCGGCGCGGCCCCGTCATTCGCCGCGCTACTGTCTGAAAGCGCAAAGGTGCGCGAGCTCATCTCCGCTGCCGAAAGCGCGCTGGACGCAATCTTCTGAGACCAGGCGGTGATCGCCGCGGCACGGCTGAGGTTGCGCGGCGACGCGCACCGCCAGGATTGCCGCCAACAAGCCAGCGGGACGACAGCAGTCCCAGTCGCCGCCGCAAGGTCACGGCCGATGCAAGATCACGTCGAATCCTTCCTCCGGGGTCGGCGCCACGAAGTATGAAGTGAACAGGTCGAACTCCTCGTCGGTCACGGTGAAGGCGTGGCGGCCTTCTGCGTTGCGCGCGCGCAGCCGTGCCTTGCAGACCTCGTCGGGGACGTCGAGGTGATGCAGCTGGTGCGGCACGCCCGCGGCTTCGAACAGGCCGCGCATCCAGGCCCGGCTCGCCGGCGTGTTGGCGGGGAAGTCGAGCACGACCGAAACGCCGGCCCGCAACAGCGCGATGACGTGCGGCCCCATCACGCTGCGCAGCCGTGACGAATTGCGCACGTAGTCCGCCAGGCTGCTCTGCTCGCCAGGATAGAGCCGCGACAGCCAGTCGTCCTCGGCGACCACGACGGTGGCCGGGCGATGGCCGAGCTCCGCGGTGAGCGTCGATTTGCCGGCAGCGATCTTGCCGCACACGAGGTGCAGCGTCGGTTGGTTGGGAGACACGGATACAGACCTCGCATACGGCGCCGCTTCGGGCGCCAAGAGCATTCACAGGCAATTCTCGCAGGCGGAAGCGCCCGGCCCGACGGATCAGGCCGGGTCGGTAATTCGGCTGCTGACGGCAGCGCCTGCGATGCGAATGCGGAAGGTCATGAAGATACATTTGACAGATGTCGCTGACGGCGTCCAGGCCCGGCCGTCATCCGTCGCGAGACCGCGCCGCGATTGAGTTCGACTCGCAAGAATGGCCCGCGCGCATTTCAGTCGCACCGGCCGCTCGCGAATGAGTTGAAGTCACTTCACTGTGGCTGAATTGATCCACTGCGACGGGAGTCGAGCCGGCCGCGTGTCGTCCATTGCCAACCGGATGTCCGCTCCTGTAGGTAGTTGCGAGGGACGGGGGCGTCAGTCGGTGGCTCGTCAAGGGCGTCAACTACAAGGCATCGCATCAGGACGACGTGAGGCGCGCATGCGCTCGGCGCGGCGGCGCGCAGCGCTGTCGCGGCTCGGCGGCGCTCTCGTCTGGTTTGCGGCATGGGCCCTGATCTTCCAGTCCGCGCTGGCGCTCTCCGCGATGAGCGCTGCGGTTGCGGCCCCCGATGCCGTCGCCATCATCTGTCAGAGCTCCGTCGACGGTCCGACGTCGGACGACATCGGCACTGCGGCCAAGCAATGCGCGAGTTGTCCGTTCTGTGCGCTCGGGCGCGGCGTCACTGTCCCGCACGTCCCCGCCGTGGCGCGGCCGATGCCGGTGGTCGTGGCGATCCTGATCGAGCGGACAGACCTCGTTGCGGCGCCTCGGCCTACGCTCGAACTGCCGGTCGCTCGCGGACCACCGGCGGCCCTCTAGGCCGATACTCCAGACATCTCATCCCGTCACGATGCGGCCGGTCTCGTCCGCGCGCGCTGTGGGCTGCCGTCCGGCGGTCGCCGCAGCCGTGCCCGCAGCCGCCTCGTCGCGACATGTTCACGAGGCCACGGCGCGCTCGCAGCCGGGCGCCTCTCCCATTCCTATTCCGAGATCCATCATGGACCATTGTTCGACACCCGTCCGGCGGCGGTTGCTCCGCTCAACCACTGTGCTCACATCGCCGGCGCTGCTGGCATTCGCCCTTTCGAGTCCCGTGCTCGCGCAGGACCCATCGCAGGCTCGCTCCGCCGCCACGCTGCCGCAGGTGACGGTCGCTGTCCCGAAGCCCCGCCCGGCCGCCCGAACGGCAGTCCGCCGCAGGGGCGCACATGCGGCGACGACCAATCCGGCAGTTGCGCCACCGCCGCAGGCGGCCTCATCCGACGCCGTCGCCACGCCTCCCGGCGCCACTTCGGTTGCGCCGGATGACATCCTGGCGAAGCGGGCCACCACGAACGACACGGCTGCGCTGTTCGCCGATGTCCCCGGCGTCAGCCTCTATTCGGCCGGCGGGGCCTCAAGCCTGCCGGCGATCCATGGCCTCGCCGACGACCGCCTGCGCGTCAAGGTCGACGGCATGGACACCATCGCCTCATGTCCCAATCACATGAATCCGGCGCTGTCCTACATCGATCCGGCCCAGGTCGCCGCGGCCAAGGTCTGGGCGGGCATCACGCCCGTGAGCGTCGGCGGCGATTCGATCGGCGGCACCGTCGCAGTCAGCTCGCCGGCGGCCCTGTTCGCGGCGCCGGGGCAGAGCCTGCTGACCAAAGGCAGCATCGGCACCTTCTACCGCAGCAACGGCAACGTGCGCGGCGTCAACCTGTCGGCCACCATGGCCACCGAGAACTACAGCGTCAGCTACAGCGGCGCTGCGGTCAAGGCCGACAACTATACGGCCGGCGGCAACTTCAAGAACTTCACCCTGAGGAGTTCGATCACGCCGGTGCTTCCCCTCGATCAGGTCGGCTCGTCCGCCTACGAGACCAGGAATCATCTGATGGGCATCGCCTGGAACAAGGACGGCCAGCTCATCGAGCTGAAGGCGGGAGTGCAGGAGGTCCCCTATCAGCTCTACCCGAACCAGCGCATGGACATGCTGGGCAACGATGCCTACAGCTTCAACCTGCACCATCTCGGCCGGTTCGACTGGGGAGATCTGGACACCCGCCTCTATCACCAGTCCGTCGATCACTACATGGACTTCGGCGGCGATCGGCTGTTCTCGTATGGCACACTCAGCCCGCCGAACACGACGGGTGCGCGCTATCCGGTCAACGGCATGCCGATGTATACGCGCACCAAGACCAACGGCCTGACCTCCAAGGCCGACATCACGCTGTCGCCCCGCGACGTGGTCCGCGTCGGCGTCGACCTGCAGACCTACCGTCTCGACGACTGGTGGCCGCCGGCCCCCGATTGCGGCGTCGGCAACTGCATCGGCGGCATGGCGCCGCTGACGTTCTGGAACATCAACGGCGGCAAGCGCGACCGGGCCGGCGTGTTCAGCGAGTGGGAGGCGAAGTGGAGCCCGTCCTGGCTGTCGCTGCTGGGCGTGCGGTTCGAACGCGTCGAGACCGACACCGGACCGGTCGTCGGCTACAACACCAGCACCACGCCGCTGACATCGGGATTCATGTCCGGCATGTACGAGACGAGCTCGGTCGGCTCCCGCGCGGCGTTCAACGCCATGGATCGCTCGCGAAAGGACAACAATGTCGATCTGACGGCGCTGTTCCGGAACACGCCGAGCGCCCATCTCACCTTCGAGTTCGGCGCGATGCAGAAGACCCGGTCGCCGAATCTCTACGAGCGCTATTCCTGGTCGCGCAACACCATGGCGCTGGAGATGAACAACTTCGTCGGCGACGGCAACGGCTATCTCGGAAACCCCAATCTGAGACCCGAGGTCGCCCATACCGTGAGCTTCACCGGCGCCTGGCACAGCGCCGACCATGAGGCCGAGATCCGGCTCACCCCCTACTACACCCATGTGCGCGACTACATCGATGCGGTGCAGTGGAAGGCCGCCACCAACACCGCCCCCGTGCCTGCCGTCGCCAACCAGTTCGTGATCATGAAATACATGAACCAGCAGGCGCGGCTGTACGGCTTCGATCTGTCCGGCAAAGCGCCGCTGGGCACGACGTCGATCGGCGATTTCGGCCTGAAAGGAGTGTTGAGCTATACCAACGGCCGGAATCTCGACACCGGAAGCGGTCTCTACAACATCATGCCGGTCAACGGCAGGCTGACGCTCACGCACCGGCTCGACGGCTGGGACAGCGGCCTCGAGCTGGTGATGGTGGGCCGCAAGTCCGACGTCTCCGTCGCGCGCAACGAGCTCAAGACCCCGGGCTACAGCCTGGTGAACCTGCGCAGCAACTACACCTGGCAGAGGCTGCGCATCAGCTTCGGCGTCGAGAACCTGTTCAACAAGCTCTACTACCTGCCGCTCGGCGGCGCCTATATCGGCGAGGGCGCATCGATGTCGTTCAACAAGGAGGCCGGCACCGTCGCGGCCACCGGCGGCGGCGTATCGGGCACCGCGACGATGTGGGGCACCGCCGTTCCCGGCCCCGGACGTTCGTTCTATCTGGGTGCGAACCTGGAATTCTGACGCCGGCATTCGCATCTCGCCCTGTCCCGCCAGCGGGACAGGGCGAGAGCGGGCGCCAGACGACACGGCGTCGCGACGAGCGGCACGAGCGAGACGTAACGTCGCGCATCACGCCGTCTGCGATTCTCGGCCGAAATCGCCGCTCTCACGAACTTGGAAAAGCTCTAAGAGCGATTCCAGCCGCCGCTCCGTTGACACATCGGGGCGGTTGCCGTCTCCACTGCTCCCACGATGCATCGTATTTGAATTTGCTCATTGGAGGGATTGATGAGACTGACCATCGCGGCCGTGATCGGTGCCGCACTCGCCGGCTTCGCCATCTCGCCGGCTCTGGCCGACGGCTACAAGGACTGCACCAAGCTCGACAAGACCCAGTGGAAGCCGGCCGCCGAGGCGGAAGCCAAGGCCAAGGAAGCGGGCTACGAGGTGCGCCGCTCGAAGGTCGAAGGCTCCTGCTACGAGGTCTACGGCGTCAAGGGCGGCAAGCTCCATGAGCTGTTCTACAGCCCGGAGGATCTCAGCCTGAAGCACACGATCGCCAAGTAGTTGGCGCAAGTGTCGTCCAGCGTGCTGGACGACGTGACGTG
>BFBZ01000012.1_pt346 | contig 16198 bp, 11 predicted proteins | sample 1888401 | NCBI WGS metagenome assembly BFBZ01 (sample SAMD00112614, study PRJDB3348) | symbiont metagenome | host: Chara braunii | reverse complement strand
GCGGTCGCGTTGCGTCCATAGAGCGTACCTTGGGGACCGCGCAGAACTTCGGCCTGACTGAGGTCGAAGAATTCCTGTTCGAAGAAGTGATTCCGGATAAAGGGGATGTCGTTCAGCGCGACGGCGACGGCCGGATCGGTTGTCACCGATATCGCTTGAGTACCGATTCCACGAATTTGGATGCTATAGCCGCTGAAATTTGTTTTTGTAAACGTCAGATTTGGTACCTGCTTCACCAGATCTGGCCCGCCGGCGGTTTGTGTGGCGGTCAATTGTTCTTGACTTAACGCCGTGATCGCAATCGGAATGCTCTGAACATCGGCACCGCCCAATTTTGACGAGGTAACGGTCACGGTTTCGACAGCGGCGCGCTGGGCGGACGTGGCTTGGGCCAGTTCGATCGACGGCAACTCGATGCGTGAACTCTTGCGGCCGACACCCACGATCTCGACAACGCCCGATGGGCTGGGGTTTGCGGCAAAACCAGTTCCTTTTAGAAGGCGAGAGAGTGCGTCCGGCGCAGAGAATTCGCCCCTCAATCCTCCAGACTGCACGCTGCGGACCGCGTTCGCAGAGACCACCAGCGGCACGCCGGATTGAGCTGAATACGCATCAAGTGCCTGTGCAAGGCTTCCGCCGGGAATGTCAAAATCGGCTGCGGTCGCCATTGCCGTCATTCCGATCACGCAGGCGGCGGATGTGAGTAGCCGGTTCATCAATGTTGTGGTCTTCATAGTCCCCCTCCAAGATGGCAATGTCGTAGCGCGGATCATCCGCAAGTGCAGTCGATCAGCGTGTGAACAGAATTTCGCTTCCCCGTTTTTCGGTCCTGAGACCGAAGATGTTTCTGGCCATCCGCGAAAACTCTTCAAGATCGTTCGCGGGCAGCATTCCGTTGATCGTCTCGCGCGCGGCGTTCGGATCGTGGATCACGATCTTTGTTTCGTTGTAGCGATTGAACTCTTGGGCGGCGTCAAGAAGGCTCGTTTCGTGAAACACCAGCATTCCTCGGCGCCAGGCGAGCGTTGTGGCAAGCGTGGTTAGAGATTGTCTCTTCACCAACAGGCTGCCAGTTGAAGCGAGCAGTACGTCACCGGGCGAAAGAGTACGTTCACCCTGCCCGCCTTGCGTTTCGACGCGAACGCTGCCTTCGACCAGAGCCACGGTTAAGTGATCTGCATTGGCCCGAACCGAGAATTTGGTGCCGAGATCGACAAGACGATGGCCGGCAGCGACAACCACAAAGGGGTGATGTGAATCATGCCGGATTTCGAAGAATGCCTCGCCCTTGTCCAACCGCACCAGGCGACGGCTCGCGTTCCGCGAAACGCGGACCACCGTGTTGGTGTTCAGCTCGATCCGTGAGCCGTCGTGCAAAGTGAGCGTTTCGTGGCCGCCAACAGTGGTGGCATAGGTGTCGTAACGAGGCGTCAGAATGGAGAATGCCACAGCACCGCTGAGGGCAATCGTAAGCCCAAGTGCAACGGCAAATTTGAGGGGGCGCTGCCACTCCATTGTGCTCGGTGATCGCATTGTTGATGCTTCCGGCGAGCGCAGGGCTACAAGCCGTTCCGTCCGCTTCCAGCTTGCGTTCAACCGAAGGAATGCCACTCGATGGGCAGACGCTTGGTTGAGCCAAGCTTCCAGTTCGGCTTCTTCGTCGGCTGTCCAGGCAGGTCCGTCTCGCCGTTCGACATATGCCGCCGCGCGCATGTCGATACGTTGGCGTTCGGTGGTATCTTCGTGGCCTTCGGCATATTCGCTCACGGCTGCCTCCGAATATTCGCGGGTTCGCCATGAAGCGTATCGGCCAATGCGCAGATGGCGCGCGATAGATAGCGGGACACGCTGACTTCGCTAATCCCCATACGTGTTGCTATTTCCGTGCGCGATAGTCCTTGGACCCGCCTTAAGACGATCGCTTCCCGACACCTGGCCGGCAGCCGATCCATAGCGGCTTGCAGGTGGCGGAGTTCATCCCGCGCCATGACTGTCCGCTCCGGTCCAGGGGCGTCGGCCGCAGCGGACAAATGTTCCAGGTCGGACGCGGCCTCGATAGGTACGACCCGCTCGTGGCGCGCCCTATCGATGAGGATGTTGCGGGCCGTTGTCAGGACAAACTGCGTGGTATTCTGGGGGAGTTCTTTCAACGCCGCTTCGTACACACGCACATAGACATCCTGCCGGAAGTCCGGCACATCGCTGGGATTGCGCCAATTGCGTTCCAGGAACTGCATTAGTAGCGCCTCAAGCGGCAGGACTTCGCGCTCAAACCATTCGTCCGCTGCGGACACAGCCGTTCCTTTGGCCGCGCCAGGGAGCGCCACCGCTGCGGGTTGAAAGCTTGATTTCCTGTCCATCCCCTGCCTTCTTCTCCCCGCCGATCGAGGAACTAGAACCTGGGGCTCGAATATGAGACGGCTCACCACCATCGAAGTGGACAATTGAAGTCGAATTATTTTGAGCCGCCCCAGCCACGGGGTCTGGCGGGTGCCTCCAATGCTGCGGGCTCAGCATAATCCCGCATCAGCGCTTGACATCGGAAATCAGCTTTTGGGATGGGGCTCGCTTCTCAGGCCCGAACAATTAAATGTCGAGGCTCGGCCTTTTGTCCGACACAAAATGGCGAGTCTCGGCGGTGGAAAATCTACGGGTCCAATATTTGGCGCTTATCCTGTGCTCGTCATACCGCCAACGAAAAAATGAGCGGCGGATCGCTCCGCCGCCCTTCATATGCCCGCCCCGTTTAACCTAGCCACCGAAACCAATGCTGATCGAAGCGTAGGGACCGTTGAAGCCGAGGGTTTTGGCGTCGCGCTGGTCGATGCCGGCGTCGACCGCACTGAAGAAAAAATCCGCGCGGTAGCCCAAGGTGATTTTGGCATCGGGATACTTCACCGAAAAACCCGCAAAGCCGCCCAGATTGGGAACAGTCACGGACCGCGAACGCGTGCTATGAGCGGCGCGCGGCGTATAGAGGTGCGGATACGAACTGCCACGGGCCGTCTTATAGTAGGCTTGGGTGTTATGGTCTGTCTTCGCCTTTTGGCGACCGAAAAGCACAGAGGCGTTGACGCTCCAATCAAGGGCGAGTTCTCCATCCTCCGCATTGCCCAAAACTACAGCCGATGCCTCCCAGGACAGCGAGGGCCCAATGCCGTGAAAGCTGCGCGACGCGTGGCCCGACAAATTATACTGGTTGAACGACGAATATTTCGGAAGATGCAGGAACCTGGAGTACTGGGGAATGACAGATGGCCTGGCATGGATATCGATCGCCGAGCGAAGCGAGAATTGCGCGTAACGCACGCCGGCGCCGAGTACCGAAGAGCCGTTCTGACCGAACATGCCGACACCAACGTCCCTGCCGGCGCTGAAATCGAGGACGGCATGGCTTTCCTCCACATTCGTCTTCGTGTCGGCGAAGGGCGCCGCTCTAAGCCTGAAGGTCCGCGTGGCGCCGTTACTGCTCAGGATAAAGGGAGGAAAGGCGGTCTGATTGTGGACATGCCGATTGGTCTGCGAACGGCCATAGCGCAACGCGACCGAAAACGTCCAATCAGAATGCTCCGGCTGAAGCAATATCCTGCCATCCAATCCGAACGCGTGATGCGGCGGGCGTTCATGATCGACAAATGAGCCATGCTGATAGGGCCCAGGTGTCGGGCTGAGAGACATGAACGGTGCAGTGAAGGGATCAGACATCCCTTGCATCAAATCCATCTGCCCGCCCAGTTCGATCCAGACCGTGGGACGGTCGGCATCCTCAGCACTTGCGGTTCCGGCGGACGCCACTTGCGCCGTCAATGCAAGGGCCGAGGCCGTGGCCAGCAGGTTTACACGAAAGCCGGATTTTCCGGCGCGCGCGTCTTTCAATTCGCTCATAGTTTTTCTCCCCCCAGAAGAGTGATGGCGCAAAACGTGGTTTGTGTTTCCGATTGCGTCATGACATCACCAGTTCTTCGTGACGCGCACGCCAAAGAGGCGCGGATCGGTCAAGAACACGTTCGTCGTCAGGCCCGAATCGTCGCTGTTGAGAAAGGCGCCCGTAATGTCCGTCGTGTCGAAAATATTCTTCACATAACCCATCACCTGCCAGCCGTCCTGGCTGGTGAGCACAAGCGCGAGATTCACGTTCGTGTAGCCGCGCAGCCTGTCATACGGATTGTCGTTAAAGACGCGGGCCCACGAATAATCCTGCCAATAGTAATCGCCGCGGAGCGTGCCCGCCCAATCGTTCGTGAGCGGAATCGTGTATTCCGCCGAAAGCGAAATCGTGAAAGGTGGCGCGTTCGGCAATTCGTTGCCGCTCAGATCTTTGCTGAAACCACCACCGCCGTTGGGCGCCGTATCCGGATCAAAACCCCGATAATGCGTCCCGTTCGACAGAAGTATATCTGTGCTGGAGCTGTAGGGCTGCTGCGTGACCGGATCGATGTGAATGGGATAGTCACCACACGCCGACACTGCATAATTACCCTGACTGCCCTGAGGAGACGTCAGAAGCAACGCAGCAACAACATAGGTGGGGAAGATGCAGTTCGAGGACTGTGTGACGAACGGCTTCATGACCACCCAATCGGCTTGGCCCGCCGTGCGATCCATCAGATCGACCGAACTCGAACCATCCGCGAGCCTCGTGTGCTCATACCCACCAGCGAAATGGAATTTGAGGCCAGGTAGCGGCTCGTAGGTGGCTTCGAGCTCTGCACCTCTGACCGATGTATCGAAGTTCACGTTGATCGAGGTACGATCGACGATTTCCGAAATCTGATATCCCTTGTAATCGTAATAGAAGACATTGCCGTTCAAGGTCAGCGTGCCATCCAGCATGGTGTTCTTGCTGCCGAGCTCGAAGGCGTTCACATATTCCGGAGCGAAGGTAAGGGGATGAATGGGAATGCCCTGCGTACCCGCGCCGTAAGCGTAGAGCGGGGCGCCAGGCGGATTGGCACCGCCCGCCTTATATCCGCGAGCATAGGACGCGTAGACGAGCGTCTGATCGGTGAAATCAAGTTGCGGCGTCCAATTGGCCGCAAAACGCCCGGTGAACTTGTCCCACTCCTGATCGACTATTCCCGTGCTGGCATAGCCAAATCCGTTTGCCAGAAGTTCGCTTGGGATCAGGGTGAAATGCTTTTGGTCATCGGTCCAGCGCAGGCCGCCGGTCAGTTTCAGATCTTTGAATAAATCGTAGTAAGCCTCTCCGAAGCCGGCATAGGAATTGAGAACGTAAGGGTTCTGGCTGAGGAAATAGTTGTGACCTTCGTTGCTCAGGCTGGTGAGTGGGTTGGGATCGATGGCATAGCACACCGAAGTGGGCTGGCCAGCGCCTTGCGTTGGATCGTTGTACTGTTGGCCGTAGCCACCGGTCTTCAACGTCCCTAATCCCGGTGTCTGACACTCATGATTGTCCGTCACGCCCGGAACCCACGCCGATGACCCGGTGGATGCGGAGGTCGCTGCAAATAGCGTCAGGGAGTTAGCGAAAACATAATAATTTTCCTCTGTCTCATAGTGCATGTAGTTGCCGCCAACGCTGAAATTCAACGGGCCGGCAAAATGAGACGCCAAACGGAATTCCTGACTGAGTTGCCAGGCGTTCTCGTCGGAGATGTCTTGCGCGATAAGCCGGTTGCTGCAGCCAAGCTGCGGATCGCAGAAGATGCCATCGGCGCTGACGAGACTTTGCTTGCGCACGTCCCCGCCCGTTATCTGTGTGAATATTCCCGGCGTCGTGTTGAAGCGGTTATAGTCTTCGGTCGACCACAGAAAGTCCTGATTGTAACCCGTCTGGGAGGTAAAAGTGAGTTCCGGCGTCACGTCGTAATCGACGTTCAACTCGACCGTATCGTTTTTGGATTTGTAGATCGGATTGAGTTGCGTTTGAATGGTGCGCAAATCGGTCGATTGGCTTGTATCGGCATACGGGTCGACGTGACTATCCAGGCCGTCCGCCACATAGCCGGCAGTGACGTAGGGCAACGAGAACCCGTTCGGCACACCGAAAGCCTGCGGAGAGTATAACGAGGTCGGCAAACACCCCTGGCTCAACGATGCGGTCGAGACGGTGAATGCAATATCCAGCGTCTGCCCCGCCACCGGCGGATGCACACCGCCCACGGTCGAAAGCCCGGGATCGGTCTTGCAAAGCTGTTTGGCCGTGCGCATGCGATCGTCGTCTTCGGAGAAATGCTCCCAAAGCAGATTGGCATGCAGATTTTCCAGCGGTTTCCAGCCGACACTGAAGCGGGTCGACCACAGATCGCGCCCGTCGACATCGCTGCCGGTGAGTTCGTTGGTCGTGTAGCCGTCGCGTTTGGTCCATTCGCCCGCGAGGCGGAGATCGAGCTTGTCGTCGACGATCGGAATGTTCACCATGCCTTCGAAACGCCGGTTGTGATAATTGCCGATATCGGCAGATACCTGAGCTTCGAATTGATCCGTTGGCTTCGCGGAAACAAGATTGACCACACCAGCCGTGGCGTTGCGGCCATAGAGCGTGCCTTGCGGGCCGCGAAGCACCTCAAGCTGGCCCACGTCGTAGAATTCCTGTTCGAAGAAATGATTGCGAATAAACGGGATATCGTTCAACGCGACCGCGACAGCCGGATCGGTCGTCACGGAAATCGCCTGGGTGCCGATACCGCGGATCTGGATGGAATAGCCGGTGAAATTGGTTTTGGTGAAAGTCAGGTTCGGCACCTGCTTCACCAGATCGGGACCGCCTGCCGTCTGCGTGGAGGTAAGCTGTTCCTGACTCAGTGCGGTGATCGCAATCGGAATGCTTTGCACATCCGCGCCGCCCAGCTTGGACGAGGTAACCGTCACGGTCTCGACTGCGGGGCGCTGCGGAGGCGCGGCTTGCGCGAGCGTAATTGGAGTAACGACGGTCTCACTGTGCGTTTCACGAACGATGCCGACGATGCCTGAGGTATCTTGCTTGGCGACAAACCCCGTCCCTTTCAGGATACGGGAAAGCGCCTCATTGTCGGAGAGATTGCCTTGCGCACCCTTCGTATAGACGCCGCGCACGGCCCCGTTGGGGACCAGCAATTGAACGCCGGACTGGGCGATATAGGCATCCAACGCGGCGTTCAGGTCGCCGCTTGGCACATCGAACGTGCCGGCCGAAGCAGACGCAACTCCGCAGACGGCGATTGCCGTGCTGGCCATCAGCATCCGAAAAAATGACGAATCCCTCATTCAGTCCCCCTTATTTGCGCCCATAGCTTGAGACAGAGCGCGTTTCAGTTCCCCGCGCGCGAGAGATGAATCTCGTCGCCGCTATGCTTGACGTTCAGGCCAATGAAATTCCTTGCGACGCGTGCGAATGCGTCCACATCGGTTGCGGGCAGCCTTGCGCTGACAGTGAGGTGCGAGACTGCCGGATCGTCGATGACGATCTTCTCGGTGTTGTACCGGTTGAATTCCGCCGCAACCTCGCTGAGCGGTGCGCCGCGGAAGACGAGGATGCCACTGCGCCAACTGAGAGCATCGGCAAGCTGGCTTCCCGATTTCCGGCTGATGGAGATCGAACGATTATCCGCCACGGCCGTTTCACCGGCCGACAGGCGCACGGGCTTGCGATCTTGCGCCGATTGCGGCGGGKCGATTTGAACACTGCCCTTGAGGACCATCACTTGGATGCGGTCAGCCTCGCGGCGGACGGAGAACTCCGTTCCTAGATCCACAACCTTGAAATCGAGGGCGTGGATGACGAAGGGGCGGTGGTCGTCGTGGACGATTTGGAAGAACGCCTCGCCCTTGTCGAGCCAAACCTTGCGGTCTGCCACGTCATTGGCAACACGGATCGTGGTATTGGTGGTCAGTTCAACGCGCGAACCATCCGGCAATTGAAGATTGCTCCGCTCGCCCACGGCCGTCGCAAATGTCCGGCTTTCGGGCTGACGCTGGCTCGCAAACCACACTGCTCCCCCAACGACTGCCAATAGCGTGATCGCCGCCGCGAGTTTCAAACCCGGTCTCGGAAACTGCCGCGTGCTTGGTGTTGGGGCCGGAGGCGACATCGGGCGCAGCGCATCCAGCCGGTCCGCGCGCTTCCATGTGGCTTTCAAGCGCCAGTATGCCGTCCGATTGGCAAGGGATTCCTCTAACCAGTTATCAAGCTCGGCCTGGTCTGCTTCGCTCCACCCTTCCACATCGTAGCGACGGATCAGGAATTCCGAGGCGCGCTCATCCGTGCGATCGGCCCGTCCTGCGGAAGCAGCTGAATTTGATCCAGCGTCGGTCACGACTTGCGCTCCCCGTTGGGGTGCTGGCGGTAGAGAATGTCTGCGAGGGTGCGCACGCCCTCCGCCAGATTGTGTCTTACGGTTCGCTCGGCAGTACCGGCGCGCTGGGCGATCTCGGGCACCGAAAGGCCACCGAGCTTCCTCATCACGATGGCATCGCGCTGGCGTTGCGGGAGTTTCTCCATCGCCGCTTGCAAACGGCGCAGTTCCTGCCGTGCGATGACCACGCGGTCCGCCGCCGGTTCGTCAATTGCGATGTTCAATTCTTCAAGATTCTCAACCGTGTCGAATGAGACGATGTGTTCGCGGCGCACCCGGTTGATCAAAAGATTTCTGGCGATGGTGAACACAAATGGTCTGGTCGGATTGGGCAACCCCTGACGCGCTGCCGTGCAAACTCTTTCGTAGAGATCCTGGCGCAAATCCTCGACATCGGCTTTGCTACGTGCCCCTCTGCTCAGGTATTGGATCAACACAGCCTCCAGCGGCAGCACCTCGCGGACGAACCAATCTTCAAGATCGTCCATGCCAATGGCTTCGCCCGAAGCAGGCGAGGTCCGCTCCTCGAATTCGTTCTTTGGTCTGTCTGCCATCCCTCGGCCCGTTGCCTTTGGAGGGTTACGGCTTCCGCCCATACTTATAAGAACAATCGACACCACCGAGATGGCAAAAGAAAATCGCGCAACAATCTTGCGAGCCGACCGCGGGCGATATCGCCGACACGGCCCTGAACTTGTGGTGAGCCTGTGCTTGCAGGCATAAAAATGGACGGATACTGCAAGACGGCAGACTTTGCTGCCAATACGCCGACAATGGCCGATATCAGGCAAAGCGCACGCGTGCGAAGCTTTCCGCACCAAATCCACATTGTCCGAATCCTTATGCAACGCCACGCAAGTTTCCGCATCCGCGCAGTCAACTTGTTGCATCAGGATAATTTCAGATGTTTCTTATTAGCGAAAAGAGTGCGGCCCCCTCGGACCTCGCGATTTCTTCCGTAACTGTCAGTTATCGAACCGAAATGGCGTGGTCGTAAGTGGCCCGCACCGTCAACCGGACATCAGAATTGCCCGACGTTTTCGCCTAGCAACTCGAAACACCAAACCCCACTGCGCCTCAATGCAACGAGAGATACGTGTCGAACTTGTGACAGCTGTCTGCAAGTGAACCAGGTGGCAATGACGAAGCTCCTATCAAAAAAACAGGTCGCTCAGATCATTCAGATGCATCCCGAGAGCGTTATGAGGCTCTCGCGCGAGGGAAAGTTTCCGCGCTTTATTAAAATCGGCAGCGGCACTGGAGCTGCGGTACGATTTGTGGAAAGCGATATTGAAGAGTGGATCAAACAAAGACGTGGTACGAAGTCCGACGCGTCGTAGTCTCAAATCCGATGCCGCCATGTTGCAGCATGGGGGGCACCAAGGGCACCGATTTCCAGCAGGTGATAGCTGCCCTGCGACACCTCTAGAAAAAAATAATTTACGCGCTCAATTCGGTGTGCCACCGATGTGACCCTAGGTCAGTTTTGCGAACGCGGAGAGGAGGCAATTTGAGACTAAGCCCTTGTTCCGGCTGGTAGCAGCGGACGGATTTGAACCGCCGACCAAGGGATTATGATTCCCCTGCTCTACCACTGAGCTACGCTGCCGTAAGCCAGCCGAGGCGCGGGATTTAAGGGCGGGGTCAGGGCCTGTCAAGGCGAGCAATCAGGCGGCCGCACGGGCTGGTTCGGCCCGTGCGATCCAGCCGCCGCCGAGCACGCGGGAGCCATTCGCTTCGTAGAAAACGCAAGCCTGACCGGGGGCGACACCCTCCTCCGCGGCGAACAGCTCGACTTGTGCGGCGCGCTCCGGAAGCGGCGTGACGCGCGCCATCACGGGCGGGCGCAACGAGCGGACCTTTACGGCGCATTCGATTTCGCCCGCGCCGGCAGCCAGCCAGTTGACGTCGCGCAGGATAATCGTCCGTGTGCGGAGTGCTTCGCGGGGGCCGACCGTGACCCGGGCGTTCCTGGAATCGAGCTTGATGACGAAGAGGGGTTCCTCGTTGCCGGAGAGGCCAAGGCCTTTCCTCTGGCCGATGGTGAAATGGATCACGCCTTCGTGGCGGGCAAGCACACGGCCTTCCAGATCGACGATCTCGCCGGGCGCGCACGCATCGGGGCGCAGCTTTTCCACCACNATCTGCTGGTTCAGCGAATAGATCTGCTGGATGAGATTGTTGACGCTGCCGACGGCGGTGCCGACCTGCTGGTCGACCTGCTTCTGCAGTGTGCCAGCACACGGCCTTCCAGATCGACGATCTCGCCGGGCGCGCACGCATCGGGGCGCAGCTTTTCCACCACCGACACATAGCGGCCTTCGGGCACGAAGCAGATGTCCTGGCTATCGGGCTTATCGGCAACGGCGAGGCCGAGTTCCGTGGCGATGGCGCGGACCTCACGCTTTTCCATGCCGCCCAGCGGGAAGCGCAGGAAGGAGAGTTGCTCCTGGGTGGTGTTGAACAGGAAATAGCTCTGGTCCCGCGTCGTATCGACGGCGCGGTGAAGCTCCGCCCCCTTTGCCCCTTCGAGGCGGCGGACATAATGGCCGGTGGCGAGTGCATCGGCACCCAATTCCTTCGCCGTATCGAGGAGATCGGCGAACTTCACCTTGCTGTTGCACTGGACACAGGGGATCGGTGTCTCGCCTTGCGCATAGCTATCGGCGAAATCCTGCATCACCGCTTTCTTGAAGCGCTGCTCGTAGTCCAACACATAATGCGGGATGGCGAGGCTTTCGGCGACGCGGCGGGCATCGTGGATATCCTGCCCGGCGCAGCACGCGCCCTTCTTCTGGATCGCGGCGCCATGATCGTAAAGCTGCAGCGTGATGCCGACCACATCGTAGCCCGCGCGCTTCAGCAACGCCGCCGTCACCGACGAATCCACGCCCCCGGACATCGCGGCGACGATGCGCGTTTCCTGCGGGGGTTTGTGGGCGACCGGGCTCATGGGGCTGGCGGTATAATCCGCTAGCCCTGCCCCGGCAAGTTTGGCTGGGATCAGGCGGCCGGCAGATAGTTCAGCAGCGAGACCTTGCTCAACTGGGCGGTCACCTGGACAGCCGCCTGGAGGGCCACCTGGTTCTGGTTAAGCTGGGTGATGGCGGTGCCCATATCGACGTCTTCGAGGTTCGACACGAAACCTTTGTAAAGCGTCGAGGTGGCTTTCTGCTGATCTATTACGTCGTTGAGGTGGTTATAAGTGAATCCGTTCGCCGCGGCCTGATTGTTGAGATCCTGGTTGGCTGCCTGGGCTGCTTTGACCTGGGTGGTCAGGAAGTCGGACTGGGTCGAGCTGAGCGTGGTGCCGAAGGGGCCATTGGAGCCGGCATTGAAATTGGCGATGTCGGCCAGCGACTGGAACAATTTCGTGCCAAGGTCGGAGGCGAGCATCCCCACCTGGACTGTCTGTCCGCCGCCCACATTGATCGACTTCTTGACCGTGCCGTTGGAAAACGCGTCGGAGACGCCCGGCAAGGCTGCCAGATCGGAAAGCGAATTCACGTTGACGGGAGGCGATGTATCCTTCTCGCCGCCATAGAGATAGTTGCCGTTGGCATCCTTCGAATTGAGGATCTGCTTGGCCTGATCGAAAATGCTTTGCGCCTGGGTCATCAGCGTCGAGCTATCGTCATCGGCCATCGCCTTGGTGACGGCCTGGCGCAATTGATCGGCGAGATTGGCGAGCGAGGTGGTTTGCGAATCCTGAAGGTCTGCCTGGTTGACCGCGAGCTGGGTTGAAGACTGGAGCGCATCGGACTGGGCGGCAGCCGAGCGTGCGGCTTCCAGCACGGCGGTCTTGTCGCCCATGCCTGCATAGGTGCTGGCGACCTTGCCGCTCGAGACTTGCTGTTGCGATGTGTTGAGATTGCTCTCGTTCTGCATCAGCTGCGCGAGCAGGATCTGGGCCTGATTGTTGGTGGCGACGCGACCGATCATCCGGTGTCTCCTTATTGAATCTGCAAGAGGGTATCGTAGAGCTGGCCCACGATGGTCAGCATGCGCGCGCCTGCGGCGTAGGCTTGCTGGTAGGTCATCATATTGGTCAGCTCTTCGTCGAGATTGACGCCCGATGTCTGCGACTGGCGCGACTGGGCTTCGGCGAAGCGATCGCTTTGCGCGGTCGCGTTGCTGGTGACTGTCTGGCTGCGGGTGGCAACGTCCTGATAAAATGCGCCCGCGTAATCGCCCAGCGTTGCTGCCTGCGCACTCAGATTTCCAACGCGGGCGAAGGATTGATCCTGCGACTGGATGTTTTGCAGCGCCAGAAGGCCGCGATTGTCTCCCGAGCCCGCAATATTGTCGCCCACCGCGGTGGTGGAGGTGATGTTGGCCTGCGCGAAGGCGAGCTTTGACGGGCTTGCGGCAAGCGCGGGGTTAACCCCGAAGCTGCTGGCGAGCGCGGTTTTCTGGGCGCCGCCGATGCCGAACATGCTTGTAAAGCTCATGCCCGTGGCGCCGCGCTGCGTCGTGTCGTTGGTCACGTCGAGGCGGTAAGCGGAATATTGGGGGGCCGGCGTGATGGTGAGGCTGCCATCGGTGCCGAGCGAGGCAGTGGCGGCGCCACCGAGCGAGGTATTGATCGCCGAGATGACATTGCCCACCGTCATGCCCGCGGTGATATTGACGCTTGCCTGTTTGGCGATGTTGCCGTTTGCATCCTTCAACGTGAAGGACATCGAGCCGCCGGCGGCAAGCCCGCTTGCATCCGATGCCGACAAGCCAGTGGCCGTGATCGAAGGGCTGGCCGAACGGAAGATATCGTTCAGGCCGAAGAATTGTGAAAAACCGGAGCCCGCACGATTCGATGGCGTTGTGGCATCATCCTGCACCACGACACCGTTGTTGCCCGCGGCCGAAACGGTGAGCACGCCGTTGACGAAGCCGGCCGAGCCATTGGACCCAAGCGCCGTGTTCAGGGCGGTCGCGAAACTGCCGACCGTGCTGCCGATGCTGACCGCGCCGCCGCCATTGACCGAGAGCGTGCCCGCATCGAAATCGACATCCACACGGGAAACGAGATTGCCATTCGAATCCGCGACGGCAACGGTTGTCTTGCCGCTGAAATTGAGCGCGTCCGTCGCAAGCAGGCCGGTGTTGCGGCCTTCCATCGTTGTGGGCGGGGGAACCGATGTGTTGGCGTTGCTCTGTGCGTTGAAAGCAATCGATGCGTTTTTGGCGATACTGCCCAACTCCTGCTGGAGATCGGACAAGGTGCCATCGCGCATATCGATGAGGCCCTTGAGCGTGCCCGAAGACAGGTGCGGATCCAGGGCCTGGGTCTGGCCAATGACATCGCCGGTAGAGGGGTTGATGTTGGATATGGATATCTGGCCATACGTGCCGTTGGAGCTTCCGGACTGATAGGAGAGCTTGGCGTAGGTATCGCCGACGAGGTTCATGCCGTCATTCGTCATCACGACGAGCGAACCGTTCTGTTGTGTCGCCGTGCGCACGTCGATCAGGCCGGAGAGACTCTGCACCGCCACATCGCGTTGGTCGAGCAGGCCCGAAGACGTATCGCCCGTGGCATTGGCCTTCTGGATCTGCTGGTTCAGCGAATAGATCTGCTGGATGAGATTGTTGACGCTGCCGACGGCGGTGCCGACCTGCTGGTCGACCTGCTTCTGCAGTGTGCCGAGCGAATCCGACAGGCTGGAGACCGTTCCAGCGAAACTCTGGAACGAATTGAGGATACCCTGCTGGCTTGCGCTGGCGTTAGGAGCCAGTGCCGCGCTGCCGAGAGCCGCATAGATGTTGTCGAGCTGGGTGGTGAGAGCCGTGCCATCGCCCGGCTTGCCGAGCATGCCGTTCACCTGATCGAAGATCGTAGACTGGGTGCTGTATTGCTGCGAGGCGCTGTTGGAAGAAAGCGTTTCCTGAGTCAGGAACTGATCGGCCATGCGCTGGATGTCGGCGATGCTGACGCCCTGAAGCTGGCCACCGGTGACGAGCACCTGCTGATTGACCACTCGCCGGGCATAGCCGGGCGTGTTCATGTTGGCGACGTTGTTCGAGACCACGCGCAACGCGGCGGTGTTGGTCTGCAGTGCTGTCAACGCACTCGACAGGATACCGTTCAGGCTCAAGGCGGGCTCCGAATGCTTTTTCGCCGCTGGGTTATTCGCAAAGGTCATGCCAGCGATTTCGGGCATTTTCAGAGGGTTTTCAGGGGTTTTGACGCGAAAGGTTGGGCAGACTTTGCCGGGTAGGGCAGAACGTGCCCTGCCAAAACGCACTCGCATATAACCGCGCGACGCGCGCGCGTATGGCTAAAGCGGGGAAATCACGCTGCGAAAACTGGTCCGGCCCTTGCTTGAGGTGGTTCGGATCAATGCGGAACCCGTTCGTGACAGTCATGGCCGCTCACGCTGCAGCAACGAAGGCGAACGCCCATGCGCATCATGCGCAAGGTGCCGCGAACAATGCTGCGCCCAGCGACGAACTGTTCGCGGCTTTGCTTGCGAAAGCCGGCAACGCCGATGAGACGGACGACAAGGCCGGCAAGGATGCCAAGGCCGATGTCGAGAAGACCATCGACCCGCATGGCGGCAAGCTCAAGAAATCCAAGGATGCCACCGACGAAGCGGCCGCCGATCTGCTCGACATGGGAGCCATGCCTGCGCATCTGGCGGTGCTGAACGCGAAATTCGCTTCCGCGAACGGACAGACGCCGCCGACGCAACAGGGCAAGAAGGCCGATAGCACCGATCCGGTGGATGCGGCGGATGCCGCAAAGAACGCAGCACATGATGCCGCGCCGATCCTCAACCGGATACTGGATGCCAAGGCATCCGACAAAGCCGCGCACGCAAAAGACCCCGGAAAGAAAAATCCGGCCGAGGACGTTGGCGCGGCAACCGTGAAGACCGATGCCGCCGCCATGACCGCCAATGCGGTTCCCGCGGCGCAGGTGAATCCTTCGCCGAAGGCCGCCGATGCGGCACCTGCAAAGGGCGCCGCAACAAGCACGCTTACACCCGCAGAGATCGCCGCAGTGACGAGCGCGGCACAGGCCGGCGACGCCACAAAGGCGGACGCTGGCAAGCTTGACGCCGCATCGGACCAGAAGAAGGCTGACAAAAGCGACGATGCCAAGAGCAACGCCGCGAAAGACGCGCAGACATCGCTGCCGGACAAGGCCACAGCCCTTGCAGCGGCAGTCGACAAGAACACGCGCCAGATCGCGGACGCGCAGGTCACGCAGGCCCGCGCCCTGCCCGTGCAGCTTCAGGCGCAGGTTTCGGCGGGCAAGGACAGCGGCAACAGCCAGACCGGCGGCGACACCAAGCACCCGGCACAAACTCAGCACGCCAAGAGCGATAGTGCTGCGCAGCCAAATGCGGATGCGGTTCAGCCCGCAACCCAGGCCCCGCTCAACACGGCGGGCGCCACCCAGACGGTCGCACATACGGAAAACCAGACCGCAAATGTGCAGCCGGTAACGGCCCAGAACCAGACGCAGGCCTCGCCCACGGTCACGGCTTCGCTGCAGGTCGCGCCGCAGATGGCGGCGCAGGCGCAGCTTCCCCCCGATGTTGCCGCACTTGCTATACAGATCGCTTCAAAATCGCAGGAAGGTTCGAAGCAGTTCGACATTCGCCTCGATCCGCCGGAATTGGGGCGCGTCGATGTCAAACTTTCCATCGACGATACGGGCCGAGCGCAAGCTCATCTTTCGGTGGAAAAACCGCAGACGCTGGATCTGTTGCAGCACGACCGTTCAAGCCTCGAACGCGCCCTGAAAGATTCGGGCGTCGATCTTTCGCAGAACGGGCTCAACTTCTCGCTCAAGGGCCAGGACAGGCAGAGCGACAATTCCGCCCCGTTCCGCGGACGCAGCCGCAACCTGGCGGTGACAGCCGCCATCGAAACCACATCCGCGGCGGTTGCCGCATCCA
>BFBZ01001394.1_pt1 | contig 16208 bp, 13 predicted proteins | sample 1888401 | NCBI WGS metagenome assembly BFBZ01 (sample SAMD00112614, study PRJDB3348) | symbiont metagenome | host: Chara braunii | reverse complement strand
CCGCCGCCGTACCGAACAGCAAAGCGATATTCAACGCGCCCGTCTTGCGCGACGTGGAATAGGACTGCTCTTTTTCCTGAACAGCTTTCCAGAAATCGTCGTCCATTATGTCAAGCCTTCTTTAACGCACCCAACAACCTGCTTGATTGAGAGCATTGAATGCCAGAAGGTCATAAACGATCCCTTAATATCCACATGCAAATTAATGAGACGTAAAATTCTGGGACACCAGCCGATTCGGGTTACAGGCCTGATATTAAATGGCTAATTTTCGTTAACCCTGTTTGCGATGTGCTGCCTTAAAGCACTTCAAACCGTCACCGCGTAAACCGAAAAAAATCCGCTTCGCTACGGGACGTCAAATTCAGCTCGCGCAAACACGTACTGGCAGAAAATTTATCCGATACACCAAATAATAGAGATTGAGTTTTGCACGTTTTGATATATTGAAATTCATATAATCATTATCTTGGATTGCAGGCGCCAAAGCATGGCAGGATTACTTAAGGTGGTTGGCAGTCTGGTGATTATTGTTGGGGTCCTGTTCGGGATCGCAATGTTGTTTGCCGGAAGTACAGCTGGCACCGCAGCGGGTTTGGTCGTCGCTCTTTCAAACGCTTTTAGCGGCGCCGTGATTTTTGCCTTTGGATTGATGCTCGAACATCTGGAGGCAGTTCGCCGCGAATGCGCCAGGCAATCTGACATGCTGACGGATTTGCTCCGCAGAATCCCGAAGACAGATGCGTCCCTTAGAGAGCCCGGCGTCTCCCACCTCGATCAGCTCGCCAAGTCGAATTTCAAGTTCAAGGATGTCTAAAGCAGATCCTGGAGAAACGGGATCAGTGGCTCGTCGGCCGGCGGCATCGGGTAGTCGCGCAGGGCCTGCGGCCGCACCCACTTCAGCGCCTGCCCTTCCCGACCATGCGGGATGCCTTCGTAACGCCGGCAGATGTAGAGCGGCATCAGCAGATGGAAGGTTTCATAGGTGTGGCTGGCGAAAGTCAGCGGCGCCAGGCAGGCAATCTTGGTCTGGATACCGAGCTCTTCTTCAAGCTCGCGCACCAATGTCTCCTCCGGCGTCTCGCCGGCCTCGACCTTGCCGCCGGGAAACTCCCAGAGGCCGGCCAGCGACTTGCCCTCGGGGCGCTGCGCCAGAAGGATGCGGCCATCCGTATCGATGAGCGCGCAGGCGGCAACGAGAACGATCTTGCGGCCAGCCTCGCTCATGCGTCCTCCTGGGAACGCCAGTAGCAGTAACGATAGGCCTCGCGAAATCCGAAACGAGCATAGAGCGCCAGAGCGGGTGCGTTGTCGGCGCCGACCTGAAGCCAGGCCGTCTTGGCGCTGCGCATCCGCGCCCAGCGCAGGGCCGAGGTCAGGATCTCCGCACCCAGCCCCTTGCGCCGATGCTGCGGCGAGACCGCAACCGACATGATGCCGGCAAGATCATTGTCCTGCACGCAGAGCGTCGTCGCCACCGGCCCGGCATCATCATTCTCGATGACGAAAAGGCCGGAAGGCGGCTTGATGCTGCTGACCACTTCCGCCAGCGCGGGCTTCAATGCCGGATCGGCCGCGTCGACCAACAGACTGGCATCGACGTAACGGCCGACATCGTGGCTCGGCAGATGGTCCAGCATGTCAGGCAGTTCGAGGTCGATCAGATCGGCGGTCATAACAAGCGTTTCTTCAAACCGCGTCCAGCCGCGCCCACGCAGCAGATCGATGAATTGCGGCGAGGCAAGCGGCGTTTCGCGCACAACCATCGGCCTGCCATAGGCTTCGAACTTGCGCTGCGCCTTCGTCAGCCGGATTTCGAGATCGCGATGATCGGAAGGATCGAGCGGCACCACCGAATTGAGCCGCTTGGAAGGGTGCCCCGCCGTCAGCCGAACTTGCCAGCTGCCGTCATACTGCACGGACGAGGCGGGCCATGCCCGAAAGCCAACGGCTTCGAGCCTGCGCACCAGCGGCAGCTTGTTTATCGTGGACTGCGCATGCATCAGCTAGGTATCAGCTCCGATAGTCGCCATTAATGGCAACATATTCCTTAGTGAGGTCGCAGGTCCAGACCGTCGCGCGGCCATTGCCGAGGCCGAGATCGACCTTCACGGGGATATCCTGCTGTTTCATCACGTTCGAGGCCGCTTCTTCGGAATAGGAAGCGTCGCGCTCGCCGTTGACGGCAACGCGGACATCGCCGAACCAGATGGCAAGCTTGTCGCGATCGGCCATTTCGCCGGCCTTGCCGACCGCCATGACGATGCGACCCCAGTTGGCGTCTTCGCCGGCAGCCGCGGTCTTGACCAGCGGCGAATTGGCGATCGAAAGCGCGATGCGCTTGGCGGCTCCATCATTCTCGGCACCGGTCACGGTGATCTCGAGCATTTTGGTGGCGCCCTCGCCGTCACGGACGACCTGGATCGCAAGATCCTTGAGGAGTTCGTTGAGCGCTATGCGGAAAGCCGCAAGCTTCGGATCGTTGGCGCTGTCGATATGCTTCTGTCCGTCAGCCGAGGCGGCGCCGGTGGCAAACAGCATCAGGGTATCCGAGGTCGAGGTATCGCTGTCGACCGTCATGGAATTGAAGCTCGGGCCGACGCCTTCGGACAGCAGCGTTTGCAGTGCGGAAGACGAGATATCCGCATCCGTGACGACGAAGGAAAGCATCGTCGCCATATCGGGCGCGATCATGCCGGCACCCTTGGCGATGCCGTTGATGGTAACCTTGACGCCACCGATCTCGGCGCTGCGGGTCGCGACCTTCGGATAAGTATCCGTCGTCATGATCGCTTTTGCCGCTTCGAACCAGAAATCGCTGACGGCATCCTTGGCCATCGTGTCGAGCACGCCGGCAAACTTGGTCGCGTCCAGGGGCTCGCCGATCACGCCCGTCGAGGCGAGGTAAACTTCGTTTTCACCGCAGCCGACAGCGGCGGCGGCAGACTTGGCGGTCAGTTCGGTCGCCTGGCGGCCCTTCAACCCGGTAAAGGCATTGGCATTGCCGGAGTTGACGACGACGGCGCGGGCGCTGCCATGCGCCAGGTTCGTCCGGCAGAAATCGACAGGAGCCGAAGGGCATTTCGAGCGGGTGAACACGCCGGCGACGGCTGCGGGCTTATCGAAAACCATCAGCAGGACGTCGGTCCGGTTCTTGTACTTGATACCGGCAGACGCCGTGGTCATGCGAACGCCGCGAAGGGCCGGCATGGAAACGAAGCTTTTGGGAGCGAGTGGAGAAACGGAACCGGACATGAGAGCCACCTGAACGAGCATGATGCCGAAAAGTGTAGGCGGTTTTCGGACAACATCATGCTCTGCTTCTTTGATTCTGGAGCGGATTCAGATTTTAGGTCGATGCGACCTAAAATCATCCGGCTCCAGTGAAGGGCCCGGAAAACCGGGCCCTGATGATCTGACTTGCGACTGCTTACTGCTGCGGCTGCGCGTCGGGCGCTGCTGCACCGTCGGCAGGGGCGATGGCGTCATCCGCCGGTGCCGCATCCTGCTGCTTCTGCGCGTCTTCATAGGCCTTGCTAAGCGCCGGGTCGCTGATGGCAACCTTGCTGTCCTGCTTGGCCTTGTTCAGAAGCTCAAGATACTTGTCGCGCATGACGAGCTGACGAACCTGGTCCTTGACCTGATCGAACGGCGGTGGCGGAGCAACGCGCTTGTCTTCGACCTTGATGACGTGCCAGCCGAAATCGCTCTTGACCGGGGTCTTCGTGTAGGTGCCGACCGGCAGGGCAAAGGCAGCGTCTTCGAATTCCTTGACCATGCGGCCATGGCCGAAATAGCCGAGATCGCCGCCGTCAGCCTTGTTCGGGTCGGTGGACTTTTCCTTGGCAAGTTCTGCGAAGTCCTTGCCGCCATCGAGCTCCTTGATGACTGCCTTGGCTTCATCCTCGGTCTTCACCAGGATGTGACGGGCATGCACTTCTTCCTGCTTCGGAAGTGCGGCGACTTCCTTGTCGTAGCGAGCCTTGACTTCGGCATCCGTGATGGCGTCGGCAACATGCGCCTTGAAATAGGCATTGTGCAGCTCGCGGTCACGCAGATAGGCCATGTGAGCCTGGAAATCCGGCGTCTGGTCGAGCTTCTCGGCAGCAGCCTTCTGCGAAAGCAGCTTCACATCGATCGAAGCGGAAAGCGCGGCGACCTTCTTCTGATCGTCCGGCAGCTGACCGAGCTGCGGATCGAGATTGGCGATCGCCAGATCGAGTTCGGACTGATGGATTTCGACATCGCCGACCTTGGCGACAACCGCATCCTTGGCGTCAGCCGCAAAAACCGGCCCGTGGAAGGTAAAGACTGTTGCGAAAGCAACCGCAGCAAGTTTGTTGTACTTCAACATAAAATAACCCTTCGGTGATCTCGACCGGCTCGATAGATATGATTCCGGCGTGAAAAAGCCTTCAGCAGGAGAATGTGGCCTTTGTGTATCGGCCAAATCCCGTTGACATCAATCGACCCCCCTCTTATCTGTCACGCAACCTCGCGTCCAGAACAGTTTCCGGCCGTTTTGTGCTATACTCCCGTTTTTTTGGGAATGGATAAAGCAGGGAACGGCCGGATGAAATCTCAGAAAGGACCAGTGACATGGTCAGCCTAGGTGGAATTGCCCGCAAGTTGTTCGGCTCGTCCAACGACCGTCGCGTTAAGTCGTTCCAGCCGAATGTCGTTGCCATCAACGCTCTCGAACAAGAGATGCGTGCGCTGTCCGACGAAGCTTTGGCCGCCAAGACGGTTGAGTTCCGCCAGCAGCTCGCCGATGGCAAGACCCTCGACGACCTCCTCGTTCCCGCCTTCGCGGTGGCCCGTGAGGCGTCGCGCCGCGTTCTCGGCATGCGACCATTTGACGTACAGCTCGTCGGCGGCATGATCCTTCATTCCAACGCCATCGCCGAAATGAAGACCGGTGAAGGCAAGACGCTGGTCGGAACGCTGCCGGTCTATCTGAACGCGCTTGCCGGCAAGGGCGTTCATGTCGTCACGGTCAACGACTACCTGGCACAGCGCGACAGCGCCACCATGGGCCGTCTCTACAGCTTCCTTGGTCTGACCACGGGCGTCATTGTCCACGGCCTGTCCGATGACGAACGCCGCGAAGCCTATGCCTGCGACATCACCTACGGCACCAACAACGAGCTCGGCTTCGACTATCTGCGCGACAATATGAAATATGACCGCGCCCAGATGGTTCAGCGCGGCCACAGCTTTGCCATCGTCGACGAAGTGGACTCGATCCTGGTCGACGAAGCCCGTACGCCGTTGATCATTTCCGGCCCGCTCGACGACCGTTCCGATCTCTACATCACGATCGACGCCTTCATCCCCGGCCTGACCAAGGATGACTACGAGATCGACGAAAAGCAGCGCTCGGCCAACTTCTCCGAAGAAGGCACCGAGAAGCTGGAAAACATGCTGACCGAAGCCGGCCTGTTGAAGGGTGAATCGCTTTACGACGTCGAGAACGTCGCGATCGTTCACCACATCAACAATGCGCTCAAGGCTCACAAGCTCTTCCAGCGCGACAAGGACTATATCGTCCGCAACGATGAAGTCGTCATCATCGACGAATTCACCGGCCGCATGATGCCGGGCCGCCGCTATTCGGATGGCCAGCACCAGGCTCTGGAAGCCAAGGAACGGGTACAGATCCAGCCGGAAAACCAGACACTGGCGCAGATCACCTTCCAGAACTATTTCCGCATGTACGGCAAGCTCGCCGGCATGACCGGTACGGCGGCGACGGAAGCCGAAGAATTCGGCAACATCTACGGCCTCGACGTGATCGAAGTGCCGACCAACCTGCCGATCCAGCGTATCGACGAGGACGACGAGGTCTATCGTACGCATGAAGAGAAGTTCAAGGCGATCATCGCCGAGATCCTCGATGCGCATAAGCGTGATCAGCCGGTGCTCGTCGGCACGACTTCGATCGAAAAGTCAGAGCTCCTCGCCGATCTCATGCGCAAGCAGGGCTTCAACAACTTCCAGGTTCTGAACGCCCGCTACCATGAACAGGAAGCCTATATCGTCGCCCAGGCCGGCGTTCCGGGCGCGGTAACGATCGCCACCAACATGGCAGGCCGCGGCACCGACATCCAGCTCGGCGGCAACCTCGAAATGCGCGTCGAGCGCGATCTGCACGACGTCGAGCCCGGTCCGGAACGCGATGCTGCGATCGCCCGGATTGCCGAGGAAATCAAGGTACTCAAGCAGCGGTCGATCGCCGCCGGCGGCCTCTACGTCATCGCCAGCGAACGCCATGAAAGCCGCCGTATCGACAACCAGCTGCGCGGCCGTTCAGGCCGTCAGGGCGACCCGGGCCGCTCGAAATTCTACCTTTCGCTCCAGGACGACCTGATGCGCATCTTCGGCTCCGACCGTATGGACGGCATGCTGCAGAAGCTCGGTCTCAAGGAAGGCGAAGCCATCGTCCATCCCTGGATCAACAAGGCGCTGGAACGTGCGCAGAAGAAGGTCGAAGCCCGTAACTTCGACATCCGCAAGAACGTTCTGAAGTACGACGACGTGCTGAACGACCAGCGCAAGGTCATCTTCGAGCAGCGCGTCGAGCTGATGGATGCAACCGATCTCACCGAAACCGTCGGCGACATGCGCCATGACGTCATCGAGGATCTGGTTTCCAAGCACATTCCCGAGCGCGCCTATGCGGAGCAGTGGGATGCCGACGGCCTGAACGCGGGGGTCGTCAACTTCTTCGACCTCGACCTGCCGATCCACGACTGGGTCAAGGAAGAGGGCATCGGAGAGGACGACATCCGGGCTCGCCTGACCGAAGCGGCTGAAAAGGCTGCTGCCGAAAAGGCCGAGCGCTTCGGCCCCGAGATCATGACCTATGTCGAGCGGTCCATCGTATTGCAAACGCTGGATAATCTCTGGCGCGAACATATCGTCAACCTCGACCACCTGCGCTCGGTCATCGGCTTCCGCGGCTATGCCCAGCGCGATCCGCTGCAGGAATACAAGGCGGAAGCTTTCGAGCTGTTCCAGTCCCTGTTGAACAACCTGCGCCAGGCCGTCACCGGTCAGCTGTCGCGCGTCGAACTCGTACAGCAGCCGGCCGAGCCGGAGACGCCGCCGATGCAGGGTCGTCACATCGACGCCACCACGGGCGAAGACGAATTCGCCCCTCTGAATTTCGTGAGCGAGAACTTCGTGTCTCCGGAAAGTCGCGATCCGCAAAATCCGGCAACCTGGGGTCGCATCGGTCGCAACGAAGCCTGCCCATGCGGCTCCGGCAAGAAATACAAGCATTGTCATGGTGCATTCGAGAGCACGGAAGTCGTCTGAGGCTTCGTTCTTTTTGCTAAATCAATAGGATGCCGCCTTCGGGCGGCATTTTTTATTGCGACAGCCGGCCGTCCCCTATGTTGTTTTCGAAGGTTCGCAAGAACCTATTCTTAACCCTCCTCTGCCAAAACTATCGTGAGGTTCGGATCATATTAAAAGTATTGCGTGTTGATCATGGCGGTCTTTCAAACAGCGGAGAGAATGCTGCCGTCCGCATTGCGGACCGCGCTATCGCCATATCTGCGCAAACTTGCCAGCCTCTTCACCGGCAATGACGAAAAGGCTGTGTCGCAGCGCATGGCGCTGATCGCCTTCGCCATCCGGATTGCCGGCGCAGCGCTTGCCTTCCTGTCGCAGATCATCCTTGCCCGGCTGATGGGCAGATTTGAATATGGCGTCTTCGTCTTCGTCTGGGTGCTGATGATCCTGTTCGGCAACCTCGCCTGCCTCGGTTTCCCGACAGCCATCATCCGTTTCCTGCCGCTCTACGATGCCAACGGCAATCATGATGCCGTCCGCGGCCTGAATGCCACGGCACGTCTGTTTGTCGTTGCAGTCTCCGGCACATTGGCGCTGATCGGCGCGGCCCTCGTCTATGCTTTCAGCGGCGCGATCGAGCACTATTACATCATGCCGATCTTCCTGGGCTTGATTGCCGTGCCGATGATTGCGCTTGGGGACGTGCTCGACGGTACGGCGCGCGCCCGGCATTGGCCAGTCATGGCCTTGAGCCCGACCTTCCTGATCCGCCCAACACTGATATTGCTCTTCATGATCGCCGCCGTCCTTGCCGGCGCACCTCGAGATGCGGTTACCGCCATGACGGCGGCACTGGCCGGCGCCTTCACCAGCGTCTTGCTGCAATACTTGGTCGTCTCGCTGCGCTTGCGCCGCCATTACCCGAGCGGCGCAAAAACCATCGAGTTCAACGCCTGGCTCGCCGTTGCCTTTCCGATATTTCTGGTGGAAGGCGTCGGATATCTCCTCACCAACGCCGATGTCATCGTCGTCGGGATCTTCCTCGATCCGGAAGAAGTGGCCGTCTATTTCGCCGCCGCCAAGACCATGGCGCTGGTTCACTTCGTCTATTTCGCCGTCAAAGCCGCCATCGGCCCGCGCTTCGCAACCATTATCGCGGAAAACGACCGCGGCAAGCTTGCCGCCTTCGCCACCGAAGCCACACGCTGGACCTTCTTTCCAGCACTTGCCGTCGGCCTTGCGGTGCTCGCCGCCGGCGAATTCCTGCTGTCGCTTTTCGGTGCTGCCTTCACCGGTGGCCAGGTGGTGATGGCCATTCTCCTCGCCGGCATTCTCGTCAAGGCGCTGATCGGACCCGCGGAAGTGCTGCTGACCATGGCCGACAAGCAGATGCTCTGCGTCTATCTCTATGCCGTCACGCTCGTTGCCAATATCGGGCTGAACATCATCCTCATCCCGCATTTCGGCATCGAAGGCGCGGCCATTGCCGGCGCCGGTGCCATGACGGTCGAGGCCTTGCTGTTGCATCTCGCCGTACGCCATGCGCTCGGCATCACGCTCTTCGCCCTCATCCGCCGCCCGACGGCGCCAACAGCAACGAACGGGGCTCTCTAGACCATGACGCGCCCGCCCTATACCGAAACGACGGACAGCCAGGTGAATGCCCTGACGCATACGCTCGCAGCGCTGCATTTCGACACGCCGAAGGCCGAGGCCAGGGTCGAGGTCGGCCGGGCCGGACGTGAGCTCTGCCTCTATCCCGGCAAACTCGGCTATGAGCTGCAGGACGAACTGGATTTTCTTTCCAACCGCGCCATGGAGCCGAATGTCTTCTTTTCGGGCCGTTTCCTGGCGCCGGCCATGCCGCGCCTTGAGGATCGTCAGGTTCGTCTGGCGCTGATGCGCGACAACAACGGCACGCGCAGCCGCATGCGCCTGCTGATGCCGTTTACCGTGGACAAGCCGGGCTTTGCGATCGGCCCGTCGATCATCCGCGTCTGGTCGAATTCCTTCGGTCCGCTCGGCACGCCGCTGGTCGACGCCGAAGACGCCGGCGAAACGCTCGACAATCTCTTCGAAGGGCTGGCGCACCACGACCTGCGCCTTCCCACAGCGCTGGTGCTGCCGGACGTTCGCCTGAACGGCCGCTTCGCACAGATGGCCAAGGTCGTGGCCATCGGCCGCAACCTGCCCATCACCGTGGCAAACACCTTCCAGCGCCCCATGCTTCACAGCAACGAGGATGCGATCGCCTATCTCAAGCGAACGATCTCCAATGCCCATCTGCGCGAAATGCGCCGCCAGTGGCGGCTGCTGGAAACGCAGGGCGATGTCGCCTACAACGTCGCCCGCCAACCTCGCGACATCCACCTGCGTATGGAAGAATACCTGACGCTCGAAGCGAGTGGCTGGAAAGGCAAGAAACGCAGCGCGCTGGTCACCGATCGCCACCATGCCGCCTTCGCCCGCGAGGCGATCTCCAACCTCGCAGCCGTCGACGCCGTGCGTATCCACACCATCGACCTCAACGGCAAGGCCATCGCCTCGATGATCGTGCTGATCATGGGCGGCGAGGCCTATACCTGGAAGACGGCCTATGACGAGACCTATGCCCGCTATTCGCCGGGCAAGCTGTTGATGGGTGAGCTGACGGAATGGCATCTGGACGATGCAAACGTCGTGCGCTCCGACTCCTGCGCGGTCGCCGATCATCCGATCATGAGCCGCTTCTGGCACGAGCGCGAAGACATGGGCACGCTGATCATCGGCCTGACGCAGAACGGCGACCGCGATGTCCGGCAGATCGCCGCGCAACTGCATATGTATCGCAGCACCCGCAACATGGCGAAGCTGCTGCGCGAAAAGATCCTGTCGCTTACGAAGCGCTGATTTCGGAAGCTGCCCGCTCTCGCAGCAGGCGGCGGATCACCTTGCCTGACGTCGTCAGCGGCAGGGCATCGACAAATTCGATCTCGCGCGGATATTCATGCATGGAAAGCCGCGTCTTCACCCAGTCGCGGATGTCGGCGGCCAGCGCCTCACTCGGCTCGTGGCCGGGAACTAGGACGACATAGGCCCTGACGATTTCGGTGCGCACCGCATCCGGCTTGCCCACCGCCGCGGCAAGCTGCACGGCCGGATGGCCGCTCAGGCAATCCTCGATCTCGCTCGGGCCGATGCGATAGCCGGAAGACGTGATGACATCATCGTCGCGACCGACAAAGGAAATATAGCCCTCCGCATCCTGCCGGCCGATATCGCCTGTGAGCAGCCAGTCGCCGGCGAACTTCGCCTCGGTCGCCTTCTCATCCTGCCAGTAGCCGAGGAACATCACCGGATCCGGTCGCTTGATCGCGATCTGCCCGCTTTCCCCCAAGGCTACCTCGACGCCATCGGCATCGACGACGGCGACCCTATGGCCGGGCACCGGCTTGCCCGTCGCGCCGGGGCGGCTGACACCGAAGGCCGCACTGGAGGAGAGCACAAAATTGCACTCCGTCTGGCCGAAGAACTCGTTGACGTTGATGTCGAGCACTGAGCGCGCCCATTCGAAGGTCTCGCGGCCGAGCGCCTCGCCGGCCGAACCGATGCTGCGCAGTTTCAGATCGTAGTGCGCCCGGGGATTGTCGACTGCCTTCAGCAGCCGCAGCGCTGTCGGCGGGATAAAGGCATTGCGCACGCCCATCTCTGCCATGATGCGGAAGGCCATATGCGGATCGAACTTCTGCGCTGGAGATGAAACGACGGGCACGCCAAGCATCAGGCTCGGCAGCAAGGCGTTCAAGAGGCCACCGGCCCAGGCCCAGTCGGATGGCGTCCAAAGCTTGTCGCCAGCCTGCGGGAAGCCCTCATGGGCGAACTGCATGCCGGGAACGTGGCCCGGCAGGACGCGATGGCCGTGTAGAGCGCCCTTCGGCGGCCCTGTCGTGCCCGAAGTGAAGATCATCAATGCCGGATCGTCCGGACCGGTATCGGCTATTTCGAAAAGCGACGGATACGCCGCCACCAGATCGGCAAAACCTGAGACCCCATCCTCGGCACCGTCGATGCTGATCACGCGCGCCAGATCCGGCAACTGGTCCCGGATCGGCCGCAATCGCTCAAGGCCGAAGCGGTTGGTGACGATCACCGATGCACTCGAGACCTTCAGCCGATACTCCAGCGCCTCGGCGCCAAACAGCAACGCCAGCGGCAGCGCGATCGCTCCCATCTTGTAGATCGCCACATGGGCAACGACCGTTTCGAAGCTTTGCGGCAAGAGCAGCGCCACGCGGTCACCCGCACGCACGCCGAGCGCCGTCAGCGCATTGGCGAAAGCCGACGAGCGATCCCGCAACTGACCATAAGTCATGGAGAGGTGATCGCCGTCCGGATTGAAATGCTGCAGGCAGATCCGGTCCGGCTCACCTTCGGCCCAGGCATCGCAAACGGCATGTCCCATGTTGAATTTCGCCGGAATCTCCCAACGAAAATCACGATAGAGGGCTTCATAAGTATCACGCGGAGGCAATTTCATGCGGAATGTCCAAAAATGGTGCGGTGCAGCTAACACCTCCAGCACTTTTGGTTCAAGGAAACATTTAAGATTGCTGTCTTCCCCGGCGGGCGAATCGCCTTATTTATTGAGTAATACTTCGAAGCTCTTCACGAACTGATGCATCGATCGGCAGCTGCTTGCTCCGCCGATCTATTTTTAGCGACGCATCCACTCCGTTTCCCGCACCGGCGACGGAGCGCTCTTGCGCCGGATACTCGAACGGACGGAGAAGATCGATGGAATACGTAAAGTTTGGCCGGACAGGTCTTGAAGTCTCGCGCATCTGCCTGGGCTGCATGACCTATGGCGACCCGAACAAGGGCACGCATGCGTGGTCCCTGAATGAGGAAGACAGCCGCCCGCTGCTGCGGCAGGCGATCGAAGCCGGCATCAATTTCCTCGATACGGCCAACACCTATTCCAACGGCTCGTCGGAGGAAATCGTCGGCCGCGCCATCAAGGATTTCGCCCGCCGCGACGATATCGTGCTGGCAACCAAGGTCTTCAACCGCATGCGCCCCGGCCCGAACGGCGCCGGCCTGTCGCGCAAGGCGATCTTCGACGAGATCGACAACAGCCTGCGCCGCCTCGGCACCGACTATGTCGACCTCTACCAGATCCATCGCTGGGACTACACGACACCGATCGAGGAAACGCTGGAAGCGCTCCACGATGTCGTCAAGGCCGGCAAGGCCCGCTATATCGGCGCGTCGTCGATGCATGCCTGGCAATTCGCCAAGGCGATCTACACGTCCCGCCTCAACGGCTGGACCGAATTTGTCAGCATGCAGGACCATCTGAACCTGCTCTACCGCGAGGAGGAGCGCGAGATGCTGCCCTTCTGCGAGGACCAGAAGATCGCCGTCATCCCCTGGAGCCCGCTTGCCCGCGGCCGCCTCACCCGCGATTGGGACGAAGCGACCGCACGCACGCAATCCGACGAATTCGGCAAGACGCTCTACACCCAGGCTGTCGACGCCGATCATAAGATCGTCGATGCGGTCGGCACCATCGCCAAGGCCCGCGGCATCGCCCGCGCACAGGTCGCAACCGCCTGGATCCTGCAGAAGAGCGCCGTTACCGCCCCGATCATCGGCGCCTCGAAGCCTGGCCACATCACCGATGCTGTCGCTTCCCTGGCCGTCAAATTAACGCCGGAGGAAATCGAGACGCTGGAAGCACCTTATATCCCGCATGGCGTTGCTGGCTTTAAGTGACCGGAGCTTTTGGAGCTGGTCAGGCGCATTCACCGTTGCAGCATCGGACTTGCCCGGCCCCCTCACCCCAGCCCTCCGAAGCCAATGACCCCGCGGCAAATCGCGCAAAAGTGACTTCACGAACGGGTCACAGTTGAGGCTTAACAGATCGAGGTTCCTAGCCCCGAGGATGATATCCGATGACCACAGTTCCCTTCATAGCGCGGCGCTTTCAATCGACTGCGGCCTATTACCTGCGCTACCGCATCCCCTATCCGGACAGGCTGATTGACCGCGTCGCCGAGCGCAGTGGCTTGAAAGCCGGCGATCATGTGCTCGACCTTGGCTGCGGCCCCGGCCAGCTCGGCATCGCCTTCGCCCGGCTGCAGGGCGCAACCGTCATCGCCATGGATCCGGAGCCGGAAATGCTTGCCGCCGCCGAAGCCGGCGCTCAGGATGCCGGCGTCGACATCACCGTCAAGCAGGGCTCGTCCTACGATCTCGGACCTGAAATCGGCAAGCTGCACCTCTGCGTCATGGGCCGCTCGTTCCATTGGATGGACAGGCCGGCAACGCTTGAAGCACTGGACAGGCTGATTGAGCCGGGCGGCGCGGTCGTGCTTTTCCACGACAAGAGCATTTTGGCGGAGCCGGATTGGCGCGGGATCGTCGAGCCGCTGGCCGAAACCTATTCGCCGGAACGCAATGCCGACCGCCTGCTGCGCAAGAGCAAGGCCTGGGCGCCGCATGAAGCCATGCTGCTGGCCTCGCCCTTCCGCAATCTCGAACGCATCGGCGTCGTCACGGAATATACGAGGGATATCGAGGATATCGTCGGCCGCGTCTTCTCGATGTCGTCGACCTCGCCACAGGCGCTTGGCGACAAGGCCGCCGATTTCGAAGCCGCCTTGCGGGCAGAACTGCTTGCCGCCGCACCCGACGGCAAGTTCAAGGAGATCGTCGAGGCAAACGGGCTGCTCGCCTTCCGCGACTAACTAAACAGTCAATCCTTGTCGCTGCCCGGCGGAGGCGTCAGCTCCTGCCGGGTGGCCGACAGAAATTCGTGTGAGAGCGCCGTATCGTCCATTGCGCGCGCCAGGATGACCGCGCCAACCATGGCCGAAAGGCTGGCGAAGGCCCGACGGCGCCGGTCCTCCGCCGTCTCGCCCGGAACGATATCTTCAAGGACTTCGACCAGCCCCATCAGGCCGCCGGTAAAGGTCGATTGCATTTCCGGTCCATGACGGCTGACCTCCTGGGTCAGCGAAGCGAAAACGCAGCCCGTCGCATGCTCCACGACGTTGCGATGCGAGAGATAATGGGCGAGCAGCGCCTCTAGCGGCTGGTCGGGTGAGCTCGCCGCCACTTCCTTCCAGCGCTCGAGCGAGCGCGATACCAGCGCCTTGCTGGCCTCGCTAGCCAGCTCGTCCTTCGATTCGAAATGGCCGTAGAAACCGCCATGCGTCAGGCCGGCCGCCTTCATGATCTCGGCGACACCGATGCCGTCAAAACCCTTTTCGCGAAAAAGCTCCCCTGCAACCGCAAGAATCTTCTCGCGGTTCTCGGCAAATTTTTCCCGGCTCACTCTCATCAAAAAACTCCATCAGAGCTTCAATAAATCTGTATTGACAATTTATATGATGACCATCATGAATATGCAACAAATATGATCGCTATCATCTAAACGCCTTTACACAAACGTTCAAGCCGGAAGAGCGGCCTGGCGCTACAAGCGAAACGGTACCCCTGGCCTTTCGCGATCAAGCGCTTTCATCGCCCCTCCGCTCCTGATGCCAAGATTAAGAAACTCTATTGGAACGCACCCCATGGTCTCGACTGCTCTTGCTTCGACGCTCGCCCGGCGCAACATCCACTACGGATGGGTCGTCGTCGGCGCCACCTTCCTCACCATGCTCGTCACCGCGGGCGCCATGGGCGCACCCGGCGTGCTCATCAAGCCGCTCGAAGACGAGTTCGGCTGGAGCACGTCATCCATCTCCTCGGCACTTGCCGTCCGGCTGTTGCTGTTCGGCCTGATGGGACCCTTCGCCGCCGCCTTCATGAATTATTTCGGCGTCCGCAAGGTCATCGTCTTCGCGCTTGCCACCATCAGTGTCGGTTTCATCGGTTCGTTGTTCATGACGCAGGTTTGGCAGTTGCTGCTGTGCTGGGGCATCATCGTCGGCTTCGGCACCGGTCTCACCGCCATGGTGCTGGCCGCGACCGTCTCGACACGCTGGTTCACCAAACACCGCGGCCTGGTCATCGGCATGCTGTCGGCCAGCTCCGCCACCGGCCAGCTCGTCTTCCTGCCGCTGATGGCCGAGCTGACGACGCGCTACGGCTGGCGCACCACCGTCATCTTCGTCTGCGGCATGATCGTCGTTGCCGCCCTTATCGTGCTGCTTTTGATGCGCGACCGCCCTTCGGACGTCAACCTGCCGCTGGTCGGCGAAATCCACGTCACGCCACCGCCCCCGGCCACCAAGAACCTCAAGGCTGCACTCGCCTCGCCGCTGTCGATCCTGAGAGAGGTGTCCACCACCTCCACTTTCTGGATCCTGTTCGCCACCTTCTTCATCTGCGGCCTGTCGACCAACGGCCTGATCCAGACGCATTTCGTAACGCTCTGCGGCGATTTTGGCATCGTGCCGGTCGCAGCCGCCAGCGTGCTCGCCGTCATGGGCATCTTCGATTTCTTCGGCACGATCGGCTCCGGCTGGCTCTCCGACCGCTTCGACAATCGCTGGCTGCTCTTCTGGTATTACGGCCTGCGCGGCCTGTCGCTGGTCTACTTGCCCTTCAGCGACTTCACCTTCTACGGCCTGTCGATTTTCGCGGTCTTCTACGGCCTCGACTGGATCGCCACCGTGCCGCCGACCGTCAAGATCGCCGCCGACCGCTTCGGCCGCGAAAAGGCCGGCCTCGTCTTTGGATGGGTCTTTGCCGGCCACCAGCTGGGCGCCGCCACCGCCGCCTATGGTGCCGGCCTGACGCGCACCGAGCTCAACACCTACCTGCCAGCCTTCTTCGTCGCCGGCGCCTTCTGCCTGCTCGCCGCGATCCTGGCGATCACCCTGCAAAAGTCCGGCTCCACCACCAAGGGCCCGGCCCTGGCGCACTGAGATTAGAAAGCAAAAGCCCATGGCGTCATCAACGCCATGGGCCAAACCGCA
>BFBZ01000016.1_pt102 | contig 16209 bp, 2 predicted proteins | sample 1888401 | NCBI WGS metagenome assembly BFBZ01 (sample SAMD00112614, study PRJDB3348) | symbiont metagenome | host: Chara braunii | reverse complement strand
GGCCGCGCGAGGGGCCGAAAGTCGCTGAAACGGCGGCTTGCCCCCGGCCATGGAGGCCCGGGACCAGCCGTTGACGCTTCCGGGCGGGATGACTATAAGCACGGCCGAGTTGGCGGCGGCTTCGCCGCCGAATGCATTTTTGTCCGGCCTCGGGCGGTTTGTGACCTATCGGGCCGAGACGGGAGCCGGACGGCCCCCGCAAAATCGAGCACAGAGATGGCCAATACAACTTCCGCCCGCAAGGCGACCCGCAAGATCGCGCGCCGTACCGAGATCAACAAGACTCGGCGTTCGAAGATGCGCAGCTACGTGCGCAAGGTCGAGGAAGCGATCGCTTCCGGTGACCGCGCTCAGGCGCTCATTGCGCTTAAGGAAGCCGAGCCGATCCTCATGCGGTCGGCCCAGAAGGGGATCGTGCACGCGAACGCCGCGAGCCGGAAAGTGTCCCGCCTGAGCCACCGGGTCGCCAAGCTCGCGCATTGATGCTGTGACGCGGTCCGCGGCCTCGCCGTGAACCGCCGCGCCCCAAGGTGTCGTCGCCGATAGAGGTCGACACGCGCAATCGATCTTTCGATGTTCAGCGAAGGCGGCAGCCGCCGATCGCGAACGCTGTCGGACCCCGTGACGCACACGCGCTCACGACGATCCTGGTGCACAAGCACGCGCATTCGGCTGCGCCGCAACATCCGATTTTTGTCTCTTATTCGTCGTGCGAATGTCGCATAAGCCGACAAGTCGCGCCGATCGCGTGCGCGCGTGTGTCGCAGAACCGTCATCGAAGCGGCGACCCGATTGCATCAGCATGCGATCGCAGAATCCTTTTCGAATTGCCGAAATGCCACACCGGCGTTCCTGGTCGCTCATGCGCAATCGGGTTACTCGAAAAATCTCACACGGAATTCTCTGCTTGTAGAACGGCTTAAGGCACAAGCATCGATCGGGACTTTGATTCCGTCAATTTCGCCTTAACGCGTGCGGATAGCTTCGAGGCAAAAATCTGAGTGTTGCTTCCGCGTCAGGCGACGTGCGCGACCGCTCGAATATGTAAGTTAAATCAAAATATTATGACAGAGGTTGGAGCACGCCCGAAAGCTGTTCGCTGCAAGCGCACATCACCTCACGTGCGATCTTGGTGATGACGAGTCGTTGCAGGGGAACATGGTCGTGCTATTTTCCAATCGTCGCCGGGCCCACTGGCGGCTTTCAGTAAAAACCGCGTTCGAGCTCATCGTAGAGAGGATGAGGACGGAGGAGCCATGACGAGTCATACTCGGCTTCACCTTCGATCTGGTCCGAGCTTAGCGTGCGCGGGCAAGTGCGCTGCTATGTGTATGAGCTTCGCGGCGCCCTATTCGTAATTCCGCGGCGACGCGAAGCGAACCAACCCGAACAACCGAAAAGACTTGGGACTTGTGTGCATAGCCTCCGCGGGCAGCGGGGGCGATGACAGGGGGGTATTATGACGACAAGGCAGGTCGCGGTTTCTCTGGCACGCGCCAGCAGGTACCGACCGGATGGTCCCCCATCCCCCTCCACTCCGGCCACGCTACGGAGGGCCGCGCCGCCAGGACGTTGAGTTCCTTCGGCAACCTCTCCCGGCCTTGTCTATCCGTGGCTTCGCAGCCGCGGCGAACCTCCCACCTTCCGTTCCCGCGTTGATGCCCGTTCGCGTCGGCCCCCTTGTCGGGCGTCTGGAAGCATCGCGGCAGTTGCGCGTTGAACCAACAGTTGTCGATCAAGAAAACAAAGAGCACGCGACATGACGAATATGGATCATCAGGACCGCTGGACCCGTGTGAAGGAGCGTTTGCGCGCCGAAGTCGGCGACGACGTTTATTCGAGCTGGTTCGCACGCATGGAACTCGACGGCAACGAGGGCGATACCGTCAAGCTGTCGGTCCCCACCCGCTTCCTCAAGAGCTGGATCCAGTCGCACTATGCGGAGCGGGTGCTCGCCTGCTGGCAGGCCGAGCAGTCGAGCTTCTCGCGCATCGAGCTGACCGTGCGCTCGGCGGTAGTCCTGTCTCTTATACACATCTAGATGTGTATAAGAGACAGGCCGCGAGAAGTCCGCGAGGTCAAGGTCAACGGCCATGACCTGCGTCACGCCGCTGGCCCGATCTCAGCGGTGCACGAGTCGCTCGGCGGCTCGCCGCTCGATCCGCGCCTGACCTTCGACACGTTCGTGGTCGGACGCTCGAACACGCTTGCACACGCGGCCGCCAAGCAAGTCGCACAGGCGCGCCGTGGCGACGTCGTGATGTTCAACCCGCTCTACATCCTGTCTCTTATACACATCTAGATGTGTATAAGAGACAGGCCGCGAGAAGTCCGCGAGGTCAAGGTCAACGGCCATGACCTGCGTCACGCCGCTGGCCCGATCTCAGCGGTGCACGAGTCGCTCGGCGGCTCGCCGCTCGATCCGCGCCTGACCTTCGACACGTTCGTGGTCGGACGCTCGAACACGCTTGCACACGCGGCCGCCAAGCAAGTCGCACAGGCGCGCCGTGGCGACGTCGTGATGTTCAACCCGCTCTACATCCTGTCTCTTATACACATCTAGATGTGTATAAGAGACAGGCCGCGAGAAGTCCGCGAGGTCAAGGTCAACGGCCATGACCTGCGTCACGCCGCTGGCCCGATCTCAGCGGTGCACGAGTCGCTCGGCGGCTCGCCGCTCGATCCGCGCCTGACCTTCGACACGTTCGTGGTCGGACGCTCGAACACGCTTGCACACGCGGCCGCCAAGCAAGTCGCACAGGCGCGCCGTGGCGACGTCGTGATGTTCAACCCGCTCTACATCCTGTCTCTTATACACATCTAGATGTGTATAAGAGACAGGCCGCGAGAAGTCCGCGAGGTCAAGGTCAACGGCCATGACCTGCGTCACGCCGCTGGCCCGATCTCAGCGGTGCACGAGTCGCTCGGCGGCTCGCCGCTCGATCCGCGCCTGACCTTCGACACGTTCGTGGTCGGACGCTCGAACACGCTTGCACACGCGGCCGCCAAGCAAGTCGCACAGGCGCGCCGTGGCGACGTCGTGATGTTCAACCCGCTCTACATCCTGTCTCTTATACACATCTAGATGTGTATAAGAGACAGGCCGCGAGAAGTCCGCGAGGTCAAGGTCAACGGCCATGACCTGCGTCACGCCGCTGGCCCGATCTCAGCGGTGCACGAGTCGCTCGGCGGCTCGCCGCTCGATCCGCGCCTGACCTTCGACACGTTCGTGGTCGGACGCTCGAACACGCTTGCACACGCGGCCGCCAAGCAAGTCGCACAGGCGCGCCGTGGCGACGTCGTGATGTTCAACCCGCTCTACATCCTGTCTCTTATACACATCTAGATGTGTATAAGAGACAGGCCGCGAGAAGTCCGCGAGGTCAAGGTCAACGGCCATGACCTGCGTCACGCCGCTGGCCCGATCTCAGCGGTGCACGAGTCGCTCGGCGGCTCGCCGCTCGATCCGCGCCTGACCTTCGACACGTTCGTGGTCGGACGCTCGAACACGCTTGCACACGCGGCCGCCAAGCAAGTCGCACAGGCGCGCCGTGGCGACGTCGTGATGTTCAACCCGCTCTACATCCTGTCTCTTATACACATCTAGATGTGTATAAGAGACAGGCCGCGAGAAGTCCGCGAGGTCAAGGTCAACGGCCATGACCTGCGTCACGCCGCTGGCCCGATCTCAGCGGTGCACGAGTCGCTCGGCGGCTCGCCGCTCGATCCGCGCCTGACCTTCGACACGTTCGTGGTCGGACGCTCGAACACGCTTGCACACGCGGCCGCCAAGCAAGTCGCACAGGCGCGCCGTGGCGACGTCGTGATGTTCAACCCGCTCTACATCCTGTCTCTTATACACATCTAGATGTGTATAAGAGACAGGCCGCGAGAAGTCCGCGAGGTCAAGGTCAACGGCCATGACCTGCGTCACGCCGCTGGCCCGATCTCAGCGGTGCACGAGTCGCTCGGCGGCTCGCCGCTCGATCCGCGCCTGACCTTCGACACGTTCGTGGTCGGACGCTCGAACACGCTTGCACACGCGGCCGCCAAGCAAGTCGCACAGGCGCGCCGTGGCGACGTCGTGATGTTCAACCCGCTCTACATCCTGTCTCTTATACACATCTAGATGTGTATAAGAGACAGGCCGCGAGAAGTCCGCGAGGTCAAGGTCAACGGCCATGACCTGCGTCACGCCGCTGGCCCGATCTCAGCGGTGCACGAGTCGCTCGGCGGCTCGCCGCTCGATCCGCGCCTGACCTTCGACACGTTCGTGGTCGGACGCTCGAACACGCTTGCACACGCGGCCGCCAAGCAAGTCGCACAGGCGCGCCGTGGCGACGTCGTGATGTTCAACCCGCTCTACATCCTGTCTCTTATACACATCTAGATGTGTATAAGAGACAGGCCGCGAGAAGTCCGCGAGGTCAAGGTCAACGGCCATGACCTGCGTCACGCCGCTGGCCCGATCTCAGCGGTGCACGAGTCGCTCGGCGGCTCGCCGCTCGATCCGCGCCTGACCTTCGACACGTTCGTGGTCGGACGCTCGAACACGCTTGCACACGCGGCCGCCAAGCAAGTCGCACAGGCGCGCCGTGGCGACGTCGTGATGTTCAACCCGCTCTACATCCTGTCTCTTATACACATCTAGATGTGTATAAGAGACAGGCCGCGAGAAGTCCGCGAGGTCAAGGTCAACGGCCATGACCTGCGTCACGCCGCTGGCCCGATCTCAGCGGTGCACGAGTCGCTCGGCGGCTCGCCGCTCGATCCGCGCCTGACCTTCGACACGTTCGTGGTCGGACGCTCGAACACGCTTGCACACGCGGCCGCCAAGCAAGTCGCACAGGCGCGCCGTGGCGACGTCGTGATGTTCAACCCGCTCTACATCCTGTCTCTTATACACATCTAGATGTGTATAAGAGACAGGCCGCGAGAAGTCCGCGAGGTCAAGGTCAACGGCCATGACCTGCGTCACGCCGCTGGCCCGATCTCAGCGGTGCACGAGTCGCTCGGCGGCTCGCCGCTCGATCCGCGCCTGACCTTCGACACGTTCGTGGTCGGACGCTCGAACACGCTTGCACACGCGGCCGCCAAGCAAGTCGCACAGGCGCGCCGTGGCGACGTCGTGATGTTCAACCCGCTCTACATCCTGTCTCTTATACACATCTAGATGTGTATAAGAGACAGGCCGCGAGAAGTCCGCGAGGTCAAGGTCAACGGCCATGACCTGCGTCACGCCGCTGGCCCGATCTCAGCGGTGCACGAGTCGCTCGGCGGCTCGCCGCTCGATCCGCGCCTGACCTTCGACACGTTCGTGGTCGGACGCTCGAACACGCTTGCACACGCGGCCGCCAAGCAAGTCGCACAGGCGCGCCGTGGCGACGTCGTGATGTTCAACCCGCTCTACATCCTGTCTCTTATACACATCTAGATGTGTATAAGAGACAGGCCGCGAGAAGTCCGCGAGGTCAAGGTCAACGGCCATGACCTGCGTCACGCCGCTGGCCCGATCTCAGCGGTGCACGAGTCGCTCGGCGGCTCGCCGCTCGATCCGCGCCTGACCTTCGACACGTTCGTGGTCGGACGCTCGAACACGCTTGCACACGCGGCCGCCAAGCAAGTCGCACAGGCGCGCCGTGGCGACGTCGTGATGTTCAACCCGCTCTACATCCTGTCTCTTATACACATCTAGATGTGTATAAGAGACAGGCCGCGAGAAGTCCGCGAGGTCAAGGTCAACGGCCATGACCTGCGTCACGCCGCTGGCCCGATCTCAGCGGTGCACGAGTCGCTCGGCGGCTCGCCGCTCGATCCGCGCCTGACCTTCGACACGTTCGTGGTCGGACGCTCGAACACGCTTGCACACGCGGCCGCCAAGCAAGTCGCACAGGCGCGCCGTGGCGACGTCGTGATGTTCAACCCGCTCTACATCCTGTCTCTTATACACATCTAGATGTGTATAAGAGACAGGCCGCGAGAAGTCCGCGAGGTCAAGGTCAACGGCCATGACCTGCGTCACGCCGCTGGCCCGATCTCAGCGGTGCACGAGTCGCTCGGCGGCTCGCCGCTCGATCCGCGCCTGACCTTCGACACGTTCGTGGTCGGACGCTCGAACACGCTTGCACACGCGGCCGCCAAGCAAGTCGCACAGGCGCGCCGTGGCGACGTCGTGATGTTCAACCCGCTCTACATCCTGTCTCTTATACACATCTAGATGTGTATAAGAGACAGGCCGCGAGAAGTCCGCGAGGTCAAGGTCAACGGCCATGACCTGCGTCACGCCGCTGGCCCGATCTCAGCGGTGCACGAGTCGCTCGGCGGCTCGCCGCTCGATCCGCGCCTGACCTTCGACACGTTCGTGGTCGGACGCTCGAACACGCTTGCACACGCGGCCGCCAAGCAAGTCGCACAGGCGCGCCGTGGCGACGTCGTGATGTTCAACCCGCTCTACATCCTGTCTCTTATACACATCTAGATGTGTATAAGAGACAGGCCGCGAGAAGTCCGCGAGGTCAAGGTCAACGGCCATGACCTGCGTCACGCCGCTGGCCCGATCTCAGCGGTGCACGAGTCGCTCGGCGGCTCGCCGCTCGATCCGCGCCTGACCTTCGACACGTTCGTGGTCGGACGCTCGAACACGCTTGCACACGCGGCCGCCAAGCAAGTCGCACAGGCGCGCCGTGGCGACGTCGTGATGTTCAACCCGCTCTACATCCTGTCTCTTATACACATCTAGATGTGTATAAGAGACAGGCCGCGAGAAGTCCGCGAGGTCAAGGTCAACGGCCATGACCTGCGTCACGCCGCTGGCCCGATCTCAGCGGTGCACGAGTCGCTCGGCGGCTCGCCGCTCGATCCGCGCCTGACCTTCGACACGTTCGTGGTCGGACGCTCGAACACGCTTGCACACGCGGCCGCCAAGCAAGTCGCACAGGCGCGCCGTGGCGACGTCGTGATGTTCAACCCGCTCTACATCCTGTCTCTTATACACATCTAGATGTGTATAAGAGACAGGCCGCGAGAAGTCCGCGAGGTCAAGGTCAACGGCCATGACCTGCGTCACGCCGCTGGCCCGATCTCAGCGGTGCACGAGTCGCTCGGCGGCTCGCCGCTCGATCCGCGCCTGACCTTCGACACGTTCGTGGTCGGACGCTCGAACACGCTTGCACACGCGGCCGCCAAGCAAGTCGCACAGGCGCGCCGTGGCGACGTCGTGATGTTCAACCCGCTCTACATCCTGTCTCTTATACACATCTAGATGTGTATAAGAGACAGGCCGCGAGAAGTCCGCGAGGTCAAGGTCAACGGCCATGACCTGCGTCACGCCGCTGGCCCGATCTCAGCGGTGCACGAGTCGCTCGGCGGCTCGCCGCTCGATCCGCGCCTGACCTTCGACACGTTCGTGGTCGGACGCTCGAACACGCTTGCACACGCGGCCGCCAAGCAAGTCGCACAGGCGCGCCGTGGCGACGTCGTGATGTTCAACCCGCTCTACATCCTGTCTCTTATACACATCTAGATGTGTATAAGAGACAGGCCGCGAGAAGTCCGCGAGGTCAAGGTCAACGGCCATGACCTGCGTCACGCCGCTGGCCCGATCTCAGCGGTGCACGAGTCGCTCGGCGGCTCGCCGCTCGATCCGCGCCTGACCTTCGACACGTTCGTGGTCGGACGCTCGAACACGCTTGCACACGCGGCCGCCAAGCAAGTCGCACAGGCGCGCCGTGGCGACGTCGTGATGTTCAACCCGCTCTACATCCTGTCTCTTATACACATCTAGATGTGTATAAGAGACAGGCCGCGAGAAGTCCGCGAGGTCAAGGTCAACGGCCATGACCTGCGTCACGCCGCTGGCCCGATCTCAGCGGTGCACGAGTCGCTCGGCGGCTCGCCGCTCGATCCGCGCCTGACCTTCGACACGTTCGTGGTCGGACGCTCGAACACGCTTGCACACGCGGCCGCCAAGCAAGTCGCACAGGCGCGCCGTGGCGACGTCGTGATGTTCAACCCGCTCTACATCCTGTCTCTTATACACATCTAGATGTGTATAAGAGACAGGCCGCGAGAAGTCCGCGAGGTCAAGGTCAACGGCCATGACCTGCGTCACGCCGCTGGCCCGATCTCAGCGGTGCACGAGTCGCTCGGCGGCTCGCCGCTCGATCCGCGCCTGACCTTCGACACGTTCGTGGTCGGACGCTCGAACACGCTTGCACACGCGGCCGCCAAGCAAGTCGCACAGGCGCGCCGTGGCGACGTCGTGATGTTCAACCCGCTCTACATCCTGTCTCTTATACACATCTAGATGTGTATAAGAGACAGGCCGCGAGAAGTCCGCGAGGTCAAGGTCAACGGCCATGACCTGCGTCACGCCGCTGGCCCGATCTCAGCGGTGCACGAGTCGCTCGGCGGCTCGCCGCTCGATCCGCGCCTGACCTTCGACACGTTCGTGGTCGGACGCTCGAACACGCTTGCACACGCGGCCGCCAAGCAAGTCGCACAGGCGCGCCGTGGCGACGTCGTGATGTTCAACCCGCTCTACATCCTGTCTCTTATACACATCTAGATGTGTATAAGAGACAGGCCGCGAGAAGTCCGCGAGGTCAAGGTCAACGGCCATGACCTGCGTCACGCCGCTGGCCCGATCTCAGCGGTGCACGAGTCGCTCGGCGGCTCGCCGCTCGATCCGCGCCTGACCTTCGACACGTTCGTGGTCGGACGCTCGAACACGCTTGCACACGCGGCCGCCAAGCAAGTCGCACAGGCGCGCCGTGGCGACGTCGTGATGTTCAACCCGCTCTACATCCTGTCTCTTATACACATCTAGATGTGTATAAGAGACAGGCCGCGAGAAGTCCGCGAGGTCAAGGTCAACGGCCATGACCTGCGTCACGCCGCTGGCCCGATCTCAGCGGTGCACGAGTCGCTCGGCGGCTCGCCGCTCGATCCGCGCCTGACCTTCGACACGTTCGTGGTCGGACGCTCGAACACGCTTGCACACGCGGCCGCCAAGCAAGTCGCACAGGCGCGCCGTGGCGACGTCGTGATGTTCAACCCGCTCTACATCCTGTCTCTTATACACATCTAGATGTGTATAAGAGACAGGCCGCGAGAAGTCCGCGAGGTCAAGGTCAACGGCCATGACCTGCGTCACGCCGCTGGCCCGATCTCAGCGGTGCACGAGTCGCTCGGCGGCTCGCCGCTCGATCCGCGCCTGACCTTCGACACGTTCGTGGTCGGACGCTCGAACACGCTTGCACACGCGGCCGCCAAGCAAGTCGCACAGGCGCGCCGTGGCGACGTCGTGATGTTCAACCCGCTCTACATCCTGTCTCTTATACACATCTAGATGTGTATAAGAGACAGGCCGCGAGAAGTCCGCGAGGTCAAGGTCAACGGCCATGACCTGCGTCACGCCGCTGGCCCGATCTCAGCGGTGCACGAGTCGCTCGGCGGCTCGCCGCTCGATCCGCGCCTGACCTTCGACACGTTCGTGGTCGGACGCTCGAACACGCTTGCACACGCGGCCGCCAAGCAAGTCGCACAGGCGCGCCGTGGCGACGTCGTGATGTTCAACCCGCTCTACATCCTGTCTCTTATACACATCTAGATGTGTATAAGAGACAGGCCGCGAGAAGTCCGCGAGGTCAAGGTCAACGGCCATGACCTGCGTCACGCCGCTGGCCCGATCTCAGCGGTGCACGAGTCGCTCGGCGGCTCGCCGCTCGATCCGCGCCTGACCTTCGACACGTTCGTGGTCGGACGCTCGAACACGCTTGCACACGCGGCCGCCAAGCAAGTCGCACAGGCGCGCCGTGGCGACGTCGTGATGTTCAACCCGCTCTACATCCTGTCTCTTATACACATCTAGATGTGTATAAGAGACAGGCCGCGAGAAGTCCGCGAGGTCAAGGTCAACGGCCATGACCTGCGTCACGCCGCTGGCCCGATCTCAGCGGTGCACGAGTCGCTCGGCGGCTCGCCGCTCGATCCGCGCCTGACCTTCGACACGTTCGTGGTCGGACGCTCGAACACGCTTGCACACGCGGCCGCCAAGCAAGTCGCACAGGCGCGCCGTGGCGACGTCGTGATGTTCAACCCGCTCTACATCCTGTCTCTTATACACATCTAGATGTGTATAAGAGACAGGCCGCGAGAAGTCCGCGAGGTCAAGGTCAACGGCCATGACCTGCGTCACGCCGCTGGCCCGATCTCAGCGGTGCACGAGTCGCTCGGCGGCTCGCCGCTCGATCCGCGCCTGACCTTCGACACGTTCGTGGTCGGACGCTCGAACACGCTTGCACACGCGGCCGCCAAGCAAGTCGCACAGGCGCGCCGTGGCGACGTCGTGATGTTCAACCCGCTCTACATCCTGTCTCTTATACACATCTAGATGTGTATAAGAGACAGGCCGCGAGAAGTCCGCGAGGTCAAGGTCAACGGCCATGACCTGCGTCACGCCGCTGGCCCGATCTCAGCGGTGCACGAGTCGCTCGGCGGCTCGCCGCTCGATCCGCGCCTGACCTTCGACACGTTCGTGGTCGGACGCTCGAACACGCTTGCACACGCGGCCGCCAAGCAAGTCGCACAGGCGCGCCGTGGCGACGTCGTGATGTTCAACCCGCTCTACATCCTGTCTCTTATACACATCTAGATGTGTATAAGAGACAGGCCGCGAGAAGTCCGCGAGGTCAAGGTCAACGGCCATGACCTGCGTCACGCCGCTGGCCCGATCTCAGCGGTGCACGAGTCGCTCGGCGGCTCGCCGCTCGATCCGCGCCTGACCTTCGACACGTTCGTGGTCGGACGCTCGAACACGCTTGCACACGCGGCCGCCAAGCAAGTCGCACAGGCGCGCCGTGGCGACGTCGTGATGTTCAACCCGCTCTACATCCTGTCTCTTATACACATCTAGATGTGTATAAGAGACAGGCCGCGAGAAGTCCGCGAGGTCAAGGTCAACGGCCATGACCTGCGTCACGCCGCTGGCCCGATCTCAGCGGTGCACGAGTCGCTCGGCGGCTCGCCGCTCGATCCGCGCCTGACCTTCGACACGTTCGTGGTCGGACGCTCGAACACGCTTGCACACGCGGCCGCCAAGCAAGTCGCACAGGCGCGCCGTGGCGACGTCGTGATGTTCAACCCGCTCTACATCCTGTCTCTTATACACATCTAGATGTGTATAAGAGACAGGCCGCGAGAAGTCCGCGAGGTCAAGGTCAACGGCCATGACCTGCGTCACGCCGCTGGCCCGATCTCAGCGGTGCACGAGTCGCTCGGCGGCTCGCCGCTCGATCCGCGCCTGACCTTCGACACGTTCGTGGTCGGACGCTCGAACACGCTTGCACACGCGGCCGCCAAGCAAGTCGCACAGGCGCGCCGTGGCGACGTCGTGATGTTCAACCCGCTCTACATCCTGTCTCTTATACACATCTAGATGTGTATAAGAGACAGGCCGCGAGAAGTCCGCGAGGTCAAGGTCAACGGCCATGACCTGCGTCACGCCGCTGGCCCGATCTCAGCGGTGCACGAGTCGCTCGGCGGCTCGCCGCTCGATCCGCGCCTGACCTTCGACACGTTCGTGGTCGGACGCTCGAACACGCTTGCACACGCGGCCGCCAAGCAAGTCGCACAGGCGCGCCGTGGCGACGTCGTGATGTTCAACCCGCTCTACATCCTGTCTCTTATACACATCTAGATGTGTATAAGAGACAGGCCGCGAGAAGTCCGCGAGGTCAAGGTCAACGGCCATGACCTGCGTCACGCCGCTGGCCCGATCTCAGCGGTGCACGAGTCGCTCGGCGGCTCGCCGCTCGATCCGCGCCTGACCTTCGACACGTTCGTGGTCGGACGCTCGAACACGCTTGCACACGCGGCCGCCAAGCAAGTCGCACAGGCGCGCCGTGGCGACGTCGTGATGTTCAACCCGCTCTACATCCTGTCTCTTATACACATCTAGATGTGTATAAGAGACAGGCCGCGAGAAGTCCGCGAGGTCAAGGTCAACGGCCATGACCTGCGTCACGCCGCTGGCCCGATCTCAGCGGTGCACGAGTCGCTCGGCGGCTCGCCGCTCGATCCGCGCCTGACCTTCGACACGTTCGTGGTCGGACGCTCGAACACGCTTGCACACGCGGCCGCCAAGCAAGTCGCACAGGCGCGCCGTGGCGACGTCGTGATGTTCAACCCGCTCTACATCCTGTCTCTTATACACATCTAGATGTGTATAAGAGACAGGCCGCGAGAAGTCCGCGAGGTCAAGGTCAACGGCCATGACCTGCGTCACGCCGCTGGCCCGATCTCAGCGGTGCACGAGTCGCTCGGCGGCTCGCCGCTCGATCCGCGCCTGACCTTCGACACGTTCGTGGTCGGACGCTCGAACACGCTTGCACACGCGGCCGCCAAGCAAGTCGCACAGGCGCGCCGTGGCGACGTCGTGATGTTCAACCCGCTCTACATCCTGTCTCTTATACACATCTAGATGTGTATAAGAGACAGGCCGCGAGAAGTCCGCGAGGTCAAGGTCAACGGCCATGACCTGCGTCACGCCGCTGGCCCGATCTCAGCGGTGCACGAGTCGCTCGGCGGCTCGCCGCTCGATCCGCGCCTGACCTTCGACACGTTCGTGGTCGGACGCTCGAACACGCTTGCACACGCGGCCGCCAAGCAAGTCGCACAGGCGCGCCGTGGCGACGTCGTGATGTTCAACCCGCTCTACATCCTGTCTCTTATACACATCTAGATGTGTATAAGAGACAGGCCGCGAGAAGTCCGCGAGGTCAAGGTCAACGGCCATGACCTGCGTCACGCCGCTGGCCCGATCTCAGCGGTGCACGAGTCGCTCGGCGGCTCGCCGCTCGATCCGCGCCTGACCTTCGACACGTTCGTGGTCGGACGCTCGAACACGCTTGCACACGCGGCCGCCAAGCAAGTCGCACAGGCGCGCCGTGGCGACGTCGTGATGTTCAACCCGCTCTACATCCTGTCTCTTATACACATCTAGATGTGTATAAGAGACAGGCCGCGAGAAGTCCGCGAGGTCAAGGTCAACGGCCATGACCTGCGTCACGCCGCTGGCCCGATCTCAGCGGTGCACGAGTCGCTCGGCGGCTCGCCGCTCGATCCGCGCCTGACCTTCGACACGTTCGTGGTCGGACGCTCGAACACGCTTGCACACGCGGCCGCCAAGCAAGTCGCACAGGCGCGCCGTGGCGACGTCGTGATGTTCAACCCGCTCTACATCCTGTCTCTTATACACATCTAGATGTGTATAAGAGACAGGCCGCGAGAAGTCCGCGAGGTCAAGGTCAACGGCCATGACCTGCGTCACGCCGCTGGCCCGATCTCAGCGGTGCACGAGTCGCTCGGCGGCTCGCCGCTCGATCCGCGCCTGACCTTCGACACGTTCGTGGTCGGACGCTCGAACACGCTTGCACACGCGGCCGCCAAGCAAGTCGCACAGGCGCGCCGTGGCGACGTCGTGATGTTCAACCCGCTCTACATCCTGTCTCTTATACACATCTAGATGTGTATAAGAGACAGGCCGCGAGAAGTCCGCGAGGTCAAGGTCAACGGCCATGACCTGCGTCACGCCGCTGGCCCGATCTCAGCGGTGCACGAGTCGCTCGGCGGCTCGCCGCTCGATCCGCGCCTGACCTTCGACACGTTCGTGGTCGGACGCTCGAACACGCTTGCACACGCGGCCGCCAAGCAAGTCGCACAGGCGCGCCGTGGCGACGTCGTGATGTTCAACCCGCTCTACATCCTGTCTCTTATACACATCTAGATGTGTATAAGAGACAGGCCGCGAGAAGTCCGCGAGGTCAAGGTCAACGGCCATGACCTGCGTCACGCCGCTGGCCCGATCTCAGCGGTGCACGAGTCGCTCGGCGGCTCGCCGCTCGATCCGCGCCTGACCTTCGACACGTTCGTGGTCGGACGCTCGAACACGCTTGCACACGCGGCCGCCAAGCAAGTCGCACAGGCGCGCCGTGGCGACGTCGTGATGTTCAACCCGCTCTACATCCTGTCTCTTATACACATCTAGATGTGTATAAGAGACAGGCCGCGAGAAGTCCGCGAGGTCAAGGTCAACGGCCATGACCTGCGTCACGCCGCTGGCCCGATCTCAGCGGTGCACGAGTCGCTCGGCGGCTCGCCGCTCGATCCGCGCCTGACCTTCGACACGTTCGTGGTCGGACGCTCGAACACGCTTGCACACGCGGCCGCCAAGCAAGTCGCACAGGCGCGCCGTGGCGACGTCGTGATGTTCAACCCGCTCTACATCCTGTCTCTTATACACATCTAGATGTGTATAAGAGACAGGCCGCGAGAAGTCCGCGAGGTCAAGGTCAACGGCCATGACCTGCGTCACGCCGCTGGCCCGATCTCAGCGGTGCACGAGTCGCTCGGCGGCTCGCCGCTCGATCCGCGCCTGACCTTCGACACGTTCGTGGTCGGACGCTCGAACACGCTTGCACACGCGGCCGCCAAGCAAGTCGCACAGGCGCGCCGTGGCGACGTCGTGATGTTCAACCCGCTCTACATCCTGTCTCTTATACACATCTAGATGTGTATAAGAGACAGGCCGCGAGAAGTCCGCGAGGTCAAGGTCAACGGCCATGACCTGCGTCACGCCGCTGGCCCGATCTCAGCGGTGCACGAGTCGCTCGGCGGCTCGCCGCTCGATCCGCGCCTGACCTTCGACACGTTCGTGGTCGGACGCTCGAACACGCTTGCACACGCGGCCGCCAAGCAAGTCGCACAGGCGCGCCGTGGCGACGTCGTGATGTTCAACCCGCTCTACATCCTGTCTCTTATACACATCTAGATGTGTATAAGAGACAGGCCGCGAGAAGTCCGCGAGGTCAAGGTCAACGGCCATGACCTGCGTCACGCCGCTGGCCCGATCTCAGCGGTGCACGAGTCGCTCGGCGGCTCGCCGCTCGATCCGCGCCTGACCTTCGACACGTTCGTGGTCGGACGCTCGAACACGCTTGCACACGCGGCCGCCAAGCAAGTCGCACAGGCGCGCCGTGGCGACGTCGTGATGTTCAACCCGCTCTACATCCTGTCTCTTATACACATCTAGATGTGTATAAGAGACAGGCCGCGAGAAGTCCGCGAGGTCAAGGTCAACGGCCATGACCTGCGTCACGCCGCTGGCCCGATCTCAGCGGTGCACGAGTCGCTCGGCGGCTCGCCGCTCGATCCGCGCCTGACCTTCGACACGTTCGTGGTCGGACGCTCGAACACGCTTGCACACGCGGCCGCCAAGCAAGTCGCACAGGCGCGCCGTGGCGACGTCGTGATGTTCAACCCGCTCTACATCCTGTCTCTTATACACATCTAGATGTGTATAAGAGACAGGCCGCGAGAAGTCCGCGAGGTCAAGGTCAACGGCCATGACCTGCGTCACGCCGCTGGCCCGATCTCAGCGGTGCACGAGTCGCTCGGCGGCTCGCCGCTCGATCCGCGCCTGACCTTCGACACGTTCGTGGTCGGACGCTCGAACACGCTTGCACACGCGGCCGCCAAGCAAGTCGCACAGGCGCGCCGTGGCGACGTCGTGATGTTCAACCCGCTCTACATCCTGTCTCTTATACACATCTAGATGTGTATAAGAGACAGGCCGCGAGAAGTCCGCGAGGTCAAGGTCAACGGCCATGACCTGCGTCACGCCGCTGGCCCGATCTCAGCGGTGCACGAGTCGCTCGGCGGCTCGCCGCTCGATCCGCGCCTGACCTTCGACACGTTCGTGGTCGGACGCTCGAACACGCTTGCACACGCGGCCGCCAAGCAAGTCGCACAGGCGCGCCGTGGCGACGTCGTGATGTTCAACCCGCTCTACATCCATGCCGGCGTCGGGCTCGGGAAGACGCACCTGCTGCAGTCGCTGGCCTGGGCCGGCAATGCCAGCACCGAGCGCAAGGTGCTCTACCTGACCGCCGAGAAGTTCATGTACGGCTTCGTGTCGGCGCTGCGCGCCCAGAACGCGATCGCCTTCAAGGAAGCGCTGCGCACCATCGACGTGCTGGTGATCGACGACCTGCAGTTCCTGCAGGGCAAGTCGACGCAGGCCGAATTCTGCCACACCCTCAACGCGCTCATCGATGCCGGCCGGCAGGTCGTGGTTGCCGCCGACCGCACGCCCTCCGACCTCGAAAGCCTCGACGAGCGGGTGCGCTCGCGGCTCGCCGGCGGGCTGGT
>BFBZ01001392.1_pt1 | contig 16218 bp, 13 predicted proteins | sample 1888401 | NCBI WGS metagenome assembly BFBZ01 (sample SAMD00112614, study PRJDB3348) | symbiont metagenome | host: Chara braunii | reverse complement strand
GCGGCGACTATCCTGCCCGATGCTCAGGCGGATGCGATCGCGCGCCTGATGGAGGCTCGCGGCATCGGCAAGGCCATTATGGTCGGGCATTCCTTCGGCGGCGCTGTCGCCGCCGCCTTTGCCCTTCGTCATCCGGATAAGGTTGCGGGCCTCGTTTTCCTGTCGCCGGTTGTCTATCCCTGGCCAGGCGGCATCGCCTGGTACTATGGCGCTGCCCGACCACCGCTGACCGGCCTGGTTTTCAGCGCGCTCATCGTGCCCCCTATCGGTGTCCTGACGATCGACAGCGCAACGAAAGCCGTTTTTGCCCCCAATCAACGCCCCGCCGGGTACATCAAGGCGACCAGGGCACTACAGGCTCTTCGGCCGGATGCCTTTCAACACAATGCGCGGGAAATTGCCGCCTTGAGCGATTGGGCGAAAGGTGCCTCGCCCCGCTATCGCAAGATCAAGGCACCGACTGTTGTCATCGCGGGTGATGCCGACAAGACCGTTTCTACAGACATCCACGCCAGACACCTCGCCCGCGATATCAGCGGCTCGACACTGATCGTCATCCATAATCTCGGGCATAAATCGGACTATGTGGCGGCCGACCTTGTCGTCGCCGCGATCGAGAAACTCTCGGGCAAAAGATCCGACCTGCGAGCGGCTTCGAAAGCGCTCGAACGGCGCATCGCGCATGACGGCAAGGACTGATCGATCTCGGCAGACAAGCAGGTCCTTCATCGACAATCTTCGATAAAACGCTCCCTCCGACATTGCTCCGCATCAATTCGACGCTACCTGTTGGCGTCACGACAGCGTCCATCACCGGTCAGATTACCCTCAAACCATGGTGGATGTCGCAGAAAGCCGATGGTTACGTCCCCGGGGGATGAGGCCGCAAGCTCTTGGATTTGAAACCGTAAAGGCGGGAAGATGGCGTCAATCACGATTGTTATTCCGTTCTATCAGAAGCAAACGGGCGTTCTGCAGCGCGCTTTGAGGTCGATCTCTCAGCAGGCGTTTCAGGACTTCGATGTCCTCATCGTCGATGATGCATCGCCACTTCCGGCAGAAAATGAGCTACAGTCGCTGAGCAGCGAACAGCGGGCACGCATCAAGGTGATCCGTCAGGTGAATGGCGGTCCGGGCGGCGCGCGCAACACCGGCCTCGACAATGTGCCGGCCGAGAGCCGGTTCGTGGCATTTCTCGACTCAGACGATGAATGGGCGCCGGATCACCTCGGCAATGCGTTCGAAGCACTGACGCGCCACGACGCCGATTGTTACTGGGATTCCATCGAAGGAGGCGATGAATTTTCCTATCATTTCGGTATCGCGGAACTCGGCAAATCGGCTGGGAATGTCCAGCTTTCCGAGAAGCCTTCGGTCATCGAGATCCCTGATATCGCCAGCGTCATGCTGCAGGACTGGAGCTTTCTTCACATGTCCTGCATGGTGATCGGCCGGCAGCTCTTCGAGAAAATTCGCTTCGAACCGACATTGCGACTGGCAGCCGAAGACATCCTGTTTTTCTGCGACTGCATCCTCGCGGCCAAGCGGGTCATACTGTGTGAAAACACCGGTGCGTTGCGCGGCGAAGGCGTCAATATCTTTCACAGCATCGACAATGACTCCCCGCAATTCCTGCGTCAGCAGTTCAACACCTGGACGGCGCTGAATACGCTGGAACAGAGATTTTCACGCCGGCCGCAGGATGTCGCCGCTATCAGGCAGTACAAGAATCGCGCCCGCCGCCAGGCGCTCTGGAGCCAGGCGCGACAGGTGAAACAGCGGCAAATGCCGCAATTCGGGTTGCTGGCCAAATGGGCCCTGCGCGATCCGGCAATTTTACAAAGTGCCGTGCGCCTTGCCGTGGGCAAACTAGCGCCCTAGATTTTGCAGCGCAGCATTAGCTGCGCATGCCGCATCGAAGAGCCACGGCGTGCCCCGCTATCATCTGGATCAGCAAGGAGTACTGCATGAAGCCGTTCCACTGGGAATCCACCCATGGCAATTTCGGTGACGACCTCAATCTCTGGCTCTGGGATTTCCTGCTTCCCGGCCTTCGCAATGCTCATGAAGAGACGTTGCTGGTCGGTGTAGGCACTGTCCTCAACACCGAGATATTGCCGGCCGAGGGCCATAAGCTCGTCATCGGCAGCGGTTTCGGCTATGGCTCGCTCCCCGATACGAACGACAAATCGAAATGGGACGTCCGCTGTGTCCGCGGCCCGCTGACGGCGAAGAAAGTAGGACTGCCCGTCGAAATGGGCATCGTCGACCCAGCCGTGCTCGTCACCGAGATGCCGGAGTTTCAGAATCTGCCGAAATCAGGCAGGCGCACGTTCATTCCCCATTGGGAGTCGGCCGCCGCCGGTCTCTGGCCCGAAATCTGCAAGACGGTCGGTCTTTCCTACCTCGATCCTCGCGGCGAGGCCAAGGCCGTCATCCGTGAGCTCGCGACATCCGAGCTCATCGTTGCCGAATCCATGCATGGCGCGATCCTTGCCGATGCCTTCCGCGTGCCGTGGATCGCCGTCAGTTCGTCGCGCTCCATCAACAGCTTCAAATGGAACGACTGGGCGCAATCGCTCGGGGTCACCTATGCACCGAAGCACATTCCGGTCTCCACCCGCGCCGAGGCGATCGCCAAGGGTGCCCGCTTCTGGGGCCTTGGTTTCGAACGAAATCAGCAGGCCGCGAAAGAATTGGAAAAGCAACGGCATGGCGAAACCGTGCTGCTTGCCGACCCCCAGCAGACCCCACTTCGAGTGATGGCGAAGCAGGCGCTTGCCATGCCTTCGGCGCTGGCTCTCTGGCAGGCGAGCAAGGCAAAGCCGCAACTGAGCAAGGATGGCGCGCTTGCGGCTTGCAAGGAGCGGCTGCTGACCGTGATCGAAGGCGTGCGCCGCGATTACCTTTAGACCCGGCGAGACCTACTCCGGAGCGGCCTGCAGAAGATACCGCAGGCCGTTCGCTCCGGAATGGGCGATCGGTGCGCCTCCTCCGCGGAACCGTTCTGTTTTGTCGGCAAGGATCCCACCCGCTATGGCCGGAACGGCAAAGGGATGGCGAAGGGCATAGGTCGCAGCCGCAGCCATGCCCGATTGCGATTTGACGTCGAGGAAATGCCTCAGCTCGTAGCGGTCGCGAATATGCCGCTCATGGCGGCGGATCACAGCGGCATCTGCCGACGAAAGACCGCCTTTTGCCAGGATCGCCCGGTCGGCTTCGTAGAGGCGCCGCAAATCTTCAGTTCTGTGGCTGCCGCTCAGGGAATTGCCGCGCACCACGGCACCGTAGCCGCAGCTATGGATGACCTTGTAACGCGCGGCCTTGGCCAGGGCACGCACATAGAGATCGTAATCCTCGCCCAGCCGCAGCGCCTCATTGTAGCGCAAGCCATGTGCATCCAGGAAGGAGCGGCGCATCAGAGGCTTCAGGAAACCAATCTCGCCGCGACGGACGCCGCGTTTGGAAATATTGCCCTCCACGAAGGCAACGAGATCGAGAAAGCGTGGCTTGGCGTCGAAATGATCAAGCCTGGCATGGGCGTCGGGAACAGTATCGACAGTAACGAATGCGATATTGTCGGCGACGAAATCCCAATCATCGCGGGCAAGCAGCGAGCTGAAGCGTTCGGGGAAAAAGAAATCATCGGCGTCGAGAATGCCAATCAGCGGAGCCTTGGAGATCTCGATCGCATAATTGCGTGCTGCCGCAGGACCGCGATTTTTCTCGAATTCGTGGATCAGCAGCCGACCGCTGCCGTCATTCGCTTTCGCGGCAACCGCCGCCGTGCCATCATTCGACCCATCGTCGATGACGACCACTTCTGCAACCTCGGGCTCTCGAAGGGCTGAGGCTATGGCAAGCCCGATGGTATCGCTGGCATTCTTTGCCGCGATGATTACGCAGACACTCTTTTCCGCACTGTCAGCCACGTCGGTCTCCACTGGTTCTGCCGGAGACTTAGGACATGGCTCAAATCCGACAACCTGTCGGCGGTCAAAAGATGCGCCTGACTGCAGTGTCAGGGATTGAACGGCTCTGAGCGATTGAGGCTGGGGGCGGGCAACCCACCAACCTTCGTGTCTTCCCCGATCGGAATGGTCGCCTTGTCTTCACTTCGCGCCGCATCGAGCGCCTTGCGCTCTTTCCAGACGAGATAAAGCACACCGATGAAATATCCGATCTGCAGGAGGACGGCGCAAATGGCCGTTTCGATCAGGGTCGTCGAGAGGGAGTTCGTCAGGAAGTAAGTCGCGATGGCAAAGACGACCAGCGTGCCCAGCATGCTCACGAAAACGCGCGGCGCATACATAGTGCTACCTCGCCCGCTCATACGTTAGAAAAAAAGCGATCAAGGTCTTTCCTCCCTTATCAGACCTGAAGTCCAAATATATTTTATGATTCATTGAGATTCAACCAAGTCACGATGATCCGTTACGAATTGATACGATCCTAACGCCGGGCTCGTTAAAACTACGCCGCGATTATAATTACAATTGAATTTATTGGTTTTCTTGTCTGCATCCAGAAGATGATCTGCCAAAATCGCGCAATCCTTGGGACATATAGCGGCCTTGCGGCTGCCCTAATTCCCCAGCAATCCAATCAACTTTTATTACAAAGTCCGGGTGTCGCAGCTGCGCAGTATGTGCAGCGCAATATATTGCTGCATCGCACTAGAGCGAACGCGAAATCAAGTTTTCACACGCCGGATCAAAAGTGACCTGAGGCAAAGGAAGACGATGATAATGAATAGCTTGTCCTCTCTCACCTATAACATCGTCCAAAAGCATTATCGACGATGCGGGAGAGCTATCAGCGCAGCCATTATACGCAGCCTGATACAGTAGAACTCATACATAGCAAATCACTGATTTGATTCAATCCACCACAAGTGCGGTAATTATATACCGCGATATCATATCGCTACAAAAGTTTGGCTTAAAAAGTCAAAATCACCACCTACACTCCTGCCATCACAGCTCTAACTACGCGTCCGAGAATTCCCGACCAATTTCGCCAACATGAATGGAGCTTTCTCTATGAAGTCTGCGACGAGATCGGCCACATCGGCTTTTTTCAGCGCCGTGGAAAGCGACGTCTTTCCGCCAACTGGTGGAGTATTGAAACGCGTTTTCGACGTCTCTGCCGCCCTGACCGCTCTGCTGCTCATCAGCCCTCTCTTCCTGATGCTGATGTTGCTGGTAAAGCTTTCTGATCGCGGTCCTGCCTTCTACGGCCATCGCCGTGTCGGCCACAGCGGCAAAAGCTTCCGCTGCCTTAAATTTCGCACCATGGTCGTCGATGGCGACAAGGTGCTGCAGGCCTATCTGCACGCCAATCCGAAAGCGTTGGAAGAGTGGCGCGCCACACGCAAACTGCAGAATGACCCTCGCGTCACCCTTGTCGGCGCCGTGCTTCGCAAGCTAAGCCTCGACGAACTGCCGCAGCTGATCAACATCATCCGCGGCGAGATGAGCGTTGTCGGCCCACGCCCGGTCGTGGAAGACGAGCTCGAGCTCTACGAGACTGCGGCGATCTATTATCTGCAGTCGCGCCCCGGTTTGACCGGCCTTTGGCAGGTCAGCGGCCGCAACGACGTCTCCTATGCCAGCCGTGTCGCCTTCGACACGCATTACGTCAAGAACTGGTCGCTCAGCAGCGACATGATGATCATCGCCAAGACCATTCCGGCAGTGTGCCTGTCGCGTGGCAGCTATTGACGAAGACCAGCAGCGACCGCGGGAGACATCCTGCGGTTTCCCGTGTCTGCGGGACTGCGATCTAGTAACAGGGAAGATCCTGCATGATTGAATTTCAGCCTTCCAAGAGGCTCGCTCGCGTCTACACATCAGTCCGATACTCGGCTCTCCTTGTCCTCGGCGTCTGCGCAATTTCAGGCGTCGCACAGGCTGATAACCTTCCCGGATATCATCTGGGTGTGATGGACAAGCTGCATGTGCGCGTCGCCGAATGGCAGACTGCCGAGGGTACCATCCGCGACTGGTCGGTGGTCTCGGGCGATTATACGGTCGGCCCTTCCGGTTCCGTTTCCATCCCTTTCATCGGCGATCTGCCCGCCACGGGCAAGACGACGGATGAGATCGCCGAAGCTATCGGCATCGGCCTGCAGAAGCAGTTCGGTCTGCGCGATCGCCCCTCAGCCTCCGTCGAAATGTCCCAGTTCCGGCCGATCTATCTTTCCGGAGAGGTTCAGAACCCGGGCGAATTTCCTTTCGCGCCAAACCTGACCGTGCTCAAGGCTGTGAGCCTTGCCGGCGGCATGCGCCGCGCCGACGCCGGCCAGCGTTTTGCGCGCGATTTCATCAACGCCAAGGGCGATGCTGTCGTCTACATGGCCGAGCGCGGTCGCCTGCTGATGCGCAAGGCCCGTCTCCTGGCCGAATTGAGCGGCAAGGACGATATCGAAGTCCCCATGGAACTCAAGCAATTGCCGCAAACGACAGCCTTGCTCGCAAGCGAGAAGGCGCTGATGCAGACACGCAGCCAGCGTATGACGACCCAATTGAAATCCCTGGAAGATCTGAAGACGCTTCTGCAGAATGAAGTGGAAACTCTCGCGAAGAAGACCGATACGCAGAGCCGTCAGCTGGAACTGGCCAAGGCCGACCGCGACAAGGTCGAAAGCCTCACCGAACGGGGTCTGGAACTTGCCTCCCGCCGGATTTCGGCCGAGCAGCGCGCCTCCGATCTGGAAGCCACCCTTCTCGACACCGAGACGACATCCCTGAAAGCCAAGCAGGACATCAATAAGGCCAATCAGGACGAGATTACCTTGCACAACGACTGGCAGGGATCCCTGGCCCAGGACATGCAGGATACCGATACGCAACTGGAAACGCTCCAGCTGAAGCTTTCCACCAGCCAGTCTCTCATGCAGGAAGCGGTCGCTCAGTCGGCTGATGCCAGCAACCTCGATTCCAGCGGGCAAGGCGTGAACGTCGTCTACACCATCATCCGCGGCGATAGCGGCCAGACGAAGGAAATCCCGGCCCAGGAGAACACCCAGGTGCTGCCCGGTGACTTGATCAAGGTCAGCACCGGTCTTGCCATGCGATAAGGAAAATCGATGCGGATAGCCAAATCGGTTTTCGTTCGTCAAGGCAGCAATACCACCTATGGCACGGTGGCGATTGCTCTGTCGTTCTTCGTCTTCGCCTATTCGTCTCGTTTCGGGCAGGCCTCGATCCTGCTTTACTATGCCCTGTGGTTCCCGCTGGTCCTGATCGACTATCGCAGCTCGCTCGGCAGCTACCAGAAGCAGCTCTGGCTCTATGCTTTCGGCGTCTTCACGTGCCTGTCGATCTTCTGGTCGGCCGTGCCTTCGGTGACTGCCCGTGCGGCGATCCAATATACGACGCATATCTTCTGTGCCTTGGTCGCCATGCGCACGCTCGACATCCGCACTCTGACGCGCGGCGCGATTGCCGGCACGGCGATCGTGCTCCTCTATTCGATCCTCTTCGGATACTACGCGTATGATCCGATCGACGGCACCTATAGCTTCGTCGGCGCGTTCGATTCGAAGAACCAGCTCGGTTTCTATGCCTCTCTCGGCATCTACTTTGCCTTTGCCGCCGTCTTCGTTCTCGGCGAGCGTCGGATCTGGCTGGTTGGCGGCGGCATTGCCGGCCTGTTGTCAGCCTATTGCCTGCTCGCCTCGGCATCGGCGACCTCGGTGCTGACCACCGCGCTGATCGTGATGCTCTGCGTCAGCCTGCGCGTCATTCTTTTTCTGTCGCCACGGCAACGCAAGAGGCTGTTTGCGGCCGTCGCCATTTCCGGCGTCATCCTTGCTGTTGCCGGCGTCTATCTCGGCGCGGTCGACCTGATACTCGGCCTGTTCGGCAAGGATTCGACACTGACCGGCCGCACCTATCTCTGGCAGCAGGGCATAGCGGCCGCACAGCTCAATCCCTTCTTCGGGGTGGGATACCAGGCCTATTGGGTCCAGGGTTTTTCTGAACCGGAGCGCCTTTGGGAGGAATTCTACATCGCCTCGCGCGCGGGCTTCCATTTCCACAACACCTATATCGAGACGACAGTCGAAACCGGTCTTGTTGGCGTCTTCCTGCTGGCCTCGATACTGCTGACGGCCTTTGTCGGCCATATCACCCGCTTCCTGAGTGATGACAGGAACGACGAATCCTATGTGCTGTTGGGGGTGGCGACGCTGCTTCTGATCCGTTCCTTCGTCGAAATCGACATTCTGAACCCGTATCACGTCGGCTCTTTCCTGTTCTATTTCACCGCAGGGAAGCTGTCTATGCGAGCGCGTGTGCCAAAGGCCGATCCGCTCGTTTCCTACGACCGGATGGAATTTGCGCCGCCGGCGAATTGGGAGCCTCGGACCGGTCGATGAAAACACTCTATGGCATACAATATCTTCGCGCTCTTGCAGCACTTGCCGTCGTGTTGTTTCACGCGGCCGAGCGCAGCGGCGGTCATTTCCGTATCGGAGCAGCCGGCGTAGACGTCTTTTTCGTCATCAGCGGCTTCATCATGTGGACCATGAGCGAGCGCCGGCCAGTGACTCCGCTGCGCTTTCTCGTCGACCGCCTGCAGCGTATCGCGCCATCCTACTGGATCGTCACCGCCATCATGATCGGCGGCGCGGTTGCCGGCTTGTTTCCGAACATGCGGCTCACCGCCGGCCATATTCTCGGGTCTCTCCTGTTTATCCCGGTCCGCTCGCCGAGCAATGGCGAGATCTGGCCCGTGCTGGTGCAGGGATGGACGTTGAATTTCGAGATGTTCTTCTACGTCCTGTTTGCCGCAAGCCTGTTTCTGCCGCAACGCTTCCGCCTTGCCGGCATGGTCGGCGTCTTTGCCGCCTTCGTTATTGCCGGCGCCATCTTCCATCCGCAATCGCCGATGCTCGCCACCTATGCGAGGCCGATTATTCTGGAATTCGTGGCTGGCGCCATTCTCGGCCGGTTGTGGCTAAGCGGAAGCATTCCAGGCGCCAGTCTCGGCCTTGCCCTCGTCATCGCGTCGCTCTCGGGCTTCGCGGCCATTGAGATATTCGGCCTCGAATTCAACGAGATCACCTGCGGTCCGCTCGCAATCGCACTGGTGCTTGGCATGGTTTCGATCGAACGCGGCGGCAAGCTGCCGGAAATTCCGCCCCTCACCTATCTCGGCAACAGCTCCTATTCGATCTATCTCTGGCATACGCTCGCAATCTCCGTCATCGCGAAACTCGTGGCCTCCACGCCGATCCCATCCGATGTCGCTGCCTTCATCGGCGCGATAGCAGGAACGCTCCTCGGTATCATTGCCTATGAGCTGGTCGAAAAGCCGTTGCGCAATCTGCTCAGAAACGTCAGCTGGCGAAGAGTACGGCCCTCGCCAGCCTGAGTTTTTGGACCGGATGTTTCCGAGCCAAGGCAAAGCGGATCACGGGCTGCGCCGGCGGCGCAGCTGGTCGAAATAGACGATGACGATGATCAGCACGCCGGTGATGATGCGCTGCCAGAAAGAGTTCAGGTTCAGGAGATTGGCGCCGTTGTTGATGGTCGCCAGGATGAAGGCGCCGATCAGCGGGCCATAGACGGAACCGATCGCGCCAAACAGACTGGTGCCGCCGATAACTGACGATGCGATCGCCTGCAGCTCCCAGCCATCACCCTGCGTCGCGTTGCCGATGGCGATACGCGAGGCAAGCAGAACACCGACCAATGCGGCGCAGGTTCCAGACAATATATAGGCGAGATAGATCATGCGGTTGACGTTGACGCCGGACAGGCGCGCCGCCTCGCGGTTGGAGCCAACAGCGAAAAGGTAACGGCCCCAGCGGCTCAAATGCAGGAACACGACGGCGGGAACCGCCACCACGATCACCATCCAGAACAGGCTCGGAATACCGAGGAAGTCGGCGACCGAGAAATTTGTGAAGGCGTCATTGACGATGTTGATGCTCGAACCATTGGTGATGAGCAGGCCGATGCCGCGCAGAGACGTCAGTGTTGCCAGCGTGATAATGAAGGGTGGCAGCCCCATGCGTACGATGCCGAAGCCATGGAAAGCGCCGATAAGCACACCGAACAGCAGGGTAATGAGGATAGCGGCCCAGACCGGAACTCCGGCTTGCAGCAGCCAGGCGACAACGACCGTGCAGAAGCCGACAATGGCGCCGACGGAAAGATCGATGCCTCCGGTAATGATGACGAAGGTCTGCCCCAGCGCAAGGATCGCCGTCATCGACCCCTGACGTGCCAGGTTGGTGATGTTAAGCTGCGTCCAGAACACGTCCGTCGAGAAGCCGAGCACGATCCATAGCGCAATCAGGAGCAGGATCAGCGTCAGGCTGAAGAGGATGTTCATCTTACGCCGCGGTGCAACGGCGGGGCCTTCTGTCGTGTTCGCGGCCATTCTTGTTCTCCCTCTTTCGATCTTATCGTTCAGACGCCAATGGCCTCGCCGAGGACTTCCTCATGCGTGGCAGCGTGAAAATCATGACTGGCGACCAGCTGGCCGTGGCGGAACACATGCAGGCGATCGGCAAGCTCGTAAACCTCGGGCAGGTAGGAGGATATGACGATGATCCCCGCCCCCTCGCGAAGCAGCTTGGCAAACAACCGATAGATTTCCGCCTTGGTGCCGACATCGACACCCACCGTCGGCTCGTCAAAGATGAAAAGCTTGGCGCCGTGGCTCAGCCATTTGCCGATGACGACCTTCTGCTGATTGCCGCCGGACATGGCCGAAACCAGGACCCGGCGGCTCGGCGTCTTGATGCTGAGATCTCGGATCTGCTTGTCGGCGTTCGCGGCTTCGCTCTTGTTGTTGATGATCGGACCACGGCTCAACCGCCCGAACACAGGCAAATTGATGTTGAGGCCGATCGGCAGGTTGAGGCAGAGCCCCTGATCGCGGCGGCTCTCCGGCGCAAGCGCTATGCCGAGGTCCATCGCGTCCCGTTCATTACGGATCTGGACCTTGCGCCCTTCCCAGTGGATTTCACCCGCCGTGACCGGTTGCCGACCATAGAGGCCGAGCGCGAATTCGCTACGGCCAGCGCCGATCAGCCCGTAAAGCCCGACGATTTCGCCAGCCCGTACGGTCAGCGAGACATCTTCGAAACCGGGACCGGAAAGTCCGCGTGTCTCCAGAATGGGCTTGCCGATCGGGATCTCTTCCTTGTGGTAGATCTGTTCGATCGAGCGATTGATCATCAGCTTGATCAGCTCGTCCTCGTTGGTCTCGCCGATCGCGCGCGTGCCCACATGGGTGCCGTCGCGAAGTACGGAAACCCGATCGGCCAGCTCGAAGACTTCCTCCATGCGATGGCTGATGTAGACGATCGTCACGCCTTCGCTCTGCAGGCGGCGGATCAGCTTGAACAGCTGCGCCGATTCCTTGCGCGTCAGATACGCGGTCGGCTCGTCGAAGATCAGGAACTGTGTGCCGCGCATGGCGGCTCTTGCCGTTGCGACCAGCTGCTGCTGGCCAATGGTCAGAGAGCTCAGCAGTTCGGCGGCCGGCAGTCCGAAGCCGAGATCATCCAGCACCGTCTGGGCCATCGCAACCATCTGCTTCTTACGCATCAGGCCAAAGCGATTGACTTCGTCGCCGAGAAAGAGATTGGCGGCGACCGTCAGATGCGGGCAGAGGACGACCTCCTGATGCACCGCATTGATGCCACGCGCGATGGCTTCATTGGGATTGGCAAGGGCGACCGGATGGCCACACCAGAATATGTCGCCAGCCGTCCTGGTGATGACGCCGGTCAGGAGCTTGATGAGCGTTGATTTGCCGGCACCGTTTTCGCCGACAATGGCGTGGATTTCACCCGCCAGGAATGTGATCGTTGCAGGCTTCAGCGCCTCGACATAGCCATAGCGCTTCTGCAATCCCTTGAGTTCGAGAATAGGCGAGCCGGCCGGAACGCGACTTGCTTCCGTCTTGACCTTGTCATCGTGCCGATGGCTGATTTCTTCGAGGCTCGTCATGGGCTCTCCTCCCTCTCGCATTTCCGCGCGGCCGCCCGAAAGACGGACAGACAGAAAGGCTGCGGCCGACAAGTCGGCCGCAGCCTCTGAGCTTTACTTGACCTTCGGGTTGATCAAGGCTTCGATCTTCGGCTCGCTCATGTTGGCCTTGGTCACGAGGTTCGCGCCAGTGTCGACATTGGCTTCAACCTTTTCGCCCTTGGAGACGGCGAGAGCGGTCTTGATGCCGTCGTAACCCATGCGGTACGGGTCCTGCACGACGAGGCCGGCAATGGCGCCGCTCTTGAGGAAGCCGAGCGTCTTGTCGTCGCTGTCGAAGCCGATGACCTTGACCTTGTCGCTAAGCTTGTTTTCAGCAATCGCCTGGCCGACACCCTGCGCCATGATCAGATTGGAGGCGAAGACGCCAACGATCTTCGGGTTTGCCGTGATCAGGTCGGTCATGATGTTGAGGCCGGTCGTTGCCTGACCGTCAGCATACTTGTCGGCGACGACCTTCAGGCCCGGATACTTGGTCTTGACCTGATCCAGGAAGCCGGTGCGGCGCTGTTCGAGAGAGCCGGCACCGGGCGTGTTGGTGATGATGACGACATCGCCTTCCTCCTTGCCGGTCATTTGCTTGATCGCAGCGGCAAGGCCGTCAGCAGCAATACGACCGCCCTGGACGTTGTCGGTGGTCAGGAACGACTTGAAAGCCTTGGAGTCGGCGCCGGAGTCGATACCGATAATCGGAACGGACTTCGCAGCTTCGTCCACCGGCTTGCCGAGCGCCTTGAATTCGGTCGGCGAGATGACGATGGCGGCCGGCTTGCCGGCGACAGCGTTTTCAAGAATGCTGATCTGGCCGTTGACGTCGGTTTCGGCCTGGGCACCCAGCTCCGGCACCTTGACGCCGAGATCCTTGCCGGCCTTGCGTGCACCGGCAAGAACGATCTGCCAGTAGAAGGACGTCGTGTCCTTGACGATGATCGGAATGGTCACGTCGGCCGCAAAGGACTGCACGGGCATGGCCGTTGCGATCAAGGCGGCGCCGGCAAGAGCGGTAAAACCGCGGCGGGATAGAAGTGACTTGGCAATATTCATCTGCTTCTCCTCTCAACGCGCTCTGTTCTCCTGCACACCGGCCGTTGAACGCTTACGGCTCGGCATCGCAATGCCCGAGGGCATCACACATCGCGCAGGGGCATTTGCCACCGACGCCAAAACAGGCTTTCTCCTCCTCGAAGCCGCCTCTCCCGACGGCCCGATAGCTCCCATTTACTGCTTACACCCGGACAGCCTCGTCTCCCAACGGAGGCGCAACCAGGGTCAATCCTTCAAATTCCGCATAGATGCTGTCGGGAAGCCGTGGCTCAACGAGTTGCATGTTGCGGACAAGACTTGCGGCCTTTGCCGTACCGATCAGGACGGACGCTACGCACTGATTGCGCAGCGCGAACTGAATTGCCGGCTGTGCAAGTGGCAGGCCATGCTTGCGGGCGATTTCCTCCATCGCTCCAACCTTGGCCAAGACATCCGGCGTCGCCGGCAGATAGTCGAAATGCGCGCCGGGCACCGGACCCGTTGCCAGAATACCGGAATTGAATATGCCACCCACGACGAGGGAGGTGCCCTTCTTTTCGCAAAGCGGCAAAAGCTCCGCGACCGCCGAGCGGTCCAGCAGCGTATAGCGGCCAGCCAGCAGAATACAGTCGATATCGGCCGCATGCATGACATCGAGACAGACCGGTATCTCATTGACGCCGAGACCATAGGCCTTGATCGTCCCGGATGATTTCAACTCCTCGAGCGCCTTCAATCCCGAGCCCAGAAGCTGGCCAAGATAATGCTCGTTCAAAGCCTTGCCGTGGGTATAGCCGCCGATATCGTGGACATAGAGAATATCGATGCGGTTGAGGCCCAGACGGGCATAACTGAACTCCACCGACCGCATGATGCCATCATAGGAATAGTCATAGTCTGCATCGAACGGCAGCGGATCGACATAGCCGTAATTCGGCACCTTGTCGGTCGGCACCGGACGCATCAGCCGTCCGACCTTGGTCGAAAGCACGTAGCTGTTTTCCGGTTGAGCACGCAGGAAGTCGCCGACATACCGTTCGCCCAGGCCGAAACCATACCAGGGAGCGACATCGAAATAGCGAATGCCGCTATCCCAGGCAGCCTGCAAGGTCTCCATCGCCTGGTCGCGCGGGCAGGCACGATAAAGCCCACCCAATGCGGCAGCACCGAAACTGATCTCGGTGACCTCAAGGCCTGTCGTGCCGATTGTCCTTGTCTGCATCACCTCTCCCTTGTGATGACTTCTATTCTATCTTGCCAGGTCGGCAGCCGGGCGATCCAACCGGTCGCCCGCATCCCTTTCCGGCTATTGACGTGATGGGCAACTCCCTTCCATCCGCCAATTGATTTTGTTTTTTATCTACAATAAACATTTTGGTGTCAACGAGGAAATCGCCTGACGTCTTGGAGGAAGGCGGTTGGGACGGCCTCGATAAACTCCTGCAATTGACTGCCATTCGAACATGGTCCAGACAGCGCCGCCAACAAAGAGCGGCGACGATACGCGAGGGGGAAATGGCAAGACAAAACACGCTCTTCAAGGAGGCGTATAATCGCTACACAGTGCGCCTGAAGCCCGATACCGAGCTTCCGAGCGAGCCCGATATCGCCGCCGAACTCGGCGTCAGCCGCAGTACCGCGCGGGCGATCCTCATGCGTCTAAGTGACGCCGGCATCATTCTCTGGAACAAACGCCAGAAGACGGTTCTCCGTCAGCCGACACAGGCCGATCTCTTCCCCAAGGAAGAAACCGATTCACTGCACGATATCATCGAGCGCAGCTTCATGATGCGCATCATGTCCGACGAGGCCCAGCCGGGCATGCAGATCAACGAGCTGGAGCTGGCGCGCGAGATCGGCACCGGCACCTCCGTCGTTCGCGAATTCCTCATTCGCTTCAGCCGCTTCGGCCTGATCGAAAAGCGGCCCAACAGCCATTGGACCCTGAAGGGTTTCACCAGCGAATTCGCCCTGGAACTGGCCGACGTCCGCGAAATGTTCGAACTGCATTCCGCCGCCGAATTCGGCCGCTTGCCGCCCGGCCATCAGGCATGGGAAGACCTGAAGGCCATAGAACGAGAGCATCACAAGCTGTTGAAGGATTTCGACACGCACTATCGCGATTTCTCACGCCTCGACGAGAAGTTTCACCTGCTCATCCATCGCGCCTCGAACAATCGCTTCATTGCCGATTTCTACGATGTCATCGCCATCGTGTTTCACTATCATTTCCAGTGGAACAAGGCGTTTGCCCGCGAACGCAACGCCCGCGCCGTAGCCGAGCATCTCGACTATATCGAAGCTCTGCAATCGCGCGATCCGCAACGGATCGATGCTGCATGCCGCGTTCACCTTGCCTCGGCAAGACAGACGCTAATGCAATCGATCCCGCTGAGCGCAGGCGAAGTCCCAGGATAGGCCGCTCAGACGCGGCCGATCCCGGAGCCCGGCATTCATTCAGCAGTCAATTTGAGGCTTTGCCCGGCAAAGCGTGAGGAGGATGCCTTGATAGTGATCGGCCCGGCCTCACCCGTTGCCTGAAGCCAGAAACCGGTGGTGCCGCCCTGGAAAGGCAGAGCCTCAGGCCCGATGATCTTCGCCGGGCCATCAACCCTGATCGTAACGACATCATTGAGGAAGGCCAGACGCGAGCCTGCCTGATCCAGCGCGCGCACGATGACGCGCACGGTATCACGCTCGGCAGCGCGCAAGGTATCGGCATCGGCTTCGACCTGCAGCATGGTCGGAAGCGGATTTGCAACCATCGTCAAGGCGGCCACCTGGTTGCCGCCGATATAGCCGGTGAACTGCACATCCTCCCATTCCATCCCCCATACACCGAGTTCGTCCTGCGTGAAGGAGCGGTGATCGAAGATGACAGGAGGATGCGGCAGATGCGGGAAGCTTTCGCGATCCGGCCCGAGGCGCTTGGTAAGCGAACCGTAACGAAGCTCGACCTCGTCGCAATTGGTCAGAACGATCAGCGGCAGGGCGCCGCCGATGTTGCGTTCACCGCGCGCCCAGATCGTCACCGGCTTCATGACGATCTCTTCGGAAGGTTCGCACTGGCTGGCATAGACGTAGGCGGCAAATTTCGGCTCGCGGAACATGTCCATGACGCCGTGATAGCAGATGCGGTCGCCCGAGCCGAAATCGCTATGGGTATTGTAGTCGAACATGC
>BFBZ01000022.1_pt247 | contig 16223 bp, 15 predicted proteins | sample 1888401 | NCBI WGS metagenome assembly BFBZ01 (sample SAMD00112614, study PRJDB3348) | symbiont metagenome | host: Chara braunii | reverse complement strand
GGAAAGCCGTCCTGCTGGATCTGGTTGACCTTCACGTTGCCGTTGGAGTCGGCGAACTGGGTGATGCCGCCGGCGCCGAAATTGACCGAGACGTTGCCGAGCGGGACGCCGCCGATGGTCGGCGCCGTCAGCTTGATGCCGGCGATGGCCGGGCTCATCTGGCCATTGGGCGAGAAGGTGAAGTCGGTGTTGACATTCTGCCAGGCCACGTCGGTGCCGGTGGCGTTCGCATTGACCTGGTAGAACAGGTTCCAGGTATCGGTATGACCGGCACCTTGCGAGGCGGAGTCGACCTTGGCCCAGCGGAACTGCATGCTGACCGGCGAACCGGAGATATCGTAGGCCGTTACCGCACCGCCGCTGATGGATTCGTTGATGAAGGCCTGGACGTCGCCGCCGAGCACCTTGCCGGTGCCCGCCGTGCCGCCGCCGCCGCGCGCGACATTCACCGGGCTGGTCAGGCCGAGCGCTGTGAACGCATTGGCGTTCGAACTGGTGATGCTCAGATTGCTCGTGGTGCCGGTGTGCAGGGTGATCGCACCGCTGGTATTGATCGTCGATTGGTTCGGCGAAACCGCGCCGGTGATGCCGTCGATGGTGGTGAGCAGATTGCCGACGGTGGCCGAGGCAAGATCCAGATAGGTGGTGTTCGGCGCGGAGCCGGCGGATCCGCCGGCGCCTGAATCATAGAACTGGATGGTTTTCCCGTTCACGGTGACGGTGTCGCCCGCCGCAAAATTGGTGGTGAGCGAATCCGTGCCGGTGCCGCCGGCCAGCTTGGTTGCAGCCGTGTTCGGTGCCGGCGTCGTCGCCTTGTTGTTCTTGGCGGCGCCCGCGATGGTCGCATCGGTGTAGGGCGCGGCCGGGGTGCCGACCGAGCGCGGGTTGCCGTTGGCGAAATCCGCCGGCTGCAGCAGTTCGGACCCGGGAATGGAACTGTCGTGCTTGGTGGTCAGCGGATAGCTGGCAAGGTTGGCGCGATAGTTCACCACCGAGGTCGGCACCGCCGGCAGGAAGTCGTTGGCGAACTTCAGCACCTGCGGCACGCTGCCGGTCATGTTGCCGGTGGCCGGATCGATCGGAACGCCTTCGACATAGTAGCCGGCGCCGTTGACCAGGTAGCCGTTCTTGTCCAGCGCGAAGTCGCCGCGGCGGGTGTAGTTGTCGACACCGGAGAACACCGGCTGGTTATCGCTGAAACTGCCCGGCTTCTGCACCACAAAGAAGCCGGCGCCATTGATCGCCATGTAGGTGGAGACCGCGGCGGTCTGCACGTCGCCCTGCACCGTGTTGGTCTCGCGCGACCCGGTCTTGACGCTGCCGGCAAGCTGGTTGTTCACCCCGGTTTCGGGGATCAAGTCCATGAAGCTGGTGTCGATCCGCTTGAAGGCGGTGGTCTGGGAGTTGGCGATGTTGCCGGAGATGTTTTCCAGCGCATAGGACTGTGCGCGCAGGCCCGCAACGGAGGTGGTGAGTGCGCCGAAAAGACCCATGACATCGTCTCCAACTTCGATCCGGGTGGCAAACCGGTGTTCACAAAACCAAAGCCACTATCGAAGGGCGACGTTGCAAGTTGCGTGCCACGGACAATAGATCAGCAAATTCAATTGCTTAAAGAAAATGCCCCGGCCGATCAGCCGGGGCACTCTTGCCTATCACGGCAAGAATTACCCAGAAATCACCGGAAACAAAGTGCGTTACGAGGGCGAGGCCTCCGTCGGCTTGAAGCTCAGCGACAGCCCGTTCATGCAGTAGCGCAGCCCGGTCGGCTTCGGCCCGTCGTCGAACACATGGCCGAGATGGCCGCCGCAGCGGCGGCAATGCACTTCGGTCCGCAGCATCATGAAGGAGCGGTCCTCGGTGGTGGCCACCGCATTGGCCAGCGGCTGGTAGAAGCTCGGCCAGCCGGTGCCGCTGTCGAACTTGGTCTCGGAGGCGAACAGCGGCTGGTCGCAACCGGCGCAAGCGAAGGTTCCCTTGCGATGCTCCTTGTTCAGCGGGCTGCTGTAGGGCCGCTCGGTGCCATGCTCGCGCAGGATGCCGTACTGCGCCGGGGTCAGCTGGCGATGCCACTCCTCCGGGGTCCTGGTCACCTCGAAGCTCTCGGACTTGCTCTCGGCTGCGTTGGCCTCACCGAAGCGCAACCAGCGAAAGGCGGCAAGAAAAGACAGGCTGGTGACGGTGGTCAGCAAAATGCGGCGGTCGATCATGGCAGGCTCCCAACCAAATCTGATGCGGGCCACCTCGCAACGCTCCGAGGGGCGCCCAGGCAAGTTACGGACTCCACGCCCGGAAGTTACACCAGATGCGCTGATGACGCTCACTTTCTCGCGAGTTGCGGGGAACCATGGTTCCGAGCTCAGGGCGTGCTGACGTCGGTGATCGGCCGCGTCTCCGCCCCGCGCGCGGACCCCTGCTCCGTCGCGGCCGGATCCACACGTCCGGAACGCCCAGCTCCCAGACGCGCGGTCCGCGCATTGCGGGCGGCAATGGCCCTCTCCTCCTGCGCCCGCGATCGGGCTCGCGCGCCCTCGCGATACCGCGCCAGGATGCCGGCAGCGGTGGCCTGCCCGCGCGACCATGAAATGACGGCCTGACCCGCGATCTTGCCCATGCGCCCACCCGCCCACACCAGCTCGAACGGCGAAAACAGGCGCCAGCGATCGTCGCGGTGCAGGATGCTGCCGGCAATCAGCTGCCCGGCCATCGCCGAGGTGTTCAGCCCCTGCCGCCCGAAGCCGCTCGCCACCCAGACGCCGCGGCGCAGCTCCCCGAGCTGCGGCATGCCGTGCACGGTCTGGCCGAACACGCCGCCGAACACGTCGGTGATCTCCACCGGGGCGAGCTTCGGATAGATCGCGCGGATCTGCCGTGCGATGGCCCGGACCACCCGCTGCGACCTGGCCGACGGGCCGCTGATCCATGTGGTCTCGGGGCCGGACCACATCAGCCGATCGCCGTCGACGATGCGATAGTGCGCGATGCCGCCGCTGTCGCTGACCGATCCCTGAAACGAGATCACATCGGACAACCGCTCGCCCAGCGGTGCGGTGACCGCGGCCCAGCGCCGCACCGGCAGCAGCGTGTCGGACAGCCGCTGCAGCGGCGCGCCGAGATGCACGCCGCCAGCCAGCACGACATGGGAGGCCCGCAGCTTGCCCTGCGGCGTGGCGATCCGCTTTCGGATGCCGGCCAGATCAAGGCCGACCACCGGCGTTGCCTCGAAAATGCGCGCGCCGGCCTGCTCGGCGAGCGCCGCGAGGCCATGCACGTAGCGGCGGCCATCGATCTGGAATGCCTTGGGATAATGGATGGCGTGGAAATAACGCGGCGATCGCAGAACCCCGCGCACACGATCGGCCTGCCAGCCCTCGACATCGGTTCCGAAATCTTCGCCAAGGGTCTGCAGCCGGCTGATCAACTGGTCGCCGCTGTCCACCGTCGAGACCTCCAGCGCGCCTTCGGAGAAGGCGATGCCGGGCATGTCGTTATCGGTCACGGCGGCGCGGACATAGTCGGCGCCGTCCTGCGCCAGCGCCCACAACTCACGGGCGTCCTCGAAGCCGACACGCGCAATCAGATCGGCGATTGGATTGGAGAAACCAGGCATCACGGTGCCGAGCATATGGCCTGAGGCGTTCCAGCCGACTTGCCGGCCCTCCAGCACCGCCACACTGGCTCCCCTGCGTGCCACCTCCCGCGCCGCCGTCAAACCGGCCAACCCGGCGCCGACCACGCAGACATCGACATCGAGATCGAACGTCAACTGCGGCCGCGCGGGCGCAGTCGCCGCGTTATCCCCCAGCTTCTTGTCCTCAGCGTCTTTGTTCCCGGTCGCCGTCATGCTTTTTATTACGGTTAGCGTGGTCGCTTGTCACGTTGTCGCTCCGGATCATCTACACTATTCATCGGAGCTGGACCGAAACCGAGACTGCTTGATGCGCCGTTTGCTGCTGTTGCGCCACGCCAAGACCGAAAAAGACGGCCCTACCGGCAGGGACCGTGACCGTCGTCTCGACGACCGGGGCCGCGGCGACGCCGCGGAGATGGGCACCTATCTCGTCGATCAGGATCTGCTGCCGGACCACGTGTTCGTGTCCACAGCGGTGCGCGCCCGGCAGACCTGGGACGAACTTTCGGCCGCCTGGCCGAAGAAGGCCTCCAAAGTCGCCGTCGACCATCTCGACGAGCTCTACGTTGCCGACGCCGGCGGCCTGCTCGGAATCATCCAGGCCGCCGCCGGCGACGATCCGCAGCGGCTGCTGGTGATCGCGCACAATCCCAGTCTCCATGAGCTTGCACTGGCGCTGATCGCCGGCGGCAGCGCCCGGGGCCGCCAGGCCCTGCAAGACAACCTGCCGACCAGCGGCCTCGCCGTGATCGATTTCGCGCTCGATGACTGGGGCGACGTGTCGTTCCGCGGCGGACGGCTGGAACGTTTTGTCAGCCCGCGGCTGCTGAAGGAGGCCGCAGGCCGCGACGAGGAGTAACGCGCGTCAACAACAACAGCCGGAACATCCGTTCTGATTTTAACGGAATGGACGGGAATCCAGCGACGATGAGGTGTGCACGATCCGACCCGCAGCGCCGGCAAGGCGCCCAAGATACGGAGACGCCCATGTTCAAGACGATTCTCGTCCCGATCGATCTCGCCGATACCGATCTCGCGAAACCGGCGATCGCCACGGCGGCCACGCTGTCGCAGACCTTCAGCGGCACCGTGCGCCTGCTCAATGTCCTGCCGATGACACCGGTGATGCTCGCGGAATATGTGCCCGCCGACTTCGACACCCAGCAGCGGCAAACCTCCGAAGAGGCACTGACCATCGTCGCCTCCGAATCCGGCATCGAGGCGAATCGGATCTCCACCATCGTGCGGCAGGGTGGCATCTATCACGAGATCCTGGAGGAAGCCGCCGCCATCCACGCCGATCTGATCGTGATGACATCGCACCGCCCGGCCATGCGCACCTACTTCCTTGGCTCGAATGCCGGCCATGTGGTGCGTTATGCCAAGTGTTCGGTGCTGGTGGTGCGCCACTAAACCAGTCCGTATCCGACGTTTGCGAGACATCGCAGCGCCCTGGCGCGTCTGAGACGTCCAGCACGCCTGAAGGCGGCGCGTGAAATCCGATGCCGATCCGCATCAAGGAATTCCCGCTCTGCATCCGCACGGCTGGCTCGGCCGCGACAGGTATGTAAAGTCCCGGCCCCGCCTCAGCAGTCGCCGGACAGACGCCTGTTGAAAATCATCCCGAAATTCTCGTGGAGGCCAATCGCGCGCACGCAGCCTCCTATCGTTCAAAGAGGCTGTTGTCCGATGCGGTGTTTCCATTTCGCCATCATTGCTGCCCTGCTGGCCGAGGCGACCACGCCCGCCAGCGCAGAGAGCACGCCCGCGACAAGACTCGCGTGGACGTGGCCATGGCAGAACTCCGGCACGCAGACGCCGGGCTCAGGCCAGACCTCCACCGACGCGAAGCCGCCGTCGCCGTCCGCCCCTGCAACGCAGCCCGCATCCCGCTCCGCGGCCCAGGAAGCCGCACAGATGTCTAACACGCTCGATGCGATCGGCACCCTGCAGAGCGCGTGTTCGGACGTGGCCTGGACGCTGTGGGTCTCCAACCAGTACCCGTCATGGCGCAACGGCCGGACGCGTATTCTGGCGCTGAACTATTCGATCCGGACCTTCGATCAATTGCCTCCGGTCCCGGCCGCCTTCGGCGCCGACCTGCAGCAGCGCCTGTCGCAGGCGATGACCAATGCCAACACCACGATCAAGGACAGCATTCCCGTCTTCAAGGAAATGGCGAACTACGTCAACGCGAAGGATTATGAAGGCGACAAGTTCAAGAAGGGCGACGCGCTCAACGACCGGCTGATGACATTCGGCAAATCCTGTCACGCGGCCTCCAACGATCTGCACAATCTCTTTGTCGAGGCCGTGCAGGTCGCGATCGATCGCGCCCTGCCCAACTCCACACAGGCCGACGCTGCGCGCATCATGATCGCGGACTGGCAGCAGGCCCGCGGCCTGGCGGATGAACTCGGGAAGGGCCGCGCCGCCGACATCAACCGGCTCACCGACCTGACCACCACGATTTCGGCACTCGCCGACAAGCGCCGCGCCGATTTCGCTGCCGACGCCGGCAAGTCGGAGCTCAGCAAATCGCCGCAAGCGCGCTTCTACGACAGCGACCTCAACGAGAACGTTGCGGTCAAGATGCGCAAGATGCTGCGCGACATCAAAGGCAATCCCGCGGCCTTCAAGGAAGCGTCCGACGATCGTCCCCGCACCGACTTCCGGATCATTCGCAACACCATCGATCTGCAACTGGCGAGCGACATCCTCACCCTGCTTCGGAAATGAGATCGCTCACGGCAAAAGATCACGCGGCACGTCATCGGCGGCATAGCTGCGCGGCTTGTTGCGCGCCATGAAGCCGCCAAGCTGCCAGCCGAACAGCGCAGCGAAACCCGCCAGAAACAGCATGCCGCCATACGCCCCGACCATCGCGGCGCGGACGAACAGGGCGGCGAGCGCAAGGCCGACCAGCGCCATGGCGATCAGGCCGGCCCGATACACCGGCCGGCTGAGACCGGCGAGTAGCCGCGGCTTGCCGCCCGCCGCGGCAACGCGACGGTGCAACGCTCGCACGAACGTTCGATACGACTCGTCCTGCGGCGCAACCAGCGACGCGGTCTGCCAACTGACCGACAACAGCCGAACCGACCGCCCCGCATCATTGAGGATGTCGGCGCGAAAGCGGCGCGACTGCATCGAGACGGGACGGTAGGACAGCCGGATCGCCGCAATGCTCGTGTAGGGCCAGACCCCGGACCGCGACGCCATCCGCCAGGACAATCCGCCATCGGTCAGTTCGAATTTGCAGGATGCGCCGACCAGCGACGGCTTGTAGCTGTAGGACAGATCCGCGGCGACTGTATCGGCCGATACCCGCTGTCGTGCCGGCCACAGTTGCCACCTCATGTCACAAACCTGTCTCCCGACGGGACGGATGCAAGAAAGCCGCCCCGCTCCGGTATAGGGTTGTGGTGTCGGCCGGTCCAGACACCCGCGCCGCGGCCGTCAGGCTGGCGCCATCGCGATATCATGAAGTACTCCCACGTGGGAGGTGCGGCGCCAGCACCCAGGCGGTACCCGTTTTACGCCGCGCCGCTGCCGCCAAGCCGCCGGATTGTCCGCCGATGTATCGGCGCAGGGGATTTTCATGACCGGAGCATTCGATCCATGCGCATCACCACCCTCGCCCTCCTCGCCGCGGCCCCGCTGGCCATGACCGATGCCCGCGCCGCCGATGTCGATGCACCCTCGCGCATTGATGCCGTCACCGTGTTTCCCGATGGCGCGATGGTCACCCGGCTGGCCGAGGTGACGCTGCCGGCGGGCAATTCGACCCTGCTGATCAAGGGTCTGCCCACCGTGATCGATCCGGCTTCCGTGCGGGTCGAGGCGATCGCGGACGGGGCGCTCGCCATCGGCGCTGTCGAAACCAGGCTGTCGCCCGGCGATGCGAAGCCGGTGGTGGATGCCGCGCTGGAAGCAAGGATCACCGCGCTGAAAGACGAGAGCGAGAAGATCGCGGCCAGCCTCGACGCGCTCGACGTCAAGCGCAAGAGCATCGTGCGTTTCAGCGAGGCAGACCCCACTGGGCATGGCAAGGATGACAAGGGGATCGATCCCAGCAACTGGAAATCGGCCTGGGATGTTGTCGGCGACGAACTCGCGCGGGTCAACGAGGATATCCGTGTCGCCCGCGGCAAGCGCACCGAGTTGACGGACCAGATCACGGCGCTCGAACAGGCGCGGCCGGCCACGGCCAAGCCCGGCGCGCCCAAACGCGATATTGCAGTCGCGGTCGCCGCCGGAGGCGCACTCAAGGCCACGCTCACCGTGGTCTACCGCGTCTCGCAGGCGGCCTGGACGCCGCGTTATGATGCCAAGCTCGATACCGGCGCCAGGGATCGCAAGCCGTCGCTGGACCTGGTACGGCGCGCCGAGGTGACGCAGCGCACCGGCGAGGACTGGACCGACGCGACAATCGCGGTGTCGACCGTCCGCACCCAGGGCGGTACCGCGGCGCCGGACGTCACGCCGATGATCGTTTCCTTTGCCGAAGACTTCTACGCCGCGGCGCCTGCCGGCGGCGTATCGGACAGGCGCGCCAGGGAGCTGAAGACCGCTCCCGCGATGGCGGCCCCCGCCCCGCTTGCCGTGCAACCGGCCGCGGAACCGGCAAAGCCGGTGTTCGCCACCCTTGATGCCGGCGCATTCCAGGCCTCGTTCAAGGTGCCGGGACGCGTCAGCGTGCCGCGTGACGGATCGCCCAAGACGTTCGCGCTATCGTCGACGACCCTGCCACCGGAGCTGATCGCGCGGATCTCGCCCGCGCTCGACCAGACCGCCTACCTCGACATCGCCTTCACGCAGAACGAGGATGCGCCGCTGCTGCCCGGCGAGGTCAGTATCCAGCGCGACGGTGTCTTCGTGGGCAAGGGCCGCTTTCCGCTGGTGGCGCCCGGCGACAAGGCGACGCTCGGCGTCGGCAGCGACGACCGCATCAAGGTGACGCGGGTGCCGCTGCGCCAGAAGGACAACGAGCCGGGCTGGATCAACAGCTCGCGCTCGCAGGTGACCGAGTTCAAGACCAGTATCAAGAACCTGCACGAGACCCCGATCCACGTCACCGTCACGGACCGCATTCCGGTCTCGGACGTCAATCAGATCACGGTCGAGCCGCTGTCGACCAACACACCCGCCACGGAGAAGACGGTGGCCGACAAGCGCGGCGTCTCCGCCTGGACGTTCGACCTCGCGGCCAGCGAGGCCAAGGACATCCGGTTCGGCTGGCGGCTGAAATGGCCGGGCGACCGGGACATCCTGATGCATGTGGAGCCCAAATAACCTTACAGGTTTCACATGCAGGCCCGACAATCGCGGGGCATGTCGCCCCGCGCCCGTCGTGCTATGAGACGGCGCGGGCAACACCGGTCCGCGCCATCCATCCGCCGACGAGACCAATGCCCGAAACAGTCAGTTTTCCGCGCCATCTGATCCACGCCGCCGCCATGCTGTCCGGCGTGCTGCTGGCGCTCGCGGTCCACATGATCGGTCAGCGATTCGGCCTCGACCTCGGCACGCTCTGGCAATCCGACACCGGAGACCTGATTCCGGCCGCCGCGGCGCTGGCCTGGTGGCTGGTAGCCTTGGCGGCCTTTATTGGCGGATACGTCACAGCGTCACTGATGGACAGCGCAGTCTCGGGGCAGATTCCCCTGCGGATGCGGCAATTCCTGATCGGGGTCGGCGTCCTGGTGCTCGCCGCCGCCGGCCAGGCTGCGTCCGGGCCCAATGCCATTCCAACGGTGTCCGGCGTCGTGGCCGGCCTGGTCGCGCTTTGCCTGGGCGCCGCCATGGCGTTTTGCGGCGCCCATTTCGCGCTGCGGCGAAACTGATAGCCCACCACGCGCAAACACCATGCAGCCTGCAACCTATCGTTACGGGTGATGTATCAGTCGCGCGTTGCGTTAGCCCGCGGCACGCAAATTGACCTTTGCCGTTGGCAAGCGCCGTGAGCTTTGCGTCGGCGGCATTTTCCTTATCCTGCGTCTTCTGCAGCACGCCTGCGCAGCCGCTCTTGTCCGACGAGGCGAGCGATCCCTTGGTCTATTCAAGGTGCGTCAGAAAGCCGCTCTCGAGCTGGATCGGTCGCCTTGTCTTTGGCAGAGAGCCCCATCGCCATCCCCTCCGAAAGTCGAACGCGCACCGTTGCCCATCCGCGGGCGGATGGCGCAGGGATGTTGATGGAGCTGGTTTTGGGGGCTAGCCGAGGAACCTGTCCCTCGTTCCTTGTGGATCGCGGAATAGCTGGCCCATCCGTTGCGAAAAAAGCCGGCCAATCTTCGAGAATATCGTCAGCGACTCGGCAATGTGTCGGGATTGCGACAGGACAGGACATTGCGACAAGACATGGCGAGCGTCATATTGCGGTCTGGATGCGCTGCTCAGAAGGCCTATATCGTTGGCAACGAAGCGTGTATGACGACCTTGATGTACTGGGTTCGTTGACACGCTCCCGAGATTCAATGCTTGCGACGACCTGTGTTCGAGCCAACCATGTTCGAACCAACCTTGGGAATTAACCGTGTTTGCCGTTGCACCATCGGACCGCAGCAAGAACAGCCGCTGGCCGGTTTTTTGCAACGTTCTTTGCAACTGAGTTTTCGCGTATGATCGCTCCCGCAGCCACTTGTCCCCTGCCCGTCGAACCGGCTGGCATGCAAGCGGCTTACATGAGTGTCGTGCCCCGCCGGGAGGATGAATGCATCGACTGCTGACCGCGATCAAACGCGGAGTCACGGGACGGATCGGTTGGAAACGAATCGGCATCGCCGCCAGCGTTTTGATCATCATCCTGGCCGTCACGACGCTGGTCCGCACGCTGAAAGGCGTGGACACCAGCGTCATCCTGATCGCGTTGACGGAGAAATCCCCGGCCCATATCGCGCTGGCTGCGCTGTGCGTCGTCTGCGCATTTTTCACGCTGACGTTCTACGACCTGTTCGCGCTGCGCACGATCGGCAAGCACCATGTGCCCTACAAGATCGCGGCCCTGTCGAGTTTCACCAGCTACACCATCGGCCATAATATCGGCGCCACGGTCTTCACCGGCGGCGCGATCCGCTTCCGGATCTATTCGGACTGGGGCCTCAATGCCATCGATGTCGCCAAGATCTGCTTCATTTCCGGGCTGACATTCTGGCTCGGCAACATGTTCGTGCTGGGCATCGGCATGGCCTGGCATCCGGCGGCCGCGAGCGCCATCGATCTGCTGCCGCCGTGGATCAATCGCCTGATCGCGCTCGGCTGCATCGCCGGCATCGCGATCTATCTTGTCTGGCTCGCCAACGGCCGCCGCGAACTTGGGCAGAACGGCTGGATGGTGGTGCTGCCGTCGGCGCCGCTGACCTTGCTGCAGATCTTCATCGGCGTCGTCGATCTCGGCTTCTGCGCGATGGCGATGTACATCCTGGTGCCGTCGGTGCCGCATGTGGATTTCGTCTCGGTCGCGGTGGTCTTCATCCTCGCCACGCTGATCGGTTTTGCCAGCCACGCGCCGGGCAGCCTCGGCGTATTCGACGCGGCGATGCTGGTCGCGCTGCCGCAATTCGGCAAGGAGCAGCTGCTGGCGTCGCTGCTGGTGTTCCGCATCCTCTACTTCGTCATTCCGTTCACGATCTCGATCTCGATCATGGGTTTCCGCGAGCTCTGGCTCAATGTCGTGAAGCCCTGGAACGAGCGGCGCCGGGCCGAGACGCTCAATCGGATGGCCGTGCGGCAGCGCATCGACAATCGCCAGCACCANTGGCTCAATGTCGTGAAGCCCTGGAACGAGCGGCGCCGGGCCGAGACGCTCAATCGGATGGCCGTGCGGCAGCGCATCGACAATCGCCAGCACCACCCGGCCGAATAACTGCCGATTCCGGCGCCGGTCATGACCGGCGTCCCTTATTTTCGCCTCACCGTGGTCCTTCATAAGCGCCATGATCCTTCCTCACGCCACCTCCGCCGGCGCAGCGCGCCATGCCACGACGTCACGCCGGCGCAGCGGCCTGCGATGGATCGGATTCGTTCTTGCGGCGCTGGTGATCGGCGCCCCCGAGCTCGCCGCCGCCCAGAGCGCTGATGGCGCGATGCAGATTTCCTGGGAAGTGCACAACCGCTTCCGGCTGTTCCGCGAGGAGCGCGACTTCCTGATCCACACCGAGGCGTTGCGCAGCGGCAGCGTGCTGGCGTCCGAGGACGCGCTCGCGATCCAGAGCGACGGCCGCGGCTGGGCGCGCAACACGGTCGGGCGGCTGTGCATCGATCTGGCGGGGCGGGTGATGGAGCCCTGCACGCGCGACGGCGTCAAGGAAAGCTACCTCACCCCGACCGAGCACCCGGTCACCGTCCGCCTCAGCGGGGCCATTCCGGTCGGGGCCACCTGCGCCTGGACCTTCGACGACGGCGACGGTCCGCGCCAGTCGACGCTGGACTGTGCCGAGCCGATCAATTTTCGTGCCCGTTACGGCCGCGCCACTTCAGCCACCGTCGACGTTTCCAGCGGAGCGGACACGCAGCGGGTCGCCACCCAGATCGAGGTCCGGGATATCTTCATCGCCGGTCTCGGCGACTCCATCGCGTCCGGCGAAGGCAATCCGGACAAGCCGGTGGCGCTGTCCGACGACGGCTTCTGCTTCCAGTCCTATCTCGGCGGACCGGCCAGCCAGTATTACCGACCCGGCCGCGCCAACTTCAAGGGTGCGCGCGCCTGCGAGGGCGGCGACACCTCGGGCATCGGCCTGCGTGCCTGGCAGACGCTGAGCGCGCAGTGGTTCAATGCGGCATGCCATCGCTCGCTCTACAGCTATCAGACCCGCGCGGCGCTGGCGCTGGCCGCGCAGTATCCGCATATCGCCGTCACCTACCTGCCGCTGGCCTGCACCGGCGCCACCATCAATGATGGCCTGTTCGGCTCGCAGAAAGCGCGAGAGTGCCTGTTCACCCGCAACGCGGTGACGTGCGCCGGCACCGTCAATGCGCAGCTCGCCGAATTGCGCGATGCGCTTGCCGCGGCGAAACGCCGGCAGCCGTCGCGCCAGCTCGACCTCATCCTGCTGTCGGTCGGCGCCAACGACATCGACTTCTCCGGCCTCGTCGCCGACGTCATCGTCAACGGCCCGACCGAGCGCACGCTGTTCCGGCGCAGCGGCGTCATGGGCTCGCTCGACGATTCCCGCGCGACCCTGCAGCGCGAGCTGCCGCAACGCTTTGCCAAAATGCGCGAGGCGCTGAAACCGCTGCTCGGCGGCGACCTCTCCCGCGTGGTCTATGTGTCCTACGCCAATCCCGCGCTGCTCAACGGCGCGCCCTGCCCGGGCGGACCGGCCGGCTTCGATATTCATCCATCCTTCAATGCCGATCCCGGACGCCTGCAGCGCGTGGCGTCCTATGTGCAGAGCGAGTTTCTGCCGCGGCTGCGCGACCTGGCGCTATGCCAGAACGGCGTGCTGTGCCGCGATCCCAACGGCGACCGTATGACCTTCGTCGATCAGCACCAGCAGGCGTTTGCAAACCACGGCTTTTGCGCGCGAGCGGCCGGCGATCCGGAGTTCGACCGGCAGTGCTTCTCGGCCAAGGGCGACAGCTTCACCGCCGACATCGTCGAAGCCTCCTCGACGCCCTTGACCTGTGGCCGCGGCGCCAGCGAATTCCGCGCCTACCTGCCGCGCGCGCGCTGGATCCGCGATGCCAATGACAGCTACTTCGCCGCAATGACCTATCCGCAGGGTGTGTCATCCTCGGCGTTGCCCGCGGACATCCACGACGCCACGTGGGGCGTGCTGTCCGCGGTGTATGGCGGCGCGATCCACCCGACGGCCGAAGGCCACGCCGCGATGGCCGATGCCGCACTACCGGCGATGGCCGGCGTGCTCGGCCTCGGCGGCGCCGATGCTGCCGCCTCGATCACCCGCGAGCCGCTGCCACTGGCCCCCCCGCAGCGATAAGCCGGCGGATCTCGAAGATCGGAATGCCACCATTCCGAATCTTCTCCTTCATGTCAGTCCTCTGTTCAACGGGACGAGCTTGTTTCACCGCTCATGAACCCGCGAGGTCCTGCAGCGACCAAGTCCTACAACAACCAAGTCTTGTCACGACGTTGCATGCAAGGAATTGTCGCGATGGTCCACGCCGTGGATGCGCCACCGGTCCTCCCACTCAAACCCGAAGTGCTCACACAAACCAGTTTGACCACCCCCGATGCCGCCATCATATCGATGGAACGCTCACCGCGCATGACCGAGGCCGCCGAGACCGACGCTGATGCCGGACGCGTCGTCTGGGCGCCGGCCAAATCGTTCTGGATCACGGGCATGGCGCTCGGAGCGGTGATCGGCGGGCCGCTGTATTTCAATTGGAGCGCGTTCGCATTGTTCCTGGCGGCCACCGCCGTCACCATCTGCTGCGGCCATTCCCTCGGCATGCACCGCAAGCTCATTCATCACGCGTTCGCGTGCCCGGTCTGGCTGGAGCGCGTTTTCGTCTATCTCGGCACGCTGGTGGGAATGGCCGGGCCGTTCGGCATGATCCGGCAGCACGACATTCGTGACTGGGCGCAGCGCAAGACCAGTTGCCATGCGTTTCTGGCCCACCGCAATCCGATCTGGCGCGACGCCTGGTGGCAGCTGCATTGCGAACTGAAACTGGAACGGCCACCCACTCTGCTCATCGAGCCGCGCGTGCGCGATGACATGTTCTATCGCTTGATCGATCGAACCTACATGCTGCAGCAGGCGCCATGGGCGATCCTGTTCTTCGCGTTCGGCGGCCTCCCCTGGGTTGTCTGGGGGATTTGCGTGCGGGTCACGCTATCGCTGGTCGGACACTGGCTGGTCGGCTATTTCGCGCACAACAGCGGCCCGCGCACCTGGCATATCGAGGGCGCCGGCGTCCAGGGCTACAATGTCGGCTATGTCAGCCTGCTGACCATGGGCGAGAGCCTGCACAACAACCATCACGCATTCCCGGGATCGGCACGGCTGGCGCATGAACAGGGCGAACTCGATCCCGGCTGGTGGGTGCTGTCCGCGCTGGCGCGCGCCGGACTGGTGTGGAATATCCGCACACCGTCGAATCTCCCGCCGCGCCATGCGCTGCGTCGCCTCTAGCGACATAGAGCGGCCGACCGGACGGGCGCCGGTGCGGCGCCCGTCGCAATTTCGCGAACGGACGTTCAGTTGACCCCGAGCTTCTTCTGCAGGCTCGACGACGACGTCGTGTACTGAAACACCAGCCGCTTGTCCGGATAGACGTAGCGGTGCGCCTTCTGCGCCATCAGCGCGCCTTCATGGAAGCCGGACAGNAACACCAGCCGCTTGTCCGGATAGACGTAGCGGTGCGCCTTCTGCGCCATCAGCGCGCCTTCATGGAAGCCGGACAGAATGAGCTTCAGCTTGCCGGGATAGGTGTTGATGTCGCCGATGGCGAAGATGCCGGGCACGTTGGTCTCRAACGCYTCGGTGTCGACCGGCACCAGATTGTTTTCCAGCTTGACGCCCCAGTTCGCGACCGGGCCGAGCTTCATGGTCAGGCCGAAGAACGGCAGGATGGTATCGCAGTCGATGTGGAACATGGCGTTGTCGGTGCCCTTCACCTGCGCGCCGGAGAGCTGGCCGCCCTCGCCTTCSAGCGCYGTGATCTGGCCGAGCYTGAGATCCATYTTGCCGTCCCTGACCAGCGCGCGCATCTGCTCGACRCTGTGCGGCGCGGCRCGGAAGTCGTCMCGGCGRTGCAGSAGCGTGACGCGCTTGGCGATCGGCTGSAGGTTYAGCGTCCAGTCCAGCGCSGAGTCGCCGCCGCCGACGATCARSAGGKTCTTGTCGCGGAAYTGCTCCATCTTGCGCACGGCATAGAACACCGAWGWRCCYTCATAGGCCTCGATGCCGGGYACCGGCGGCCGCTTCGGCTGGAACGACCCSCCGCCGGCCGARATCACYACCACCTTGGTTTCGAACACCTTGCCCGCRTCGGTSGTGACGCGGAACAGCGGATCRCCGATCTTCTCGAYGGTCTCGACCATCTCGTTGATRTGGAAGGTGGGGTTGAACGGCTTCACCTGCTCSAGCAGCGCATCGGTCAGGCCCTGGCCGGTSACCATCGGRATGCCGGGAATGTCGTAGATCGGCTTTTCCGGATAGAGCTCGGCGCACTGGCCGCCGATCTTGTCGAGGATGTCGATCAGGTGGACCTTCATGTCGAGAAGGCCGAGTTCGAACACAGCGAACAGGCCGCAGGGGCCTGCTCCGATAATCAGCACGTCAGTCTTGATCGGCTCGCTCATTGCTCTCTTCGTCGGTTCGGGAGGGCCGGCGGCAGGAGCTACGCCGGGGGATGGAATTGTCTAGCTAACGGCGCGCAAGGGGGAAAGCGCTAAATGCGCCTTGCGGGTCATTGGCCCATGCGCCAGAACAGGATCAGATCCGCCTTCCCGGCGCCCCAATCCGGAGAACTTCCCGTGAATCTGCAGAGTCCGCCCAAGCCCGTGTTCCGCCTTGAGGACTATCCCTACCGGCTGTCGGACAATGTGCGTTATGCCGATCTCGACCCCAACCACCATGTCAACAATGCCACCTACTCGACCTATTTCGAGACCGGACGG
>BFBZ01000025.1_pt92 | contig 16233 bp, 15 predicted proteins | sample 1888401 | NCBI WGS metagenome assembly BFBZ01 (sample SAMD00112614, study PRJDB3348) | symbiont metagenome | host: Chara braunii | reverse complement strand
CACGTGTCGAACCGCGAGTTGGACCGGCGGCTGATCCTGCCATCCGGTGTCCTCACCTTTCAGGAAGTGGCCGAAGAAGCGCTTCTGCAGCGCCACGCCATAGTCGGTGTAGAATTCAGTCCAGTGTTCGCGGCCATGCACCTCCAGCCACTTCTGCCTGGAGGCCGCGCGTACAAAGCCCTCGACATTGCCGCGCAAGTGCAGACCGTTGCCACCCCAGTTCGCCGCCGTCAGCAGCGGCACATCGATCCGATCCCACAGCGCCGAGCGCTGTGCGTAATAGTCGTCCATCAGCGGCCGGGACAGAACGTCGGCGCCAAGATCACAGCGGTTTGCCGCCAGTTGCGCGTCTCTCAGGGTGTCGGGGCCGCAGACGGTATCCCCGGTTACGACGCTGCGCGGCCCGCGCTCACCACGGCCATGCTGGACCGACGCGGCCTGCTGCGGATACCAGTTGGCAAGGAACGTGCAGGCGATGCCGCCGTGATGACTGACGTCGCGATAAAAATCGGCAGCTCCTTCCCAGATGCAGATCGCGGCCAGATGCGGTGGCCGCAGCGAGGCGACATGCCATTGATTCATGCCATAATAGGAGATCCCGTTCAGGCCGACCTTGCCGCTTGACCAGGGCTCGCCCGCTGCCCATTCAATGCAGGCACAAAGGTCCGCTGTCTCGCGCGGCGACCACGGCTCGAGAAAGCCCGGCGAACGTCCGGCGCCGCGTCCGTCGACGCGGATGCAGACATAGCCGTCGGGCACCCAGCGCTCCGGGTCAACCACTTCCCAGTTCTGATATTTTGCGGATGATCCGCGAACGACCTCCGGGAATTGCGCAACCATCTGGTCCCAGGCCGACGGATAACCCTCCTGAAAAGAAAGTCCCTTGGCATAAGGACCGTAGCTCAAGATGACTGGATGGCGATCCGCTCCGGCCGGGCGAAACACGTCGGCCCGCAGCACCACACCATCGTCCATCGGGATCGGCACATCCCATTCGATGATCATGCCATCCCGCTGTTCGACCCGATGAGGATCTGACGGACTCACGGTTCTGGATTTTGTGGTGACTTCAACAATGGTCATGGGGCTGGCTCCAAAACTGCTGGATTTATTGCGGCAGCGACGTGTTGCTGGTTTCCCGACCAATCAGCACTGCAAGGATGCTGAGCATGGCAAAGCAAGTCATGACCCCGGCGGCTTTCTGAAAATTGCCACCGAACGAGGCAACCAAAAGCCCGGCCACCAGTGGCCCGAGGCTGGTGATGATGCGGCCGACGCCGTTGCAGAACGAAACGGCCGTTGCCCTGATATGGGTGGGAAACAGTTCGGGCAGGTAGATCGCGTGACCGGAAAACACCCCGAACGCGAAGTAACCGAACACCGGCAGCAGATAAGGATACGGCGCGTAGTTGTCGACGCCGAAGTAGAGGTAGAAGCCGGTGATCAGAGTGCCGATATTATAGAAGGCGATCGTGGGCCGTCGCCCGATCGCATCGGCCAGGAAGCCGAAGGTGGCATAGCCGAAGATGCCACCGACCGCCCACAGTTGCATGCCATGGCTGATCGCGGCCACCGCGGCGGCTCCCGTGACGCCTTCCTTCTCCAGGATCAGGGTCTGAATGGTGGGCAGCCAGATCAGGCTGGTCCAGATCGCAAGCAGTGTGCCCATACAGAACAGCAGTCCGACCACGGTACTGAAGATCAGATCCTTGCCGAACAACTGCATCGGCACGAAACGCAGGAACTCCTTGTCGTCGGCGGACACGTTCGGCCCGGCGGCCTTCACAGCGGTACGGCGGGCGCGAACCGCGGAGAACTGTTCGGGCTCGACCATGCCATGGCGCATCAACAGCAACAGAAGTGCGGGAGCAACCCCTACCAGAAAGACGTAACGCCAGCCGAGATGCGCGAGCCATCCATAGACCGACGCCGCGAGCAGGCTCCCGACCGCACTGCCGGTCATCATGATCCCGGCGACCTTGGCGCGATGCCCCCGATCGAACGCTTCCGCCAGCAGCGGAATGCCGACGATGATCTCGGCGCCTGCGCCGACTCCAGCGAGAAAGCGATAAAGGCCGAGCTGAAACGTGGAAAACGCCAGCCCTTGCAGCCCGGTAAAAATACTGAAGATCACAATGCTGAGTGTCAGAGCCCGAACGCGGCCGACATAATCCGCGACGACGCCGAAAACGAAACCACCGATCGCCCAGCCAAGCAGGCCGACCATGCTCAGCAGCCCGCCGACGCGACCGATCTCGGCGACATCAGGTTGACCACCAAGCAGCTCGCTCAATGCCGGACGCAGCACAAACGAGAACAGGCCGAAATCGGCCGAATCGAGTATCCAGCCAAGCCAGACCACAAAGAACACCAGCCATTGATAGCGTGTGATCTCACGCACCCAGGCCAACGGGCGCCGCGTGACCAGCTCAGCCTCCTGGACCGAAACCCTCTCCATCGTATCCTCCATCGATGTGCGATCTTTGCGATCGGCTGATTGATGGAAGCGATAGCCGGACGGGCTTCGACACGGGAAATACTATCTCGGCATGACGGTCATACAGCGGGTGGCGTCCGGCACCGAGTCAGGACAGCAGCCGCGCGAAACGCCACTCCTGCGACGCAATCCGTTCCGCAACCGTCTGGCGCAGCAGCGCTTTCATATGCTCTCCCGCGAGCGGCAGCGGCTGATCCCGAGACTGGATGAAGGTCCATCTCACGCGCAGGTGTCGGATCGGCGCCACGGACAGCTGCCCGTCGCGCGCCAGACGGTAAGCCGAACAGAACGGCAGTGCGGTAAAGCCAAGGCCCGCCTCGACGGCATTGAGAATGAAGGTCGGCGAATTGCCCTCCATGACGACATTGAGCGGCAGCTTGCGGTCGGCCATCGCGGTCTCCAAAATCAGGCGCAGGGTGTTCGGCCGGCTGGGAATGATAAGCTGACGACGCGCGACATCATCGATATCGACTTCGGCATCGAGCGCCGCGGCGCGCGGACCGATCAGACACAGCGGCTCTTCCAGCAGCGCGGAGGCCTCCAGCGTTGCCAGCGGTTCGATGTTTGTGACGATCGCAAGGTCCGCCTTGCCGAGCTCGACCAGCGACCATGCATTGAGAACGCCGCTGATGCCTTCGATGATCCGAAGCAAGACCCCCGGATAGCGCTGGCGGTAGCGCGCGACCGCCGGCACCGTCACCAGTTCGAACATCGACGGCGGCATCGCGACCGTCAAAACCCCGCTCGGCTCGTTGAACTGATCGCGGACCTCCTGCTTGACCCGTTCGAAATGCTGCAACAGCGAGACCGAGCGGTCGCGCAACAGCCGCCCGGCATCGGTCAGCGCAACGCCGCGGTCCGAGCGCTGGAACAGACTGACGTCAAGTTCCTCCTCCAGCTGCTGAATTTGCCGCGATAATGCCGGCTGGGCGATGTGAAGAAACGACGCTGCGCGCGTGACACTGCCGAGCTCGGCAACCTGAAGGAAAAATCGCAGTTGCTTCTCGTTCACGTGTCTCCGCCCCCTCGATAGTCCGGCGACGTCGCGCGCCGGTTTTGCTGGCCTCAAATGACCGATTGCACCTGCAACATAGCCGCTCTGCAGCTTGCCATATCTGCCGCCAGCCTGTTGCCAATCTCGGATATAAGACCCAAGCTTGATGCAAAGTCGATCCTGCAGCGGCTTGGACGTATTGGTCCATTGTCGTCGAGGAGGCCATAGCGAGGTGTCATGAATTCAACCAGCACTCCCAACCGCATGGATCAGCAGGCGTTCTGGAACGGCACCGCCGGTCGCAAATGGACCGACTTCCAGGAAACCCTCGACGAGACCTTCGCGCCGGTGTTGCGGAAACTGCTTGCGCGCGGCGCTATCAAACGCGGGGAAAAGGTCATCGACGTGGGCTGTGGCTGCGGCGCGTCGTCGGTCGAACTCGGCCACGCCGTCGGTCCCGACGGCGAAGTTCTCGGCATCGACATTTCTGCCGACATGCTGACACGCGCCCGCGAGCGCACTGCGGTCGGCGCCCCCGTGACTTACGCACTCGCCGACGCCACGACGCATGCATTCCCATCCGGCCACTTCGACGTGCTGTTTTCGCGCTTCGGGGTGATGTTCTTCGATGCGCCCGAACACGCCTTTGCCAATCTCGCCAGCGCGCTGCGGCCGGGCGGCCGCCTGGTGTTCGCCTGCTGGCGGCAACCGCGCGAGAACCCCTATTTCATCCTGCCGGTGCAGGAAGCCTACAAGCATGTGCCGAAGCTGCCGGAGATGAAGCCGGATGATCCCGGCCCGTTCGCATTCGCATCGGAGGAGCGCGTGCAGCGAATTCTCGGCGCCGCCGGCTTCACGTCAGTCGCAATGGAGCCGTTCGACACGCCGCTCGACATGGCCGCCGGCCGCGGCCTCGATCACGCCGTCACATCCGCGCTGTCGATCGGCCCCGCCAACCGCGCCCTGGAGGGCCAGCCGCAAGACAAGGTCGCGGCAGCCGCTCAGTCGATCCGCGAGGCACTGGCGCGCCACGCGGATGGCAACAGTGTCAACCTCAAGGGTGCGATCTGGATTGTAACGGCCGTAAAGGCGTGAGCCGTCAGACCTGAGACCGCGCGCCGGAGTGCATCCTACAGCAACGCATACTGCGTCCGCTCGCGTTTCGACAACAATGGAAGAGCCTGCTCGACGATCAGGGCCTTGAATTGCGCTCCGGCCTGATGGTCTGCGAAGGCAGCTTCGTCGGCAAACAGTTCGTAGAACAGGAACTGATCGGGATCGTCCTTGCCGCGGCTGATCAGGAACATTTTCACGCCCGGTTCGCTCTGCGCGTGCGGCAGGAAGCGATGCAGGATGGCGGCGACTGCATCGGCCTGCCCTTCCCTGGCCTGCCACTGGGCAACCACGAGCAGCCCTCCTCCTTCGATCGCCTCCCCCACGGTTCTTTCAGTCATTGTCCTTGGTGTCATCTTCTTGCTCCTTCGCTGCGTGGCCGCCGTGATGACGCAGCGCCTGTCGTCGACTGGCGCTATCTTCTACAGCGATCGCACGACAATGACTCAGCCGTCGGATGAACGTTTCGGCCGTGATCGAAGCATGGCCTGGAATGCCGCGCACCACCGCTGGCTGCGGGTCGAGACCCGTCGTGCGGCGCCGCGCATCGACACCGCCCGAAAACAGCGGCGCGTTCAGGTTATCGAGCCGGCCACATCGGCGACTTCGGGCCGCCATAATAACGCAGTTGCGTGGTCTCGCCGGAGGTCTGCGACGTCATCGCCGGGTTGATGCCGCTGTCGCCGACACAGCCCGCCAGCACCCCGGACAACACGACGGCGGCAATGACGATTCCAGCTTTCAACATTCGTGCTGCGGCAATCATCGGTCCCCATCCCTCTCCTGATTCCCGCGAGGCCGGACGTTTGCCGGACGCCGGGCCTCGCGGTTCTTGGGCCTTCACTCAGGAACTCATCTTCAGTATCGCGCGACGACCGGGCCGCCGAACTTGTAGTTCACGCCGAGCATCAGGGTTGAGTAGGTGTTGTCGACCTTGTACGGCAACTGACCATTGGGCGTGAGCGGATGGCCGCCACGGGTGAAGTTGCCGAAGTCATAATAGCGATATTCGAACTTGCCGATCAGGTTCTGCGTGAAGGCGTATTCGAGGCCGGCCCCCGCGGTCCATCCGCTCGAATTGACGGTGAAACTGTCGACGCCGCCCAGCACGGGGTCCGTGTTGACATGTCGCTGATCGCCATAGGTCCAGCCGCCGGTGAAGAACAGCAGAAACCGATCGATGGCGATGCCGCTGCGCGCGCGGATCGTTGCCGCCCAGCGCAGCGAAGTCTCATCGTTCGGGCCCAGCGCGAAGGCATCGTTGCTCTTGATGCCCGCCCAGGCGATATCGCCTTCGAGGCCGAACACGTAACTGCCACTCTGCCAATTGTAGCCGATATCGACGCCGCCGATGCCGCCGCCACCGGAGCCATAATTGGCGGAGCCGGCCGCACTGGTGATATCGTGATTGCTGAAGCCGCCGCCGCCGAACACGCCGATGTAATACCCTGTCCAGTCATAGGCCGGGGACAGCGGCGGCACCTTGGTGTAGGGGCGCGTGGCGAGATCGGCGGCGGATGCCGCGGATGCGGCACTCAGCGCGATAAGCGCAACGGTGCTCAAAAGAACTTTTTTCATGGTGCCCTCTGTTATTCAGGATATCGCGGGAACGACGGACGCCGGCGCATGCCGCCGGCGTCCCGGATCATCAGAAGTGGACGATGAGGTCCGCGGATCCGATCACCGCATAGCTCTTGTTCGGCAGGATTCCGGCATTGGAGTTGCCGTTGAACGCCGGCGCATCGAGCGAGCGGTAGTAGCTGACCTCCGGGCGCATCTCGATCTGCGGCGAGAACCAGTGCTGCACGCCGATGCCGGCTTCGACATAGCGGGTCTTGGTCCCGGTGCGCTGGCCCTGCTGATCATCGAAATATTCGCCGCGGAACGAGAGGTTATCCAGCGGCGAGAACCTGTAGTTCAGATAGGCCAGGGCCGCGACACTGCGCGCCGTACACGTCAGCTCGGTCGGGTTGCTGCACTGTGCGAGGAACGGCGAGTTGAACGGCATCTGCTGCGCGCCGAACGGATAGCCACTGTTGGCCGCGATGCCGAGCGGGTCGGAGGCATTCAGCACCTTGCGCTGCGACAGGGTGTAGACTTCGACCGACAAATGCCACTGGTCATTGAACTTGTGGTAGTATGTGCCGCCGTACCACTGAAGATTATTGTAGCCCCACACACCGCTGTTGATGCCGTCGGCAACAAGATTGATGCTGTCGTTGCCGCTGTCGCTGGTGAGGCGAATGCCCGCGGTGAAGGATGGTACTGCGCCGGGGTCCTTGAGCATGGTCGAGTCCGGATAGACCGGATTCGGGAACGGGTTCGGAATGCGCTGCCCCACGTGCCATGGCATCGCCTCGGTCCCGGTCACCACACCGAACTGGAATATGATGTTCCTGGTGGCCGCCAGCGTCGCTTCAATACCTGTGTTGGTATAGTTGTCGAACGAATATGTCATCGAATGCGAATACATATAATTGTTCGGCGCGAGCTGCGCTTCGATGTCCGGAATCGAGATGAAGCGGCCAACACGAAGCATCAGGCCCTCGGCCACCTGCGGGATGAACACCTCGCCATAGACCATGGGCATGTCGAAGCCGTTGACGGCGTTGTTCTTCAGCAACTGGTTGCTGAACAATCCGTAGGCCGTGGTGTAGCGATAATTCTCGCCGTAGATCGCGGAGATGCGAAAGCCCCAGTCGATGTGGTCCTTCTGCACCGTGTCCGGCAGGCGCTCGACATAGATCACGGCCTGATCGAGCTGAATGGTGTTGGGCGTGTAGCTGTAAGCCGCAGGCGCGTTGCCGCCCGGCTTGACCGAGTTGGTGCTGAGATTGCCGCCGCCGTCGATCCAGCCATACACCTGGATGTTCGAGGCGCCCATCGCCTCGCCGACCGGCGTGTGCGCGATCGCATTCATCAGCGGACTATCGACCGACGCCGGCCGGGTGACGCCGAGGTTGGTGGTGCCGCCATAGGGCCATTCGGTAAATGGCATCGGCGGCGTACTCTGCGGCGTCGCAGGCCATTCCGCGCGGCGCCCCGGAGGCGCTTTCGGATCCGACGGCGCAGCGTCGTGCCCCCATTCGAGGCGGTAATAGTTCAGGAAACGCGAGACCACATCGTCGCCGAGATAGGCGTCCAGACAGGCGTAATTCCTGTAGGGATCGCAATTGCCCTGTGCCTTCACGGCATAATCCGCCGCCTGTGCATTTGCCGATGCGATCAGCACCGTTGCTGAAGCGCCCGCCAAAAAAATTCTCTTCATGACCAACCCCATTGTTGCAGCGCCTCCCCATTCCGGCGCCGCTTTGATTCCTAAAAATCGGTAAGGTCAGTTTTCCGAAGCGCGCAGGAAAAAATCGATACGTCGCAGCATCCGGAATCATTAAGAAAAAATATCCGGGGCGCGACGATCGGTGCCGATTGCACAGGAATGAACCTGTTGCCCACCACAGCGCTCAATTTTCGAGCGAAACCGCCAGCATCACTGAGACACGCAGCATCATGATGAGAACGGAGTTCGGAGACGTTTACGCCGGCGTGTCGCGGAAGCTCGAGGTCCAGAGGCCGGCCTATGAAAACCCGCAGGTTATTTTTTCTCTATTGTTTTGAAAGGGAATGCGCATCGAATACATATCCCGGGAATCACTAGACTGCATCGCACAAGCCGCCTTCGAACGCTTGTCGCGAGACAGATCAATGCACGTGATATCGACTGCTGCGCCCGGCAGACCGGGCAGGCCCGTCAACAGGCCCATCGCCCTTGCGGAGTTCGACTTCATTCCGGCGACGCTGCGATCGCAGTGCAGCAGCCTGATTCAGACGTTTCACGCCATGCACGGATATTCCTGCCTGCCGGACATGTTGTGGAAGGCCGGCCTGGGCGGTTTCATCGAGAAGCATCCCAATCTCAACGAAGCCTTGCGGAGGGCAAGCACGACAAGGAGCGCACGGACGGCCAATAGCCTTTATGTGATGATCGCGACCGAGATCCTGTCAATGGAGGTGCTGGCGCGCGAATACGCCAGTTGGAGCGCGGTGCTTCCCGCGGCCAAAGTCATCGCCGCCGCGTTGCTGGACCAGAGCACACCAAGCTCGCGCATCTGGCTGATGGAGCATTATCTTTATCCGCCGCGTTACAACAGCCCGGCGACCACGATCGCGCTACCTCCGGCCTCAGTCCCCCTCGCCGCCAGCGGAGCACTCGACGTTTCGTCAGAAACGAGGTCTTTTCGCGACATCGTACTGGCTTGTCGCACGGAGGGCCGGGTTCAACGATCCCGTGTTGGGCCCGTGCTCACAAGCCAAGGCTCGTCCGGCGACTAACGACGCACCTTCGCACCGATCGGCGAAGGCGCCTGTACCGATAACGAAGCAACCATCCGCTCGGGCCTTGGTCGAATTCCTATTATTTCTTTATTTCTCCCCGTGAGCTTCAGTATGGATTTTCTATGGCATTTCGGGCGAGGTATCTCCCGCTGGGGCAGTTAAAGGCAACGTCAGGACAGGAATCGAGCCGAAATCGCACGCTCATGATCGATGTTTATCGATTTTCACGGAGCGATCATCGAGCGGCTATCGACTGGTTTCGACGGCACCACCTGCAAGTACAAAAATACGAATCGATGTTGTCCTGGCTCTCGCGAAAGCCACGACGACCTCATGGTGGTTCAGCGAGAACCGACTTGACCGTTGACAAGACAACCCACGCAGCGAGAGGCGGCCCCACGGGATCCTCGTCTCGCGATTTTTCCGGGATCACGCGTCGCCTGCGGCAGCAGACCGGCACCGGCTCGCTGGACATCGTCGCCGCGATCATGCTCGTCGCCATCGCGACGATCGGACAACTCCTGCTCTCTACGACTCTGCCACTGAACCTCGCTCCGATCGCCTATTTGATACCGGTTGTGGTGGCGGCGACACGGTGGGGCTTCTGGCCAGCTGCCGTCGCCGCAATCGCGGGCGCGGCGGCGGCGGATTTCTTCTTTTTCACACCTTACTACAGCCTCAGGATCGACGACCCGCAGGAATTGGTTGACCTGCTGCTGTTTCTCTTTGTCGCCTTCGTGAGCAGCAATTTGGCGGCGCGCGTTCGCCGGGAGGCGGATGCGCTGCGTCAGCGCGAGCGGTATATCCAGAGCCTTTATGAGTTCTCGCGACAATTGGCCCTCTGCTTTACCGTCAGGGACCTGATCATAGCAATCCACAACTATGTCTCCACCGCCCTCGGGCAGCGCGCCGTCTTCGTGGCCGCGTCCGATGACGACGACGTCGCCTCCCTCGACGGCGCGACCATGCCGGCGGACATCAGGCGCGATGCACTCGCCATGATCGAGACCAACGAGCAACGCACGCGAACATCCTTCGATGGCATTGCGCAGACATTCTGGATCCTGAAGTCGGTGTGTTCAGAAACCGCAAATCATGGTGTGATCGCTGTCGATATCGGCGAGCGCGCACATCTCACGATCGATCAGGACGCGCAGCGCATCGAGACCGTCATCGAGGAAGCAGCGCTGACGTTGTCGCGCATCGATATCGGCAGGGCCATGGACGAGGCGCGTCTGCGGCTGCAGGCCGATCTGCTGAAAGATGCCTTGCATGGAATCGTATCGCACGAACTGCGAACGCCGCTGGCTTCAATTCTCGGTGCCGCAAGCGTGCTGAATGCGACGCCCGCGATCCATGACAACCAGACGATCCAAGCGCTGGTGGACGGCATTCATGACGAGGCAAGCCAACTCGATGGCTTTCTCCGGAATCTGATCAATGCCTCGCGCGTCACCGCGCAGGGCGTACGGCCACGCCTGGACTGGGTCGATCCCGCCGACATCATGAACGCCGCGATCAGACGGCGAACCCGGCAGTTGTCCCAGCATCGCGTTCAGGTCGAGTTCGGGAACGATCTGCCGCTGCTCAAGGCCGACCCTGTCTTGCTCGAGGAAGCCTGCGGCCAGCTTCTCGACAATGCGGCCAAGTATTCTCCCCCCGGCTCGCGGGTGGCCGTTGTCATCCGTTCGGAAGCCGCCCGCGTGGTATTCTCGGTCCTCGACGAGGGCGTCGGATTGACCGCGGAAGAACAAAGCCAACTCGGTCGCAAGTCGTTTCGTGGCCGGCGTCATCACGGCTCCATACCCGGATTCGGCCTGGGACTGTGGATCGCATCGGCTTTCGCCAAGGCAAATGGAGGCAGCCTCGAGATTGCCGGCCGGGGCAACGCCCGCGGCACGCGTGCATCGATTGCGCTGCCGGTGGTGCGGCAGACGGCCCCGGGCCTGGCGACAGCGGCCCCATGAGCAAGCCGGCCAACACCGTTCTCGTCATCGACGACGAACCGAAGATCAGGCGTTTCCTTCGCGCCGGCTTCGAACTGAACGGTTATTCGGTTTTCGAAGCCGAAAACGGTGCTGACGGACTCAAGAGCGCCATGTTCAGCAAGCCCGACCTGATTATCCTGGACCTGGCACTGCCCGACATGGACGGCGATGACGTTCTCGAGCATATCCGCGCCTGGTCGAATACCCCCGTCATCATGCTGTCGATCGAATCCGACGAAGCGGAAAAGGTCCGGCTGCTGAAGAACGGCGCGGACGATTATGTGGTCAAGCCGTTCGGGATCGCCGAACTGCTCGCCCGCAGCGAAGCCGCGCTGCGCCGTTACTTCAAGACCAAGACCGAAAGCCCGGTGGTGGTCGCGGGGCCGCTCGCGATTGATCTCGTCGCCCGCAGCGTTACGGTCGGCCCGTCGCAGATCAGGCTGACACGCAAGGAGTATCGTCTGCTTCACATCCTGGCGACCCATGTCGGACTGGTGGTGACCCACGACCAGTTGCTGCGGGAGATCTGGAGCGGCAATCAACGCGACAACATCCAGTATCTGCGGATTCTCGTACGCAAGCTGCGCCAGAAGATCGAATCCGACCCCAACCACCCCCGCCTGCTGGTAACCGAATCGGGAGTTGGCTATCGCCTGCAAACGCGGTTCGATGACGATGCCGGCAGCGCCCTGTCGCCACAACCGAACAGTTTTGGTTAACGAATTGTTGCTAGGGTTGTCCGTCGCGGATTGGTTTCGCGTACCGCGAACATTCGAGGCGCACCATGCACACCACCATTGAGACCACGGATCCGATCGTCGCGCGGCGCTGCCGCTTCGCACTCTACAAGGCGGGCAAGGCCACGCTCGCCGTGAACGGATCGCACATCACCGCCCAGGTCCGCTCGGTGCTGGAAGACAGCAGCGCCAGCCCGAAGCGCTGGATCATCACATTGATCGCAAAATAGGCCGCCCGGCCGACAACGGGCCGGCGGATCAGGCCGATGCTTTCGCGATCTTGTGCTCCAGATGCCCGGTGGTGAAGTCCCGCTGCAACTGGCCCAGCGACGTTTCGTTCAATTGGTTGAGCACGTCGCTCAGCTTCGCAGTTGCGGGATAACCGGCTGCGAAACCCGTTCCGTAGATCTTTCGGAGCGTCAGCACCGGCGTATCGCCGTGTTTTGCACCGATTTCAGGCTTTTTATCGCGATGATGGGCGTCGGGACCTGAGTGCTTCATGTCTGCCTCCCTGTGCTTTTTTGGTCACGACAGCTCCCTGGCTTCGTGTTGGTGGCAGCTTCGCACCATCCCGCCGTTAAAACCACCATCTTCCCGAGCAACTATCGTCAGGAACCGTGGCACTTCTGCTGAACTCTGCTAGACTCTGGTGTTCGATAACGGGAGAGCGACGTGGCGACTGGTACTGTGAAGTGGTTCAACGCGACCAAGGGTTATGGATTTATTCAGCCGGACAACGGCGGCAAGGATGTGTTCGTGCACATTTCGGCCGTCGAAAAGGCAGGACTGAGCTCTCTCAACGAGGGTGCAAAGATCAGCTATGAAGAGGTCCCCAACAAGGGGAAGACCTCGGCCGAAAATCTCAGAGTCGGCTGAAACAAGCCCGGCGATCGGATGGCCTTGATCCGATCGCGCCCACTATTTGCGTCTCCTTCCTGGTCGTCCTGGTGCCAGCTCACCACGTCTCTCCAGCAGGAGGCGCGCGCGCGATTTCGATTGCCTTTCAATCACCGATGTCCGTCAGGGCATGACGAAACCGTGCCGCCAGATCCAGCAGCGGCCGCTCCAGCTCGCGAACGACCGACGCCGTTCGCACTGATGTGGTCATGCTGACATTGAGCACATAGACCGGCCAGCCCTTGACCACCACCGGTGCCGCGAGCGCCACCACATCCGGCTGCCACGATGCGTGGCAATAGCCCTTCCTGACAACATCCTGGGCTGCGTTCGCGATATCGCGCGCAAGCGCGGGCCATTGCCTGGCGCGCCGCCGGCTGATCCGTGCCAGCAGCGCGGCGCGCAGCGGATCCGGCATGACGGCAAGATGGGCGCGGCCAAGCGAGGTCAGTTCGATCGGCACGCGATGGCCGGAAACGACGGTGCGCTGGGCGCCGCGCGGGTTCATGCGCACGGATTCCAGATAGACCATCTCATCACCATCACGCACCGCGAGGCCGACATTGACGCGCAGCCGCTTCGCCAGCGCCGTCATCAGTGGCCCGGCAATACGCAGCACTGAAGACCCCGTGCGCATGGCGTGGCCGAGGCTGAGCACCGGCGCGCCGAGCCGGTAGGCCCGCTGCGCCCGGTCGTGCTCCAAAAAGCCGGCTTCGACCAGGGTCTGCGCGAGCCGGCTTACGGTCGCACGCGACAGCCCGGTGCGTTCGGCCAAATCACCATTGCCGAGCAGCTCAGTACCCGGCCGGAATGCGCGCAGGATCTCGATGCCGCGCAGCAGCGATCGGTTAACCGGCGATTTCTTGACGCGCGTCGACACCATGCTCTGCATCGCTCCCGAGCGATGGTGCCGATCATGCCTTCATTTCCACCTGATGGAAATGGCGGGCAGGCCTGCGCGGCCGGGCGTGTTAAGCCGAACTACAAGAAAACGAAACACACCGCGGAGGATCCGGATGCCAAATCGCTTCGATAGGCCATGGCCAACGCGCCGCCACCCCCTGCTCTCGGTGTGGCTGGCCGTCGTCTGCGCGTTCGGAACCATTGCCTCGGCCGGCGCCACGTACCCGGACAAGCTGGTCAGGATCATCGTCCCGTTCGCGGCAGGCGGCGGCACCGACGTGATCAGCCGGACGCTGGCGCAGGAAATGACGAAAACCCTCGGCGTTTCGGTGATCATCGAGAACAAGCCGGGCGGCGGCACCATTCTCGGCACCCAGACGGCGGCAGCCAGCGATGCCGATGGCTATACCCTGGTGATGGCGACGTTCGCCCATGCGGTCAATCCGAGCCTGAACACCAAACTGCCGTTCGACACTTTCAAGGATTTCGCGCCGGTGGCGCTGGTCGCCCGCTCGTTCAACGTCGTGGTGGTCAACCCGGCGCTCCCCATCACATCGATCGCGGACCTGATCGCCGAGGCCAGGGCGCACCCGGACAAGCTCAATTACGGCACCTTCGGTACCGGCACCTCGGCCCATCTCGCGGGCGAGCTGTTCAAGAGCCTGGCGCACGTGAATCTCACCACCGTGCCCTACAAGGGCGCGGCCCCCGCCATCACCGATCTGCTCGGCGGCCAGATCCAAGTGATGTTCACCACCGTCGCCAGCGCCGCCTCGCTGATCGCGAGCGGCCAGTTGCGGGCCCTTGCGGTGACCTCGGCCGAGCGATCGCCGGCGTTTCCGGATCTGCCGACAGTGGCGGAGGCCGGCGTGCCCGGCTATGTCGCGGAAAGCTGGTATGGGCTCTATGCGCCGGCCAAAACCCCACCGGAGATCATCGCACGGCTCAATGCCGCCGTCGCCAAGGCGGTGCAATCGCCTGCCTTCGAAAAGCTGAAGATCAATGAAGGCCTGATCATGATGGGTGGCCCGCCGGATGAACTCGATCGTTATGTCCGCGCCCAGGAGGCACGCTGGCGCAAAGTGATCGAGGACGCCAACATCAAGGTCGAATAACTCCCTCCTTCGAAAATGGACCCATCATGTCAGATCTCGTCAAGCTCTCGATCGACGACACCATCGCGATCCTCACCTTGAACCGGCCGCAGGTGCGCAATGCCATCGACGACGCCATGCGCGGCGAGCTGACGGCCGCGCTCGATCGCGTCGCCAATGACGACACGGTGCGCGCGCTGGTGCTGACCGGTGAAGGCAAGGCGTTCTGCTCCGGCGGCGACATCTCCGGCATGAAGGAGCGGTTGAAGGCTGCGCCCGGCAATGTCGCCTTCAACGGCTGGCGTCGGCAACGCCGCACCCACCAGAGCGTCGCCGCGCTGCACGGCCTGCCGAAGCCGACCATCGCCGCCGTGAATGGCGCCGCCGCCGGTCTCGGCTGCGACATGGCGCTGGCCTGCGACTTCATCGTGGCGTCGGAGGCGGCGAGCTTCAGCATGAGCTTTATTCGCCGTGGCCTCGTTTCGGATGGCGGCGGAATGTATTTCCTGCCGCGCCGGATCGGCCTGCCGCGCGCCAAGGAGCTTATTTTCTCCGGGCGGACTGTCGAAGCAAAAGAGGCGCTTGTGCTCGGCCTCGCCGATCGGGTGAGCCCCGCCGCGTCGCTGGTGCAGGACGCCAGCCAATGGGCGCGAGAACTGAGCCGCGGCGGCGCCGCCGCGCTCGCCCTGTCGAAGGCTATTCTCGACCGGACGTTCGAGACGCCGGAGGAACAGCTGTTCGCGCTGGGCCGCGAAGCGCAGGCGATCTGCTACACGACGGCGGAGCATCAGGAGGCGGTCGCGGCGTTTCTGGACAAGACGGCGCGGTGAGGCCATGCGCTTTTCCAGTCCTTTGTCGTTGCCGGGCTTGTCACCGCAAGTCGGATATATCCGACTTGCGGCACTTCAGAAGAACGCAACTCGGCATGCCAAGTTGCTATGCAACCCCGACAAGGGACGCACTGCGCCCTAAGCGAGATCTCTGCGACTTGGCGTAGCCAAGTCGCTGGGGACAAGCTCGGTGATGACAGAAATCAAAGCATCAGCGCATCGGAAAAACGACGATGAAGCCACTCGACCACTTGATCAATCCGCGCAGCATCGCCATTGTCGGCGCCTCGTCGGATCCGGCCAAGCTCACAGGTCGGCCGCTCGCCTATCTCGACAGTTACGGCTATCGGCACGCGGTTTATCCGATAAACCCACGTGAACGGCTGATCGGAACGCGGCGCTGCTATCCGGATGCGGCATCGCTGCCCGAAGCGCCCGATGTCGCGCTGGTGCTGGTCGGCTCCGATCGCGTGATCGACGCGGTGAAACAGCTCAGCGCCCGCGGCACGGCAGCCGCAATCATTCTCGCGGGTGGTTTCGGCGAAAGCGGCGTGGAGGGCGCCCAGCGCCAACGTGAGTTGATCGAAGCCGCCGGGGTGATGCGGCTGCTGGGACCGAACACCATCGGCCTGGTCAACCTGACCGACGGCATTCCGCTGTCCGCCAGCGCGACTTTGGAAAGCGAAGCGCTGCGCGCCGGCCATGTCGCACTGATCTCGCAGAGCGGCGGCATATTGGGCTCGCTGCTCTCACGTGCGGCGGCGCGGGGCGTTGGCTTCTCCAAGCTCTGTCTCTTATACACATCTAGATGTGTTGCCGATCATGCCTTCATTTCCACCTGATGGAAA
>BFBZ01001391.1_pt1 | contig 16253 bp, 16 predicted proteins | sample 1888401 | NCBI WGS metagenome assembly BFBZ01 (sample SAMD00112614, study PRJDB3348) | symbiont metagenome | host: Chara braunii | reverse complement strand
CCGCCTCCCGCCGCTCGGCCGCATCCGGCGACAGGAAGGAAGCGATCGCGGCCTCGGCGATCAGCGACTGGGGTTGGTCCCGGCGTGCCGCATAGTCTGCGAGCATCACCAGAACGTCCGGGTCGAGATAGACCGAGATCTGCGCCTTTTTCTTGCGTGGAGTGGAGTTGTGATCCGCCATGGCTATCAAAGGTCCACGCCGTCATTCGGGTCAAGTGAGACCTGCCGTGCAACGCCTTGCATGATCCGCGTCATCCGTGTGTTGCGGGTCGCAGCGCCCTCGATGTCGTCATCGCGATCGGCATCAATCTCGAACTCGTTCTCGATTGGCGGCGTCTTCTCGACCAGCTTCACCCGATCGAGTTCCGGCTGATGGCGACGCTCGGAGCCTGTCGGATCTTCACCCTGGGCGACATCCGAGAGCTTCGGCCCGGCGAGCTGAGGGCGCGGCGGAAGCGGCAGCGCGCTCCAGTCGTCGGGGCATCCCTGTTTTGGTGCGATAAGTGCTGGAGGCGGCAGAAGGCGTTCCTTGAACCGAATATCTTCGTAGTAGCGAGCCTTCTTCGCGCGGATCGGCGGCGTACCAGCGACCATGACGATCTCGTCGGTGGAGGCGAGTTGCATAATCTCGCCGGGGGTCATCAGCGCCCGCGCCGTCTCAGAGCGTGAGACCATCAGGTGCCCGAGCCAGGGCGAGAGCCGGTGGCCCGCATAGTTCCTCATCGCCTTCATCTCGGTCGCTGTACCGAGAGCATCGGAGACACGCTTGGCAGTGCGCTCATCGTTGGTCGCGAAGCTCACGCGGACGTGGCAGTTGTCCAATATGCTGTTGTTCGCACCGTATGCTTTCTCGATCTGGTTCAGCGACTGCGCGATCAGGAAGCTTTTCAGTCCATAGCCGGCCATGAAGGCCAGCGCCGATTCGAAGAAGTCCAGGCGGCCCAAAGCTGGAAACTCATCGAGCATCAACAGCAGCCGATGACGGCCGGCCCTCGCCTGAAGATCCTCGGTGAGGCGGCGGCCGATCTGGTTGAGGATGAGGCGGATCAACGGTTTGGTCCGATTGATGTCGGAGGGCGGGACAACAAGGTAAAGCGTCGTCGGATGCTTACCGCCCACGATATCGGCGATGCGCCAGTCACAGCGCCGCGTCACCTCTGCGACGACCGGATCGCGATAAAGCCCAAGGAACGACATGGCAGTGGACAACACGCCCGACCGCTCATTGTCGGATTTGTTCAGCAACTCACGGGCGGCGCTGGCGATAACCGGATGCGGCCCGGCCTCATTCAGGTGCGGCGTCTTCATCATGGCAGCGAGCGTCGCTTCGATAGACCGTTTCGGATCGGACAGGAAGGCGGCGACGCCGGCGAGCGTCTTGTCCTCCTCCGCATAGAGGACATGCAGGATCGCACCGACCAGAAGCGCGTGGCTGGTTTTCTCCCAGTGGTTCCGCTTTTCGAGGCTGCCTTCGGGATCGACGAGGATGTCGGCGATATTCTGGACGTCTCGGACCTCCCACTCACCGCGGCGGACCTCGAGCAGCGGATTATAGGCAGACGACTTTGCATTGGTCGGATTGAACAGCAGCACGCGACCATACCGGGCGCGGAAGCCGGCCGTGAGCTGCCAGTTTTCGCCCTTGATATCGTGAACGATGGCCGAGCCCGGCCAGGTGAGCAACGACGGCACCACCAGGCCAACGCCCTTACCCGATCGTGTCGGTGCGAAACACAGCACATGCTCCGGCCCGTCGTGACGCAGATAATCGCGATCGAGTTTGCCGAGCACCACGCCATCGGCACCAAGCAGCCCAGCCGCCTTCACTTCTTCCACCTCGGCCCAACGCGCGGAGCCATAGGTCTCGACCTGTCTCGCCTCGCGCGCACGCCAGACCGACATGCCGATGGCAACGGCCACGGCGATGAAGCCCCCCGACGCGGCGATGAACGCGCCTTCCACGAAGATGTCGGGCGCATAGGCATCGTAGAAATACCACCACCAGAAGAATGCCGGCGGATAATAGAAGGGCCAGCCGACAGCGGTGAACCACGGCGGCCCGAGCTGCGCCTGGAAGTCCAGTTTCCAAGCAACATACGCGGTAGCGCCCCAGGTGGTCGCGAGCACGATTGCAAAGACGGTGAGGATCTGACCCCAGAGAATTTTGGTGGCCGACATGGCGGCGTCCTTTCTTGGGAATAAGGTTTTAAAGGCCGAGCCCCTGCTTGCGGCCAAAACTCCAGTCGATACCGCCATCGTCGCGGGCGACGCCGGAGACATGTTTGCCGAGCTGCTTTTCGAGCGACGGGGTCCAGGGGACGAGCTGGAAGCCAAGGCCATCGTCGATCATGGCGAAGCGGCCGGAGGCGAGTATGATCCGCAGGCGATAGGCGCCGGCGACATAGTCTCCACTGGCCGCCCGATTGAACGGCTGGCCGGTCTCGACGGCAAGCTTTTCACCGACTGCTTCCAGTTCGCGGCGGCGTAGCGTGTCGATCAGACTGCGGCCAAAGCTGATACGCTGGCCCTGCCGCTCGGCAAGGCCCTGGTCGACCAGATGTTCGGCGCGGGCTTTCATGGCTTGCCGCGCCTCGAAGCCGAAGCCGCCGTCAGAGAGCCCGACCGGTTCGCGAGCAATGTTCTGCCTGTCGAGCCAGGTGACCCCCAACGCCCCGACCTGGGCATCAATGTCGAGATCGGATCGGACAGCAAGCGCAACGCGGCGCTGCCCGCGCGCGTCGTCGAACCGGCGTAACTCGACGATCGAGCCCGGCGCGCTGTCTCCGGCGGCATCGAGGTCGGGCAGCTTAATATGATGGGTGCGCCCATCCACGCCGTCGACAACGGCATAGGCGGTGCCGTTCAACTCGTCGTCGAGGCCACGCTCGATCAGCCGGCCGGTGACGGAGGKATCGAGGCTCTCGGCAGCCAGCACGTAGCTCGCCGATCCGCGTTCGATGCCGCTTGTCGTCAGTGCCTTGTGCATGCGCTTGATGATGTCGCCGCGCTCACCCAATTCACGCAGTGTCGTCTCGGCCTCCGGCTTGATGAGCCATTGCCCCTTGCCGATCTGGCTGGCGAGCCCAAGGGATTCCAGCTTGCGCAGACGCCCGACCTTCAGCGCGTGGAACTCGTCAGGCTGCTGACCTGAAGCCGGTGCGATATCGATAATGCCAACGTCGCGCTCGTCACGAACAAGCTGGCGGTCGAGCTGGGTCCAGCGTTCCGTGTCGATCTGCTGCTCGAGTGTGCGACGAATGTCGAGGTCGGTTCGCGGTCCCAATTCCTGGGTGATGAGATCGCGCGCCCGGTCACGCATACCTTCCTTGATGTAGTCGCGCGATATAACGAGATCCTGGCCGTCGTCGCGCGCACCGCGCACGATCAGATGAATATGCGGGTGCTCGGTGTTCCAGTGATCGACCGCCACCCAGTCGAGCCGGGTGCCGAGATCCTTTTCCATCTGCCCGACGAGATCGTGGGTGAAGGATTTGAGATCGGCCATCTCCAGCGCATCATCGGGAGAGACGATGAATCGGAAATGATGCCGGTCATCCTGGCACCTCTCCGCGAAAGCACCGGCATCAGCATTCTCAGTCCCCGGCCCGAACAGGCGGGCTTTCTCATAGTGGTCTCTGTTGCTCCCGTCGGTCTTGGCACGGGTCACGCCCTCGCGGCGCAGATAGTTGAGGTGCTGTCCAAGCGACGCGGCGCGGACCGAATGACGAACGACACGCGCCTTGATGACGGCTCCGCGTGAGCGCGAGGTAATGAGGCGGTTCGCCTGGATGCTGGCACGCTGGCCGTGCCCGAAGCGCGAGCGGTTTCCTGGCACAATGCGGCCCGCGCGCGACACGCCGCCGCCGGCCTTCTTCGCGGCCGCCAGCGCTTGCGCGATGAAGGGCTTGGCCCGTTGCGCGCTGGGCGAGCGGATGCGACCCGGCTGGATACGGAACTCGTGCTCATCGGACATGGCGCAACCCCGCAATGTGTAGAAGGTCTTTCAGATACAAAAGCTTAGGCCTGCGCCGCACCTTGTCGCCGAAGGCCGTACGGTGCGGAAGAAGCAAGAAAATCCAACAAAAACAACCGACCGAACTAGGCGCAATGTGCGCCCTTTTATCCTGCCCTCCTACGGTCGTGATGCCCGGTCCCCGCCTCAGCGCACTCCACGTTGCGCCGGAGCCCGACAGGCTGCGAACGGGAGGCGAAGCCGTCATGGGACCAGCCTTTCGCTAGACCGCGCCACGAACAACCCAGTTGACTGCGGCACGATGGCTGAGAGATCGTGCACCTTGGATATCGCCGAAGCGTCGTTCGGCAGACCGGCCGCCGACAGGAAGGTGGGGCCAGAACCATCATCCGGCTGTCGGATAAACAGCGATGCGCGTCCGAAGCCCGGTGCATCCGCTGCCGCCACGATGACGGAGCTTGCACTTACTTTGCCATTGATGATCGGGCCGAGCGCGGCGACATAGGCACGCGTCTCAGCCGGCAGCGGACGGCCGGTCAGCGAGGCTTGATAGCGCTTGGGGCCGGCATTATAGGCAGCAAGGAAGCCAGGCGATCCGTAGCGATTGTACAGTTCCCTGAGATAGGCCGCCGCCGCTAGAATGTTGTCGCGCGGATCAAAGGGATCCCTTCCGAGACCATAGCGGGTACGCAATTCGGCCCAGGTGCCGGGCATGATCTGCATCAGGCCCATAGCCCCCGCAGCGGAGATCGCATGCGGATTGTCTGCGCTTTCGACGCGCATTACCGCCCTGATCCAGTGGTCGGGAATACCAAAGCGCCGCGACGCCTCGGCGATGTGCACTGCGTAAGGATCGTCCCGCGCCATCGAGGCGGTCGCCGCACATGCGGTGGCCGAAAGACCGGACAGGAGAAGGAAGGCAAAGCGCCAGGAAAAGCCGCGCATAGGATCAATTTCCCCCGCTGCGCTTGTGACGCCGGCTCCAATGCAGCGACCAGAATGCCCCGCTGTCGTCGTCGCGAAACAGGGTGGCGCGAATGGGTTGCGGCAGCATGGGATCGTCGACGAGAAGAGCAATGTATTCGCCGGCACGCTCGCCAGTACGGTTCCAGCCCACGCCGATCTGTGGTCCGTCTTCACCCTGATAGATGCGATAGTCCGGTGCATTTTCGACGTCGGAAGGCTCTATCCGCACGATGATGATATCCCGGTTGAGCGTGAAGGTATGGATACGGCCGGCAAAGCCTGTCGCATCGCGTGAAAACGTGCCGATCTGTGGCATGGATGCCTCCTTATGGTTGGTGCGAGAGACGGTCAAAGCACGTGGTTTCGGTCGCTCGGTCGGCAATCGGAGCGCCGCCGCACGCCCAGACAAAGCGACCGTTGCCGTTCTCATCCGTGTAGATAGGCGTCGCTCGGCCGACGACGGATTGCGCTGCGACCGGCCCAAAGTAGCGACCGTCGAAGCTGTCTTGGACACTACCGTTCATCAGGAAGAGTTCACCGTCGCCGATAAGTCGGCAGCCCTGCCAAACCGGCAACTGGCGGCCGCTCCGATCACGGTCGAGCGCGGCGCCGAGCGGAGTGCTGTCGACCGTAATGGCACTTCCGATCCGGCAGACTTGCTGACCGGGCAGAGCCGCGACGCGCTTCAGCAGCGGCACGCCGCGTGCGATGTAGCCGCGCTGCATCATGAAGTCTGCGAGTTGAGCGGCCGGCATCACCGCAACCAGGTCGGCAACGGAAAGCCGCCGTTCAGAGGTGATGCGATAGAGCCCGACCGGAACGCTCGCAGACGCGTTCCAGATGAACAACGTCGAGCTTTGAGGGACCAGGCAAGCCGCCACCCCGATCGCCGCACAAGACATGAGCATGACAGAAGCGAAGCGGTTCATCCTTCGATCTCCCGTCTCTTCAGCCAGGCATTATGGCGAGCAGATGTATAGGCGAGCGGCTCCTGGTGGGCGAGCATTCGGTTGGCGACATGGCGCCAGTGATCGGGCGCGACATCGCAGGCGCCAATGCCGATCGCCTCTATCGAATCGATATGACGCAGCACGCGTTCGACCTTGGGCCAGCCCTCGATCTTCAAAAGAATGTCGCCCCCGGGGCGCACGAACGGCAGCGTCTGGTATGGCTCACCCGGTGCGGCGGCGCGGACAATGTCGATGCGCGAGATAATGGTGCCGAAATCGTTAGCCGCCCAGCGCACGAAGGCAAAGATGCTATCCGGCCGAAAGGCAAGAACGGATCGGCTGCGGTCGAGCACCTGTTCATGAACCTCACGACCGAACCTGATCCAATATTCGATCTTCTTCGCAACCCAGATCAACTCGACATGGGTGAGATTGTCCGCATTGTTGACATGCGGCATCGGATCGCCGTGGCCGCGGGACGCAGCACTACGAGACATGGGGGATCTCCACTGATTTGGAATAGACGTAACAAACGAGCGGTGGCATCGCACAGACAGCGCACAAGCATTCGGACTAGGCCCGTGGAAAATCCCGCTTGGCTCTGCCAGTTGCTGTTGAATGAGGTCGCTCACTGCGGCCCGTGGGCAGGCTAGCCCCTGAGATTGCGTCAGCGCCTTCATCATCGTGCCCCCTCGGGCCGGTCATCGAGCGGAAACTGTGGGGCCTCGCCAGCATCGGGAACCACCTCTATGCTCTTGCGGACAAGTGCTGGCTTTTCGGCCCTTGGCGACGTCAAGTCACGACGATCACGCCGTCCCGTGGCGACGGCTTCGCCATCGCACGCACGCCCTTCAAAGTTAGAATCTTGGTTAGAGTCTACGTTAGAAGCGCGAATTCGCTTTGCGGATCCGCGCGTTAGGTCTTCTCCCAGTTCCCGATAGCACGTGAGCTGGGTTCCCGATGGCACGAGGGTCCGGGTTCCCGATAGCACGAGGCCGTCCACAGGGCGTCCACAGGCGGCGACCGGCTCGAAGGCGAGCAGGATCCGTCCGCCGAATTCCGCCTCGAGAAACAGCGTGTAACCCGGCAGAGGCTGGCGGCGGATAGTGTCGCGAAGCTCAAAGGCGAAGCGCTTGAAGGGCGAAAGGCTTCCGGACTTTAGATAGAGATGGCGGAAATCGAAGCGCCAGCCATCTCGCTGGCGGCCGCCATGCTTGCGCACCAGCCGATAGAGCCAGCGATCGAGACCGCCGGTCAGATCGAAATAGGCGCGGTCGATGGTCAGGATGAGTGCGTCATCGAGAACGGCGCGATAGAACCAGTCTGGCACGATCAACTCGATACCGTTTGCTTTGCCGTTGCGATCGGTGCGCTCCTGCCATTCGTTGATCCATGAGAAGCGGTGCCGTCGGCGTTCGATCGGCTGGCGAATCGAGGTCGAGACAGTGGTCGATTGCAACCGGTCGAGTGCGGCCTTTAGGCGTTGATAGTCGCGAAGTGACGTGCCTCGCCCGACAAAGCTGAGGATTTCGTATGGGGTCGCCGCCATCAGCCGAGAGGTACGAAGACCTGCGTCTCGCGCCTCGACGATCTGGCTTGCCACCCAGATCAGGATGTCGGCGTCCCAGATTGTCGCCATGCCGTGATCCGGCACGGCTTCGACACGGATCGTGATATTGCCGACACTATAGTCGATCGGCTTGACGCGGTGCGTCTTGGACAAGGAGAAGAACGGATAGGCCATCAGATCCTGCGCGTCTCGCACTGCGAAATCACCGGGCAGAGCTCGAAATAGTTCGAGCTGTCCACGTTGGAATTCGGATAGGGGCGGATTCGGTACTGCCATTGAAAGACACCTTCGATCAGCGTGAATAGTGGCCAGGCGTCCGGGCCATGGTTGTGGTCTGGCGCTTGGCCGGCATGACGTCGCCACGCGGATCGGAGGTCGAGACAACAGCCCCTCGGGCGGCCCAGGCTTGCAGTTCATCGACGGAATAGACGACGCGGCCACCCAGTTTGCGATAGGCGGGGCCGGTTCCGTAGGKGCGGKGTTTTTCGAGGGKACGGGCCGACAGGCTGAGAAACTCGGCCGCTTCCTTGGTGCGCAGGAAGCGTGGCGGCAGAACGGCGAGATCAGGTCGCATGATCGTGTCTCCTTGGTTTTGAGAGCGACCGCCGGCTTTAAGCGGCGGTTGGCGACCACTGTGGGGAAGAGTTGGCTTCGTCGGGGATGGGGAAGTTAACCTGGTCAAAATCTCCATCCCGGCCTCGGCTGAGGTCTCTAGGCTCTGCGCCGATGCCGCAGGAGCTTGAGGTAGCCACCACCGATCAGGGCAAGTCCGCCTTCAACCAGTCCGATCGCCGCGTCGCGCAACGCCGATGTCTTCCAAGGGTCAGAGGCGACGCGCTCGCGTCCGTAAAGAGCAATCGCGATGTCGCGATAGCTGGCACCATTCGCACGCCCATCGGCGGCCCGCATCATCAGGCGCAGGCGCCGCCGCTGTTGCACCGTCATACGTGTGTCTGGAGGCATCGGTCCTCCTTGCAGGGCGCGCCAAAAACGGCTCAGCGCTTCAAGGCGGCCAAGAATGTCGGTATCCAAGGGTATCAAAGCCGCCAGGGGTTTGTTTTCAACCTTGTCTGCAAGAAAAAGAAGCTGCATGGCCCCATCGCCCGGATGGATGGTATGGACGCCCTCGTCGCTGTGGCGACTAACCGGAGATCTCACTCCTTCCGTTGTCGAGGCAGACGGCAAGAATTCGGGCGATTGGGTGAGAATGAGGACGGCCGGATCAGCCAGGGGAGACCAGAGCACCTCTTGTGCGAGCGCCGACAAATCGGGTCGTGCCGGGAAATCGCAACCCCCAGCGACGCTGGACATCCGGCGAGAACGAGACCGACTCCCGCTTCGTCCTCACGAGCGTGCGATAATGTTGCTGATAGGGTTCGTGACGGCGAAGGCACTCCCAGGCCAAGCCTTCGATCGGCAGCGTATCGAAGAAGTCATAAGCATCGCTATCGTGCCAGCGCGACGTATCTGGCTTCATCACTCAACTCCTTGCAGACGCAACATAAGTCGAGCCAAATTGATTCCGGCGATCTGGTCATGTGAGAAGGTCGTTGTCGCGCATCGAGTGATGCGGAAAAAGCATCACCCGCCTGCGGGCGGATCATTGGAACCGGGCGTGGGTTTGCGCAAAAGGTGCCTATAGCCAGCGTGGCTCATCCAACGCGCGCGTACCAGATGACTGTCGTGAACACGCCGGGCGCGTTTCGCCTCCAGATGGGGATCGATGCCGAACAACACTTGTACGGCCTCACGCCAATCCACGCCATCGGCGGCGGCATCGAGCAGACGCATATAAAGTTTCATATGCTTCAGATCGTAGTCCGTGAGTTGATCACCTACGGGGGCAATATCTTCAAACGGTTCAATCACAGCCTTGCCCAATACCTTCGTCAGAGCGGTCAGAAGCGTGGATTATAGCAAACTGTCCAATTGGACGGAGGCTGAACTGGTGCATCGGGCGATGCAAATTTGGCATCACGCTCTGAAGATGACGACGAACATGAGTTCCGACACTGGAATTGGTCGTCTCGTCAAATAGTCGAACTATTCGCACGCCGATGAGAGGCTTCCAGGGGCCTCGACTTGTTAAGCCGAGGCCCCCGTCAGGACTTTAATCGCCGCGCCGTCCGGTGGGGCGGGACCAGATCAGCGAGAAGGTGTCGCCTTCCTCGTCGTCGAAGAGGTTGGCGTAAATCGGGGCGTTGAAGCTCGGATCGTCGAGCTTGAGGCCCAGATAATCGCGACCTTCGCCCGACCGCTTCGTCCAGGCGGCGCCGATCTCGGCGCGGCCAACCAGGACCCGGTGGCTAGGCGCGTTCTCGCCGGTAGCGCGCTGGTCGGGGACGATGCGGACGCTCTTGGCCTGGACGCTGAGAGTGACGATTTCGCCGGTGAACTCGTTGTCGCCGGTTTTCTTGAAGGTGCCGATGGTCGCCATTGTAAGTCTCCGTTTTTAAGTTCCCGAGCCCGCACCATTGCGGCCCCGATGGCGATCGGTTGGCCGAAGGCGATCGACGGCGCACCCCGAAGGGGCCCGATAGCTAAGGAAGACTTTCTTGTATCGCGAGGAATGACGGCGCAGCCGGCAGGGGAAGAAAGTTCGACGCGGCTGTTGCGTCATAGGCGATTGAGGCGCAGCCGACCTTCGGCCAGATCAGGCCATTGAAGAGGCCGTTTGGAGCGGTCGAAGGTACGTCAGACAACGGAGAAGATGGCAGCCATCCCGCGTCGGCAAACCGGCGTCGCGGCATGCTCACCGGCTTCGTCTCCTCCCGGCAGGCCTATCCTGCTGCATCCCGGCCTTCCACCGCCCTAAAGCAGATCGCCCCGCCGGGTGTCCGGTGCGCCGCCGAGACGTGTCTCTGCCCAGGCAGCGCTCCAGCGACGACCGCTTGTCCGGGCTGAGCGTCGATCCGCGCCGCACGCGGCTTTCGCAACGGCAAGAGCCGACGGGGAGCCACCATGCTCATCGCTGGTCTAGCCTTCCTGAAGGCGGTGACGACGATCAGGCCTGCGTAGGATCCCGGCCGAACGGGCCTGGGGCCGCTGCCATTCCGGCTACCCGCACGAAGGCAGTGATGCCAACCGCGACCGCGCCGAAAACGGAGAATGCGATCTGCCATGCGTCGGACGGCATCAGGTGCTTCATGATGCCATGGGCCGCATGGAAGCCGGCGATCGCCGCCGGCGCGACGAAGGCAGCCACCACGACCAGTTTCAGCCACATGGTCCGAACGAGGGTGATGAGCAAATGGCCGGCGGCGAGCGTGATGGCGGCCGCGACGGCGCCGATCAGCATGGCGCCAGGAATGCCGGCGCCTGTGCCGAGCGCCCAGGCGCCCGCGGTCACGCCGATGAACGCCGGCAGCGCGAAGACGGCCAGCGTAAACAGCAGCCAGCAAAGCAGGCCTATCGCCGCGAGGGATGCAAGTATTGCGAGGATAATCATGGTGGTGGCCTCCGTGTGGACAAGGTCTGACGGTCGCGCCTTCCACCACCACCACGGCGCGCACGAAGTATAGCGCAAGAGGGACGGCGCCGGGAGCAGAAATCGGCGGCAATTTCCGCACGTGCGGCCGAATCGCCCCGGTCAAGGGGCGAAGGGATCGATCTCATGGACGATGGCGGCGGTGTCGCCGTCATATTCACTGGCGGGCGTGACCGACTTATCCTGACTCTGCGTTCTGTCTTACCGTTGTGATGTTCACAGCGCAGGATCCACGTTGACGACATCCTTCCCCGCTTGAGGTGAGGTAATGCGATTTTCCCGCCGGGGCGGGCTCGAGCCCGTCCCGGCGGGAAAATCGCGGCCGAGGAGAACAAGATGTCCCAGCTATTCTTCACGGATCTTTCGACGCTGCGGCAGTCTGTTACGGTTGATGGCGTCGTCCACACGCTGTCGGTGGATGAAGTTGCAGCCGCCGAGAAGCTGGGCCTCGCAGACGGGGTTCCGTTCATTCTTGACGATGATGGCGGCTACGATCACGACCTGAACCGGTTCTTTCGAGCTTGCCCCACTTTGGGGGTTCGTTCGCCCAACAGCTTGCGCGCCTATGGTCGGGATATACTGATCTGGATGCGCTTTCTTGCTGAGCGCCGTAACAATAAGTCTCTCTGGGTTGCTGATCGGCACGATGTCGCAGCCTTCCATGCGGCGCGACGTCTGGTGCTTCCTCCGGCGCGCATCTCGGCCGCGAGCTGGAACCGGTCGGTAGCAGCGCTCGACAAGCTTTACCGATGGGCTGTTGAAGAGGGAGTGATTGCCAAATCGCCATTCACCTATCGGCAATCATGGCGACGGACGAACAGCGGCGCGGCTATAACGGTCGCTGCCAATGTTGCCACCGAGCGCGGCGCACGGACGCGCGATGTCCGGTTCCTTTCCCTGGATAGGTATCTCCTGTTTCGCGAGATCGGCTTGCGCGGTCGTCTTCCAGACGGAAGTGAGGACCCCACCTGGCAAGGCCGCAACAGCGAGCGCAATGCGTTGTTCGCCGAATTGCTCGTCACGACGGGCCTGCGGCTCCAGGAAGCGGCAAGCCTGCTCTGGATCGAGCTCCCGAGGACGGAGCCGGCCGGTGCGTTGCGGAGCCGATCTTTCCGACTGGCGCCGGCCATTGCCAAGGGTAGCAAGGGGCGCGAGATCCGCTTGCCCGAGCGCGTGTTGAAGCGTCTGCATGAATATGCGGCGTTGGAACGGGCCAATGTCCTCATTCGCCGTTCGCAACCAAGCAGCCGGTCGATCGAACATCCGATCCGTGTCATCAGCCACGATCGGGGAAGGCTCGTTCTGGAAAAGGACACAGTTCGAGCCAGCGTCGACGTGCTGGCACCGCGCGAACGCAGCCGCTTGGTATGGGTGGAAACGACCGAACCATTGTCTCTCTGGCTGGCGGAAGGGGCGCGGCCCATGCCCGCGGCCGCTTGGGAAGCGGTCTTCCGGAGGGCAAGCGTGCGGTGCAGGCGGTTCGGGATCGACCTCGACGTCACGCCGCACATGCTGCGCCACACCTTTGCGGTTCATATGCTGTCGCTGCTCGTGCGTGAACAGATCGGGTGGGTGCTCGACGAACGCCGATCCCATATCGGCGCGGTGTACCGCCGCTTGATTGGCGATCCTCTTCTGAAATTGCAGCGCTTGCTGGGCCATAGCCGCATCGAAAGCACTCACATCTACCTGGATTGCATGGAAGAAAGCCAGGAAATGATCGACGCTGCGGTCGAGGCCTGGGAACTGCGCATTAATGCAGGTGGACCCCTGTGATGAAACGCGGTCGTCATGCCACCTTCCCAGTTGGAATCGAAATGTCCGATACCCAGGGGGAAAGTTCGCAAGATCCGCTCGTCTTCGTCCTTCGGACGGAAGATGCCGGGACGGTTGACGTCAATCTGTCTTCCTGGCCGCTGAGGGCGCTGACCCATGAGGTTGCGCCGTTCCTGCAGGAATATCTCCGCCGGATGGGGCCGGCACCACTCTGGAAAACCGCAGGTACCTTTGTCCGCCGTCTGCGGCGGTTCTGGCTGTTCCTGGAAGGGGCGCCGGTAAAGCCTCGTCGTCTCGATGACTTAACTCCGGCGGTGATCAATGCGTATGAAAACTGGCTGGAGCAGAACGCCGGCGAGCGACCCAATCAGCGCAATGTGCTCGGTGCTCTGATCGGGGTGCTGCGCGTCGCCGCCGAGCTCAACCCGGAGAGGCTTCCGCCCGAAACACTGTTGCGCCTGAAATACATCGGTCACGGCGAGCACGGCGTCTCCAAGCCGCGCGATGCCTACAGCGGGAGGATTGCCGCGGCGTTGCTGCAGGCAGCGATGCGCCAGATCATCGAGGCTCGCGACCGGATAGCGACGGGCGAGGCTCTGCCTCCCCCACTTCTGGATGTAGGCCGTGATCCAGAATTGCGCCGTCGCTATGACCTGGTGGTCGAACAGATTGTGACGGCGGGGGKCGTTGCCGGGGRAGGKCCGCTGTTCGACAATCTGCGCTACCACGCTCATAGATGCGGGCTCGAGCCGCCTCCGGTCGAGGAACTACATGCCGGCTTCCATCTGACCCGGTACGATGTCGTCGGCTTCCTCGTCTGGCTGTCCTTGACGACCGGCATGGAGATCGAAGCGCTGCGTGGGCTTGAGGCTGACTGCTTGCGCAATCCCAACCGGGGTTATGTCGAGATCGAGTATCGAAAGCGGCGCGCGCATCATGCCCAGTGGAAGCGCTTGCGTGTCCGCGATGGCGGACGGGAGACGCCCGGCGCCGTCCTGCGGCTGGCGATCAAACTGACGGAACGGGCCCGGCAGCACACGGGATCGAGCAAGCTCTGGATCACCTGGAAGCCGCGGCGCCTGTCGCCGCCGAAAAAGCTGGGGACCTGCGTGGCCGCGTTTGTCGAGAAGTACGGGATCGTCGATGACGCCGGAAAATCGCTGGCGCTCAATCTCTCCAGGCTGCGCAAGACCCAGAAGGCTGACTGGTACAAGCGGACCGGAGGGCAGTTGGAGGACTTTGCCGTCGGCCACACGATAGCGGTGGCGGCCTACCATTATGCCGACATCCCCGCCCTTCGGCATCTGCATGAGCAGACGATCGTCGAGGCGCTGACCGACGCGATGGCGCCGGCTCTGCAACCTCGGATCGTTCTGCCCGCGGATGAAACCCGGCTGCGAACCTCAGCCGACGCGACCGGGCTGCGGGTGCCGTCGGAAAAGATCGGCGCGCTCCTGGACGGAGAGCAGGATCTTTGGCTGGCGGCATGCGGCAACTTCCGCGTCAGCCCCTTCGGTCGGGAAGGCGAAGCCTGTCCGACGCCGTTCTGGGGATGCCTGGAATGTCCCAACGCCGTCATCACCGCGCGAAAACTGCCGGCGCTGATCGCGTTCGAGGCGTTCATGGACGAACAGCGGGATGCCCTGCTGCCTCACGACTGGACCGAGAAATTCGATCAACCCTACCGCAGGATCACAGAGCAGATCCTGCCAATGTTCCCGGCCTCCGTCGTCGGAGGCGCACGCGTTGAGGCGGCAGAATCCTCGGCGCGGTTGCTCTATCTTCCGCCGGAGGCTTACGGCTCATGACCGCTACGTTTCCTTTTAACGATGAGCGTGCCGTCTCACGCCTCAGGGCCGACGACGACATCGTTTTGGCTTCGATGCCTCTCAGGGATGGAACCGACCGTGCGGCGCTCTCGCGGTTCGGCGATGATGTCTGGGATATGGCGCCGGCGATGTTCAACATGGCCAGAAAGGCCTTTCGAACGATCGACTTCGGCGTGATCCCCTGCGCGGCAGAGCGGTTACTTGCGAAGGAATACATCTATGCCTGGATGAATGAACGGCGCGCCGACGGTGAGCCGCGGCTACGTCCCGTCTCCGGCCATACTGCGCTTGCGACGCTGCGCCGGTTCCTGGACTTCGTGCGCTCGCGGATCGGCAAGCTCGATCTGGCAGCCGTCGATCAGGATTTGATCGATGCATACGCGACCCATCACCAGGCGCGGCCGATCACGCCGGGGCGCGTGGGTGTGTGCCTCAGGCCCATCGTCCAGCTTTATCGCCTGGCGCCCTATCTGACGTGCGGTGGCATCACCTTCACCCCGTGGCGCGGCCGACCGGTTTATCGGGCAACCGGCCAGGGAACGCGCTGTTCGGAAAACCGGACCGCGCGCATCCCGGAGCCGGTCATCGGCGCAATGCTGCGATGGGCCTTGAAATATGTCGAGCACCTCTGCGACGACATCTTCACTGCCCGGGCTGAAGCCGATGCACTGAACGGCCGGTTCGCAGCACGCTCGCGCGCCCGCCACACGCGGCCCGCGGTAATGCTGGCCTCCTGGATCGACAAGCGTCGGGAGGAAGGAAGAGGCATCCCTGTCTGGGAAAGACCTCTTTCGATCGGTGGGCTGACCGGCAGATTGTCGCGGGGCGGCAGGTTTGATGGCGAGGTCATCAATCTGAAGCTGGTGACGATGCAATGCGGGCTGTATCTCACCACCGTCCACAAAGATCCGGCCCTTTTGTCGATGATTCATGATGCTGTCGATGAGCTTGGGTTCGAGGCGGGCGGGATGGACACGCCGATCTCCCCGGATCCCGACACGGGGCGACCGTGGCGGGAGCGCTTCGATGCCATCAGCCTGGCGCGGGAAGAACGGCACCTGCAGACGGCCGCCTATATCGTGTGCTGCTATCTGACGGGCATGCGCGACGGTGAGGTGCAGTCGCTGCGATCCGGCTGCCTGAAACGGAATCTCGACCGAGACGGGCGAACAGAAAGGTTGGCGATCGAGGGCGTGACCTGGAAGGATCGCGGGGCTCGCGGCGAACAGGTCGAATGGATCACCATCGAGGCCGCCGTCCAGGCGATCCGGGTTGCCGAGCGTCTTTCGGAACGATTCCGCCGGAATGCGGGGACAGAGCGGCTATGGCTTGCGCTTGACGACCGCGAGACGAACAATGCCGAGACGCCGATACTCATCGCCAAGAAGATCAACCTATTCCGCGAACATCTCGATGAACGATATGGCGCGGACGATAGTCCTGTGATCCCCCGAGTGGGAGAAGGCGTCTGGCACTTCAACACCCGTCAGTTCAGGCGAACGCTGGCCTGGTACATCGCGAACCGACCCTTCGGGGTTGTCGCCGGCAAAATCCAGTACAAGCACGCCTCCGTGGCCATGTTCAACGGCTATGCCGGCTCGTCCGCATCAGGCTTCAGGCAGGAGGTCGAACAGGAACTCGTGCTTGGGCAACTCGATGACATCATCGACTACTTCGAAAACAATCGACGCGGTCACGGTCC
>BFBZ01001389.1_pt1 | contig 16253 bp, 8 predicted proteins | sample 1888401 | NCBI WGS metagenome assembly BFBZ01 (sample SAMD00112614, study PRJDB3348) | symbiont metagenome | host: Chara braunii | reverse complement strand
TCGGAACCCCGACACATCAAGAAGAACGGAGAACGCTTCTGACGCGTTCACCCGCCTGAAGAGAGGATACGGCCACGTGACGGTGACGATGCGAGCGGGAATCCGCGCGCCGATTTGCTCCGGGTGCCCTCTTACACGATAACGGGTAACGGGGGACTTCTCATGAGACTGACCGCGGCTCTTCAACTCGTCCGGACCGCCACACGCGCACCGTTGTGCGACACCAGCGATGCCGAACTCTTGCGCCGCTTTTGTCGGGACAAGGACGAGCCCGCGTTCCGCGAAATCCTGCGGCGGTACGAGGTCCTCGTCCGCGGCGCGAGCCGGCGGCTGACGCGGGACCACCATGCCGTCGACGATGCTGTGCAGGCGACGTTCCTGGCGCTCGCCCGGAAGGCTCACGAGATCCGGCACGCCGAAGCCCTCCCGTCGTGGCTGTACCGCGTGGCGCGTTCCGTTACGTCACGGGCGGCCGGAGCCGTCCAGGCTGTCGCCGAACCGGTCGCCCCGGCCCCGTCGCCTCTGGATCAGCTCTCGGCCCGCGAGGCGATGGCCATCTTTGACGAGGAACTCGACCGCCTGCCCGCGGCGCACCGCTCGGCCGTCCTGCTGTGTACCGTCGAGGGGAGCACGGTCGAGGACGCCGCCCGGCGGCTGGGGGCGACACCCGGCGCGGTCCGGGGGTGGCTGCAACGCGGCCGGGACCGCCTGCGCCGCCGACTGAGCGCGCGGGGCGTGGAACTGGCGGTGGCCCTGTCATTGCTCGTTGTCGATTCGGCGGCCAGGGCCGCGGCGCCTGTGCGCGAGACCATCGTCCGAGGGGTGATGGCGGCTCACCGCCCGGCGACTGTGGTCACCCGATTCGCGTCTGCTGCGCACGCCGTCTGGGTGTCAGCCGGCGTGCTGACCGCCGGGGTTATTTCGGCGCTCGTGCTGCTGTCACCGGGGGCCGGCAACCCGCAACCCGATCCGCCACCGAAGGCAGACGCGAAGGCCGACGAACTGGTCACGCGGGACCATCTCCCCGAGGGGGCGGTCGCCCGGATCGGCTCGCCGCGGCTGCGGCACGCGGGGGACATCGTCGCGCTGGCCTTCAGCCGCGACGGCCGGTGGCTGGCGACGGCCTCGCCGGCCAGTGGGGACAAGTCGGTTCGCGTCTGGGATCTGGCCAATGGCAAGCAACGGCACCGCATCCCGATCGCCGTGAACCCGTACGAAAACAGCGCCCGGCATCGGCCAGTTGCTGTCGCGTTCGCGGCAGACGACAAGCGCCTGCTGGTCCTGGACGCGCACGGGTTCCAGTCGTTCGACGCGGCCACCGGCCGGCGGGAGCTAGCGCAGGTTCTGTTCACGGGGAATGACCCCAACCAGTTCTTTCCGGACCAGGGGGTCATCGGCGCCGGCTTTTCACCGGACACGAAGACGTTTGCCCTCGTCCGCGGGAACGGGGAGATGCTGCTCGGCGACACGGCCACCGGTGCGGTGAAACGGACCATCGCGAAGTCGATGAACGTGCCCGAGAACACGCGCTACTCGCACGTCGACGTTCTGTTTACCCCCAGCGGGTCCGAGGTGTGCGTGCCGATCCCGACCGATTCGGTCCCGATATTCGATACCGCGACCGGCAAATCGAAGCGCTCGCTGGCGAAGGAGTTCATTCCCCAGTACGGCGCCGCCAGCAACGCCGCGTTCACGGCCGACGGGCGCCAGTTCATTTCCGTCGTGACCACCGCGCAAGAGGGACGGGCCGGCACCTACTCGGTCTCGGTCGGCGATGTGGCGACCGGTAAGGCGCTCCGCACGATCCCGACGCCGACCATGCCGCGCGTCCTGAGCGTCAGCCCGAACGGCAAGCTCCTGGCGGTGTCCGCGGATTCGGTCTCGTCGAGCACAGTGCGGGTACTCGATCTGGAGAGCGGCAAAGAGTTGCAGTCGGTGCCGCTCAGCCTCACGCCCGCCCTGGCGACATTCTCCCCCGACTCTCGGCTCCTCGCGAGTACCTGCCACTCTGAGGGGCGGGTGACGGTGTGGGACATCGGGAAGAACGCTCTGCACCCGCAGTCGGCCGACGAGAGCACGCCGTCGGCCCGCTTCGACCGTCACGGCAACGTCGAACTGAACCGGTTCATTTACGGCCGGAAGATCACGGTCGATTGGCGGAACGGAAAAGTGCTTGAGGACAGGAAGGTCGAATTCAAGGGGTGGGGGTTCGATGCCCCGTCCGAGGACGGGAAGGTGCGGGCCGAACTCGATATCTCGAAGGACAAGTCCCAACCGCCCCTGGCGGTTCTGGTTAAGGAGACGGCGACGGGGCGGTCGGTCGCCCGGCTGGAGGGCGTGTCTGACTATCCGAGGCGGATGGCGTTCGCGGACCAGAACCGCCTGCTCGTGACGGCGACGCAGGACGACGTGCTCTCGGTCTGGGACGTCGCGGCCGGGAAGCGGCTCTGGTCGGAGAAGTACCCCCGTCAGTCCTTCGGCTACGCGGGGATGGGGGAGCCGCACTTCGACGCCGCCAACCGCCGGCTGGCGATTTGCTCGACGGACCGGACGAGAACCGTCATCGACATTTGGGAACTCCGCAAACCGGCCCGGGTGGCCCGGTTGGAAGCGCCGAACGTGCTGTTGGCGAACGGCATCGCGTTCTCGCCGGACGGGGAGTTCGTTGCCGGCGGTTCCGAGGCCGTGACGTGTTGGCGGGTGTCGGACGGCCACGTGATTCACACCCTGCGCGACCACAAGGCAAAGGAATCTCCCAACGACCGCTCCGCCATCCGCTGCGCGTTCTCGACCGACGGCCGCAAGTTGCTCACGGTCGACGATTCGGGGACGATCCGGGTGTGGGAGTTCGCCACCGGGCAGTTGATCCGCACGTTCACCGGGCACCACGGCGAGACCACCGCCACGTTCTCACCGGACGCCCGCGCCATCGTGGGGGCGAGCAACGACGCCCCGGTCTTCGTTTGGGACGTGTACGGCCTGGCCGCCCCGCCCCCCTTCGACGCCGATCGGGTCTGGAAGGACCTGGCGGCCCCCTCAGCGGCGACGGGCTTCCGTGCCGTGCGCGAACTCTGCGCCGCGCCCCGGGAAGCGATCGCCGTTCTGAAGGGAAAACTGAAGCCGGAGGTAGTCGACCCGAAGACAATCGAAGGCTGGGTCAAAGACCTCTCGGCAGAAGAATTCGCGGTCCGGGAGCGCGCGACGGCCGGTCTGGCGCAGCAGGGCGAAGCGATCGCACCGCTGTTGCGAAAGGCGCTCGCGGCAACCACGGACGCGGAGGGCCGCCACCGCCTCACGGCACTCCTGCAGCGAGCGGAGCGGCCCTCGCCCGCCGATCTGCGGGTTCGGCGGGCCGTCGACGCGCTCGAGCACCTCGGCACGCCCGAGGCGAACGAGCACCTCAAAGCTCTCGCCCGAGGGACGGCGGGGTGCTTGCAGACCGTGCAGGCGGAGGAGGCTCTGTCCCGGCTCTCCAAACAGAAATGACCAACCCGAAACCCGACGGGCGCCACAGCCGTTCCGCTGCGCCCGCGTATCGAGCACCGGTAATGCGACCAAACGCGTCAGCCGAGGGGAACGCGGGCTGTTATGCGCGGACGGCTTCTTCGCTAAACGGCGGCGGGCCCGCGAGCGAACCCCGATTGTGCATTACTCCCGGGCCTCCATAATGATGGTAAGGGTGCCGGAGAATCACAGCGATGCCGACCCTACTTGTGGTCGATGACGAACCGAGTGTGTGTTACTCGATCGCCCGCCTCTTCGGCGACGAGACGACCTGCGTCCGCACCGCGAGCACGGTCGCCGAGGGCGTTCGCGTCTTCGAAGCCGAGAAGCCGGACGTCGTCGTCCTCGACCTGCTCCTCCCGGACGGTTCCGGGCTCCAGGCGTTTGAGTCCATCCGGGCCGTGTCCCCCAAGCAGCCCGTCATCTTCATCACCGCCCACGGCACCGCGACGACGGCCATTGAGGCGATGAAGCGCGGGGCGTTCGACTACCTCATCAAGCCGCTGGACTTCACCCGCGTGGCGAACATCCTGCGGCGGGCCTTCGAGGCGGCGCACCTGATGCGCGTGCCGCCGGTGGTGCCCGCGCTGGAGCCGCGGGAACAGCTCGTCGGCCGGACGCCGGTGATGCAGGAGGTGTGCAAGCAGATCGGTCGGGCCGCGCCGCAGGACGTGAACGTCCTCATCCTGGGCGAGAGCGGCACCGGCAAGGAGCTGATCGCCCGCGCCGTGTACCACCACAGCAAGCGCGCGGACCGGCCGTTTCTGGCGATCAACTGCGCGGCGCTCCCGGAACAGCTCATCGAGAGCGAGCTGTTCGGGCACGAGAAGGGGGCCTTCACCGGCGCCGACCGGCAGCGGATCGGCAAGTTCGAACAGTGCCAGGACGGCACGATCTTCCTGGACGAGATCGGCGACATGCCGATGGCCGCCCAGGCGAAGGTGCTGCGCCTGCTCCAGGACCAGACGTTCGAGCGGATCGGCGGGCGCGAGACCATCCGGACCCGCGTGCGGGTGATCGCGGCGACGAATCAGGATCTGGGGCGCCGGATCGCGGCGGGGCACTTTCGCGCGGACCTGTTCTATCGGCTCCAGGGGGKCACGATCACGCTCCCGGCGCTCCGAGACCGGGCGGACGACATCGCCGAACTGGCCCACCACTTCCTGTTCGTGTTCAACCGGGAACTGGGACTGAACGTGCAGGGCTTCGATCCCGAGGCTCTGGCGTGCCTGCGCGGCTACCGGTGGCCGGGGAACGTCCGCGAGTTGCAAGGCGTACTGAAGGAAGCGATCCTGCGCGCGACCGGCGGGCTGCTGCTGCCCGAGTTCCTGTCGCCCGCCGTGCGGGGCCGCGCCGAAACCGGGCCCGCGCCGGCGGCCGAATCCGGAGAACTGAACGTGCCGGCCCTGATCGACGACCTCCTGGCCCGCGGCGAGAACGACCTGCACTCGCAGGTCATGGTGTCCGTGGAGCGGGTGCTGTTCGACCGCGTGCTGCGCGCGACCGGCGGGCACCTCGGCCGGGCGGCCGAGCGGCTCGGCCTGAACCGCTCCACTCTTCGCTACAAGCTCCGGGACACGGGGCTCACCACGGACAAACTGTCCGCAGATTGACACCGGCCGCACCTTTCGTGATATGATCGTGCCACCTCGTCTCGTTCCCGCCGAACGGGTTCTGTCTGGTCCTCATGCCGCTCCTTCATTCGAGCCCACGGGAGTCCCATGCCCCGGTTCCTTTCGCCCGCGGTCGCGCTGGCGGCCCTTCTGGCCCCGCCCGTCCGGGCCCAGGACGCCATTCCCCCCGAAACCGTCGATGCGATGAAACAGGCGACGGTGTTCATCCGCGTCGCGGGGGACGGATGGGCCGCGACCGGCTCGGGGTTCGTGGTGTCCGGCGACGATCAGGCGCTCTTGATCGCGACCAACGACCACGTGGCCGTTCCGCGCCCGGGGAAAGCGACCATCACTGTTGTGTTCGACAGCGGCACCAAAACGGAGCGCTCGTACCCGGCGCAGGTCGCGGCGGCCGATCCCGAACGCGACCTCGCCGTCCTGCGCGTGGCCGGGGTGAAAGCCCCGCCGAAGCCGGTCGCGTATAACGAACCGCCCAAACTGGTCGAGACGATGGGGGTTTACTCCTTCGGCTTCCCGTTCGGCAAGGCGCTTTCGACCTCCAAGGGGCTGCCCGCGATCACGGTCGGTAAGGCATCGGTGTCGAGCCTCCGCAACGATTCGGACGGCGAGCTGTCTGTGATTCAAATCGACGGCAACCTGAACCCCGGCAACAGCGGCGGGCCGATCGTGGACACGAAGGGGCGACTCATCGGGGKGGCCGTGGCGACGATCCGGGACGGCCAGGGGATCGGCCTCGTGATCCCGTCTCAGGAACTCGCCCGCATGATGCAGGGGCGCGTGACCCGCGTGCGCGTTATTCCGCGCAAGGGCGCCGACGGCGTGACGGTGCGCCTCGAGGCCGCGGTCCTCGATCCGGCCGACCGCCTGCGCGGGGCCACCGCCCACTACGTCATCGTCGCGCCGAAAGAGAAGAAACCGGACGACGCGCTCGCCAAGCACCCGGGGAGCAAGTCGGTTGAACTCAAGATCGAAAAGGGCGTGGCCGTGGCGGAGTTCGCCGTACCGGTCGCGGACGGAACCGTGCTGGTGCAGGTGACGCCCCGTGCGGACGGGAAGGCCGGAGCGGCCGGCCGCGTCCGATCGTTCCCACTGGCACCGCCGCCGAAGCCGGCCGATCTACTCGGCGCGCCGCTGCCCGGTTGGAAGGAGTACCGCCCGCGCGACGGCTCGTTCGTGACGTGGGTACCGGACAAGCCGGCGCCCCAGACCGACGAAGAACGGAACTCCACGGTCAGCGGGCAGCGTCTGCGGGTCAGTAGCGTCGGCGGTAAGACCGCCGACGGGCTCTCTTACCAGATCGATTCGGTGCTGCTGCCACCGGTGATCGCCCGAATCCCGCAGAAGGAACTGTTCGAGATGTTCCGGAACTCACTGGTCAAGGACATCAGCGGACGGGTCGCCGAAACGCGGCCGGTGGCGAGCGGAACGCTCACCGGCGAGGAATACGCGATCGAATCGGGCGGCCTCCACACGCGGGCCCGCGTGTTCGCCTCCGCGGGACGGGTCCACACGGTACAAGTGACCGGTACCCCGGATCAAATCGCCTCGATCGAGGCCGAAATCCTCCTATCCTCGTATCGGCTCCCCGGTGAAACCGCCAAAGGGCCGACCGTGGCCGGTCCCGTCACCCCACCGGGAAAGGAGCCGACCATCATCGCCGGGGGTAACAACCCGCTGTTCCGCGACCTCGCTCCGAAAAGTGGCTTGCTGATCGGCATGGAGTTCGGGCTCGGGAAGTTCGGGCGCGACGACGTGATCCAGGCCGGGCGACCGATCTTCCGGGTCGAGGGCCAGGAGCAACTCGGCACCCAGCGCGGCACGAACCTGACGCGGGTGGTCACACTGAAGGCCAAGGACGGATATGCGATCGGCGCGATCACGTGCAAGTCCGGCCTGAACTTCGACGGCTGTTCGTTCACCTTCATGAAAGTGGTGGACGGGAAACTGGACCCGAAGGACACCTACGAGAGCGAATGGGTCGGCTACGCCGGACCCAAGCGCCCCACGAAACTCGGTGGCGACGGAACCCCGATCGTGGGTATCGCGGGTCGGGCCACGGACAAGAGCCTGAACGGCCTCGGGCCGCTGTTCAAGGGCCAGGAGGCGTTCGACCCGGCACCCAAGAAGTGACACGTCCGTCTCGCCCGCGGGACCATCATCTATCGCCGGGGTCACGCCCATATGTGCGATCCCGGCAGTAGGGACTTGGGGCATCTCTGCTCGTGCTCGAGAAAAAAACGCATCGTACCGGCCGGAGATCGTCGCTGGGGCCGCATGGGCACTCGGCAGACGAGTCACTTCAGTCGATATCCTGGTGGCTCGGAGACACGACCGATGTCCGCTGAGGAATGGGATCGTAGCCGATCTTGATGTCCACGACGTGGATCGTGCGATCGCGGCTGGCGCCGCACTCGACCGGGCAGCGGACGAGTCCTGGGTTCCGCAACTCCACCAGCTGCTTGCGAACGGGCGAAACTTCGGCGTCCGAGAGGCCGTCGCTGCACCGATCGCCCGAATGGAGGGCTTGCGGGCGTTGCCCCAGTTGTTGTTCGCCCTGCAACGCGGCGAGGAAGAGAGGCACGACGACGACGGCCTCTCGGCCGTCATCTCAGATCTGGTTGCCGCGGAGCCCGCGCGGCTCCGATGCTGCTGGAGAGGATACGGAACTCGTCCGAGCGGAAGCGCCTCGACGGGGCATGGTTGCCGGGTTTCGTCGCCACGGCAATCACGCCCGAGCCGCTACTGGCTGCCCTCAACGATTACAGTGCCTCGGACTTTGACGGATGGTGAAGTACAAGTCCGAATCTCGCAACCTCTGCAATCGGCCATCTCGGGACCCGGACAACGATTCGTCGCCGGGCTCGAACCGAGCCCGGCGACAGAACGCTATTCGCCTAACGCCTTGCTCCTACTTACTGCCCGCCGTCACGGCTTCCACGTATGTGCCCGGCGCCAGATCGTCGCCCGGACGCACGACCAGACGTTCTCCGCCCTTCAACCCCTCCGTCACCTCGACCACCGTACCGAAGTCGCGGCCCAGCTTCACCGGCCGGTAGTTGACCCGACCGTCGGCTTCGATGATCGCGACCTTCGCGCCCTCGGCCCGGATCACGACCGCGGCACCCGGCACCCGCACGATGCTGTTCGGGGAGTCGAACTGGAACCGCACCTGAAGGTACATGCCCGGCAGCAGGGCGTGGTCGGGGTTCGGGACGTCTACTTCGACCCGGAGGGTGCGCGTCTGAACGTTGACCGCCTGCGTGGTCCGGCCGACCGTCCCGGAGTACTCCCTCCCCGGCACCTCGCGGCGCGACACCGGCGCGACCTGACCGACCTTCACGGAGGTCGCAAACGTCTGGGGCACGTCCGCCTGTACCCGCAGCGTGTCGATCGCGGCGATGTGGAAGATTTCCCGGCCGCCCGAGCTGTCGGCAACGACCAGCGCGCCCGAGTCGTAGTTGCGGGCGGTGATGACCCCGGCGAACGGGGCGATCACCTTCTGGAAGCTCTGGAGGGTCTCCAGGCGGTGGACGTTCGCCTCGTTGGCCTGGATCGTCGCGTCGGACACCTGCACCGTGGCCAGCGCCACCTTGAGGGCCGCGTCCGCCTCGTCGAAGTCCTGCCGCGAACTCACGCCGCGCTCGTAAGACTGCCGGAGCCGGTCCAGGTTCACGCGGGCCAGCTCGGCGCTCGCCTTGTTCCGCACCAGTGTCGCCCGGGACTCCGCAAGGGCCGCCCGCGCCTGGAGCAGTTGAGCGTCCACTTCGGGCGTTTCGATCTCGGCCAGCAATTGCCCCTCCTTCACCACGTCCCCTCGGTCGACCTTCCACCCCTTCAGGTAGCCGGTCGTCCGGGCGAACAGGGGCGATTCGCGCCACGGCGCGGCCGATGCGGGCAGAACTTGTTCCACGCGGGCCGGCGCCCGCTCGGCCGTCGCGGTCAGCACCCGCGGCCGGTCCGTGTGCATGGCCGTTGCCGCCTCGGTCCGCTCGGCCAACTGTTGGTTCCGCGCCCGCACCCCGGCCACACCGAGCGCGCCGAGCGCGCCGAGCGCCAGCACGGCGATAACCGCGAGCCGCAGGTAAGACGGACGGGTCGGAGCCGCCTCGGGAGCGTCCTGCGGGTCGTGGCCGTGGCCGGTCGGCGCGGGGGTCGGTGTCGTCGTGTTCATACTGGCTCCCTTCAGCGTGATGATCCGTCTTGTCGGTGCCCGCGAGCTCCGCTCCCGTCCCGGCTTTGCGGCCGGCGGCGCCTCACGCGACGCGCACGATACGCAGCGCGGACAGCAGCCACTTCCCGATCCGCCTGATCTGCTCAACCGAGCTGTACGCAACGGGTACGAAGAACAGGGTGTACACGGTCGCGACCGTCAGGCCGCCGATAACCGCCCGGCCGAGCGGGGCGTTTTGTTCCCCGCCCTCGCCGAACCCGAGCGACATGGGCAGCATCCCGGCGACCATCGCCATCGCGGTCATCAGCACCGGCCGCAACCGGGTCGAACCGGCCTCGAGGGCCGCCTCGAGCCGGGTCCGTCCGGCAGCGAGGCGGTCGTTCGCGAACGTCACCATGAGGATGCTGTTCGAAGTCGCCACGCCGACGGTCATGATCCCGCCCATGAGGGCCGGGACGCTCACCGTGGTGCCGGTCGCGAACAGCGCCCAGAGGATGCCGGCCGCGGCCCCCGGCAGCGCCGTGAGGATGATTAACGGGTCGATCCACGACTGGAAGTTGACGACCATCAGCATGTAAACCAGCAGCACCGCGAACAGCAGGCCGAAGGCCAGACCGGTGAACGAGTCGTCCATGCTCTCGATCTGCCCGCGGATCGCCAGCGTGCTGCCCTTGGGGAGCGTCCCGCGGGTGTCTTCCACGACCGCGCGGATGTCCTCGGACGCGCCGCCCAGGTCGCGGTCCTGGACCGAGGCCGTGATCTCGTACACGGTCTGCACGTTGTAGTGGCTGATGAGACCCGCCGCTTCCGACCGGCGGAGCGACGCCATGTTCGTCAGGAGCTGCGGTTCGCCCGTCCCGCTGGCGGTGACCGGTGTGCTCATGAGGGCGTCCACCGTGTCGACCCGGACCTGCGGGGTCTGCACGGCCACCCGGTAGTTCACGCCGTTCTTCGGGTTCACCCAGAAGTTCGGCGTGCCCTGGAAGGACGAGCTCAGCGACACGAGCAGCGACCGGGCGGCGTCCTGCTGCGTCACGTTCAGGCCGTTGGCGAGTACCCGATCGACGTCCACCCGCAGTTCCGGGGCGTCCGGGATCTGCCTCAACCGGACGTCCACCACACCCGGTACGGCCGCGAGGCGCTTGAGCATCTGCTTCGCCACCGCGAGGTTCTCTTCGCGCCGCACGCCGACCACCTGCACGTTGATCGGGGCGGACTTGCCGAACGTGAGCACCTGCCCGGTCACGTCGGCCGGGAGGAAATCGAAGGTGCAGCCCGGGAACCGCTTCGGCAGCTCCTGCCGCAGCTTCCGGATGTGTTCGGCCGTCGGCTTGTGGTCGGGCTTGAGCGAGACGAGGATCTCGCCGTCGTACGGGCTGACCAACTCGTTATTGATGTACGCCGTGTTCGTGTAGAACGGGGAGACGCCGATGTTGTCGAGGATCGTGTCGCGCTCCTCGGCCGGGGCGTTCTCGCGGATCACGTCCTCGATCTGGCCGAAGATCTTCTCCGTCTCCTCGATCCGCGTGCCCAGCGGCGCCCGGACGTGGAGCCTGATCTGGCCCGCGTCCACTGAGGGAAAGAAGTCGCGGCCGATCAGCGGGAACAGCGCGAACGACCCGACCGCGAACGTCAGCATGAACGCGACGGTCGGCACGCGGTTGGCGAGCGCGAGGGCCAGGAGCCCCCGGTACGCCTGCCTAACCCGTTCGAAGGCGCGTTCAAATTGAGCGTGCAGCCGGCCGAACACCCCGGACGGGTCGTCGTGGTGGCCGTGGGCGTAGCTCTCCGCCTCGCTCCCGAGCAGGGCCTGCATGAGCGTCGGGACGATCGTCCGCGACAGGAAGTAGCTCGCCAACATGGCGAAGATGACCGCCAGGGCCAGCGGCACGAACAGGTACGCCGCCGGCCCGGTCAGGAACACGACCGGCACGAACACGATGCAGATCGCGAGCGTGGACACGAGGGCCGGCACCGCGATCTGGGCGGCCCCGTCGAGGATCGCGTGGCGGAGCTCCTTCTTCATCGCCAGGTTGCGGTGGACGTTCTCGATTTCCACCGTCGCGTCGTCCACCAGGATGCCGACCGCGAGCGCCAGCCCACCGAGCGTCATCACGTTGAGCGTTTCGCCCATCACCCACAGGGACAGGATCGAACACATCACGGAGAGCGGGATGGAGATGATGACGATGAGCGTCGAGCGCCACGACCCGATGAAGACGAGGATGAGCAGCGCGGTCAGCCCGGCCGCGATCGCCCCCTCCTTCAACACGCCCTCCACGGACTCGCGGACGAACACCGACTGGTCGAACATGATCTCCAGCTTCAGCTCCGGCGGCATCTGGGCCTGGATGCCGGGGAGCGCCGCACGGACGCGGGCCACCACGTCGAGCGTGGACGCACCCTCGCCCTTCAGAATGGGCAAGAGTACGGCCCGTTTACCGTCGCGCCGGACGACGTTCGTCTGGACGGCGAACCCGTCACGCACCTGGGCCACGTCGCGCAGGTAGACCGGCGCCCCGTTCACGGTCTTGACCGGCATCTCGTTGAACGCGGCCACAATCTCGGGGCTACTGTTGACCTTGATGTTGTACTCGGTCGCGCCGATCTTCGCCGTGCCCGCGGGGAGGATGAGGTTCTGCGCGTTGACCGCGTTACTGACATCGGAAGCGGAGAGGCCGCGGGCGTAGAGTTGCTCCGGGTCCAGGTCGACCATGATCTGACGCGGCTTCCCGCCGTAAGGCTGCGGCACCCGCGCGCCTTGAACCGTACCCAGACGCTGAATGATGAAGTTGGCGGCGTAGTCGTAGAGTTCGGCTTCGGTGAGGGTGTCGCTGGAGACCGCGATCTGCGCCACCGGCACGCTGGTCGCACTGTACCGCACGATGTAGGGCGGCGTCGTGCCCTGCGGCATGTTGTTGAGGACCGTCTGGCAGGTGGCGGTGACTTGCGCGGTCGCGGCCTCGATCTTGGCCTTCTGTTGGAAGTAGATGCGGATCACACCGGTCCCGGTGTACGCCGTACTCTCCATGTGCTCGATGTCGTTCACGGACGCGGTCAGCACCCGTTCGGTGACGAGCAGGATGCGCTTTTCGATGTCGTCTGCGGGCATCCCGGGGTACAAGTAAACGACCGTGACGACCGGAATGTCGATGTTCGGGAAATTGTCCACCGGCATCTTGCGGATGGCAACCACGCCCACCACAAGAATGAGTAACGAGACGACGATAAATGTGTACGAGCGATCGAGGGCGAGCCGAACGATCCACATGGGAGCACCCCGCCAACGGGCGGCCTGAAACCCGGCACGAAAGACGGTCTGGGTCTCGGGTCAGTGCAGGATACCAGGCTCCGGAAGGGAGCTGACAGAGATTATCGATAATCGATAATTCTAGGCGGAGCTGGCGTAACTGCAAAGCAGAGCGGATAATAGAGTGGTGTGCGTTGCCTCTCCGGGGTCTAGTTATGGCGGTTAACAAGGGAAGCGTTCGGGCTCAGATCCGGCGCACGCTCACGGAACGTATCCTTGCCGGGCAGTACCAGCCCGGTGAGCGTCTGATCGAACTGCAACTTGCTCATGAACTGGGCACAAGTCAGGGATCGGTACGGGAGGTACTGCGCGAACTGGAAGCAACTCGACTCGTCGAAACGACCCCCCACCGTGGTACGCGTGTTCGAATGGTAGGTGTCCCGGAGATCCGTGAAGCCTATTTCGCACGGGGACTGCTCGAACAAGCCGCTGCGCAGACGGCGGCTGCCGCGCTAAAAGGCAAAGCGGAAGGTCTACGGAAAGACGTGGTCGCGATTCTCCGAGCGGCGGATCTACGGGACTACCCCGAGCAGGCCGCGCGCGTCTACTCGCTTCACCGGACGATCGTGGCGGCGTCTGGAAACGCGACGCTGTTGCGGTTGTGGGAGTCGTTGGCGTTTGAGACCTGGGTCCGCATCCGCCTCGGATGGGGGGAGATCAACCGCGCGCTGGCGGAGAGTTCCTACGATCGTATCCTCGCCGCACTGGGGAGCGGAAACGGCGTCCTTGCGGGCGATCTTTTGCGCGCGCATGCGGAAGCGTTCGCACCGCCGGAGTCTGAGCCAGAGGTTCAACGCACTGCGGAATAATGGGGGTGCCCGCGCCGGTGAGTTGTTGCGTCCCGACGCGGAACCACCGCTCAGTCGCGAACGGGGCTCTTGTCCGAAACCATCACGGTCTGCTTCTGGCGGATGGTGATCTTGATGACGGCGTCTTTGTCGGCTGCGCCCGCGATCGTGCCCCCGATGACCGTCTCGTGCGAGAAGTCCTTCACCCGCCCGGTGCGCGTATCGAACGTGTACCCGCCCTCGGCCCGTTCCGACTTGAGGTCGATTTTCGCACCCGGGGCCGCCGGCCCGTCGGCCGCCTTGATCGTCATGTCCGACCGGACCGTGACGTTCGCGACCCCGTCCGCGATCCCGGCCAGTTTGGTCGTCGTCTTACCCGTGCTGGAAAGCCCTCCGACGCCGCTGCTGTCGTCCCGTGTGAGAGCCTCACCGACGCGCATCGCCTTCGCCGGCAGGATGTCGAACGGGCGCCCGACGAGTTCGCGGATCCCGCCCCCGCCGAACAGAGCGGCCGCCGTCTCCCGCTCGATTTCTGTTGCGGTACGGAACTTCTTGAGGATCTCGTCCTGCCCGCGTACCGCCGCCAGATTGTGGTTCTCGTCGAGGCAGATGGTGACGGAACAGCCCCGGATCTTTTCTCCCACGCCGTCTAAATCGGATTGCCCGACCGCCCGAATCCGCGCGGCCAGGTACGTCACCTCGACTGTCGATTCACGCGCCGTCACGCTCGTAACGCGGTAGCGAAGAGTGAGATCGAACGTGAGGGCCGTTTCGGACCTTTTGCCACCGACCTCGACCGTGTGGCCCTGGGCCACGTGAGTCGTGGCGTAGAATGTGTCTCCGTCCTTGAGGACCCACTTCAAAGCGACCGGTTCATCGGCCGATGCGGCCGGGGCGATCAGAGCCAAGAGCACAACGGACGCGGCGCGCATGGGATTCTCGGTGAGTGTGGTTGAGCCGCTTTTGGCTCACGCGAACACCAAAAGGTGGTAAACGGCGCGGAAGCACTCGCCGTGCCGAGGTGCTGCGGCGCAAGCGCCCGGTCTCAATTGCCTGACGCACACCCTCTTTCACTGATCCAGGCAGCCCTACTCAGGTCCGACAGTTTGGCCAGTTCAAGACCAACCGAGGAAACGATATGTCCAGCCCGCCGTCGCCACGCACGGTGCGGGAACCGTCGGTCTTCACGGCGGCGCCCGCGCCGGGATCGGGCACGTCGGTTGCATAAGACCGTTCGACCCACACTGGCACAACCTGTGAAGCGTGCAGCATGGTCGCTCCAAGGCGCATCCCCGAGGCTCCGCCACCGCCCGAGTGCGTTCGTCGTCGCCCGTTGTGCCGACGACCCGATCCCGGGTTGGGCGCCGGTGCCGCGGTGGCGCTCGCGACGGCCGCACTTTCGGTCGCGGTCGCGGTCACCCTCTCGTGTGCCCTTTGGCTCGCAGGGACGGTGCCGCGTGAGTCCCCTTCTCCCGTGAGCGACCCCGAGAACTTGAGGGCGCCGTGAGCCACGGAACCGTATCGATCGCGGACAGCGAAGAGACGATCGGCTGCGCCAGCCCAGGCGTCGGGGTGCATTGAAAACGCGCCGCGTACACGTGCGCGCCGGATATTCGATTGATCGGGCCGCCGCGTGTTGAACGCGCCGCTCCTGTGCCGAGTCGGTGTGTGGTTATGGCCCGGCCATCGACGGCCTCCGCTGGAGCCGCGAGTGGCTAACCAGTGACCACGCACGTTTACCAATTGCCCTCGCGACCGAATCCGGAGCCGATCAGAGCTCCATGACTCACGGAGATTTTGGGGCCGTGTGCCCGGTGGACGCGCGGCACGGGATTCGCCAAACACCACCTCGCACCCACAACACGAGTGCGCGTGAGGGACGATTGAACAAGCCGGCGCGACACGACACGAACGGGGGTGCCGCTTCTTTCCCGCTCGCGTTGTTGCTGACGTCGCCGTTCATCACCCTTTTACTGCGGCTGCGCCGCGTATCGTCTCGTCCGCGGACCGTCCGAGTTGCGAACACCTTCAGGGAGAGTTCGATGCACCGCAGTTGGTTCCTCGCGGCACTGACGGCGGCCGTGGCGAGCGGTCTGATCGCCGTTCCCGCCGCCCGCCCCGTCGCCGCCCAGGAGAAGAAGAACCAGAAGAAGGACATCGAGGGGGCGATCCACAACGGGTTGGAGTACCTCAAGAAGACTCAGGCCCGGGACGGCCACTGGGAGGCGATCGGCGGCCAGTACCCCACGACCATGACGGCCCTCGCAGGCATGGCGTTCCTGATGGAAGGGAGCACCCTGAAGGAGGGGAAGTACTCCGATCAGGTGAAGAAGGCCGTGGACTGGTTCTTGGCGCCCGCCCGCCAGCAATCCAATGGTCTGCTCGGTGACGTGCGGAACCCGTCCGAATCGGTCCGCTACATGTACGGCCAGGGCTTCGGCACCATGTTTCTCGCCAGCGTGTACGGCGAGGAGGAGGACAAGGGGCAGCGCGAGAAGATCGAGAAGTTACTCAAGAGGGCCGTCGAGTTCATCTGCAAGGCGCAGACACTCAAGAGGCACAAGAGGGCCGATGGCAAGGACGTGGACATCGGCGGGTGGGGCTACGTGAGCGCGACCGACGGGGGCAACTTCGACGAGGGCTCGGTCACGATCACCGCGCTCCAGGGGCTGCGGGCCGCGAAGAACGCCGGCATCCCGGTCCCCAGGGAGGCGATCAGCAAGGCCGTGGACTACCTCGAGGCCTGTACCACGCCCAACGGCGGGATCATCTACAACTACCTCGGCGGCGAAGCGGCAAACGGGCAGGAGCGCCCGCCGCTCACGGCTGCCGCGATCTGCTGCGGG
>BFBZ01001385.1_pt1 | contig 16257 bp, 14 predicted proteins | sample 1888401 | NCBI WGS metagenome assembly BFBZ01 (sample SAMD00112614, study PRJDB3348) | symbiont metagenome | host: Chara braunii | reverse complement strand
CGGGCTCGCCGGCGTGCTGGGCGATCTGGCCGAATCGCTCGTCAAGCGCGACGGCCAGACGAAGGATGCGTCGAAGAGCATCCCCGGCTTCGGCGGCGTGCTGGACGTGGTCGATTCGGTACTGTTCGCGGCACCCGTGGCGTACCTCTGGTTCAGTTGGAAGTGAAATCACTCACCACAAAGACACGAAGTTCGCACAAAGGGCCACAAAGAAAATGAACTCGTCTTCAACTTTGTGTGTCTTTGTGCGAACTTCGTGTCTTTGTGGTGAATCTCCAGGAATCTCAAATGGCCGATACGCCGTTGACCCGCACGCTCACGATTGAAGATCGCGACGAGGCGGTGATCCTCTTCGGCCCGCGCGACCAGCACCTCCGCACCCTGCGCGACGCGCTCGGCGTGAAGGTGGTGTACCGGAACGGCGAGCTGAAGATCGAGGGCCCGGCCGAGGCCGTCGAGCAAACAGAACGTGCCCTCCAGCAGTTCCGCCAGATCGCCCGGAAGAAGGGGCAACTGGCCCCGACCGACGTGACCGGGGTGATCGAGGTGATCCGCGGCGGTACGGCACGGGGCGGCTCATCGGTGGTCGCGACCGAGGGCGGCCGGAGCCTGCGCACCCGCACCGACGGCCAGGGGCGGTACGTTCAGGCGCTCCAGCAGCACGACGTGGTCATCTGCGTCGGCCCGGCCGGCAGCGGGAAGACCTACCTCGCGTGCGCGTGGGCCGTGTCGCTCCTGAAGGCCAAACAGGTGCGGAAGATCGTCCTCGTGCGGCCGGCGGTGGAGGCCGGCGAGCGGCTCGGCTTCCTGCCCGGTGACCTGGTCGCGAAGATCAGCCCGTACCTGCGCCCGCTGTACGACGCGCTCGCGGACATGATGGAACCGGACACGGTCAAGAAGTACATGGAGAGCGAGGTCATCGAGATCCTGCCGCTGGCCTACATGCGCGGCCGGACGCTGAACCAGGCGTGCATCATTCTGGACGAGGGGCAGAACGCCACCACGGCCCAGATGAAGATGTTCCTGACCCGGATGGGAGCGAACTCGAAGATCATCGTGACCGGCGACATGACCCAGACCGACCTGCCGCGCACCGTCCGCAGCGGTCTCGCCGACGCCGTCCACCGCCTGCGCGACGTGGAGGGGCTGGCGATCGTGTACCTGGACCAGTCCGACATCGTGCGCAACCCGCTCGTCACGCGCATCGTGAACGCTTACGAGGACGATGCCCCCAAGGGCAAGAAGCCGACGGCGTGAGGAACGAACGATGAAAGGCCCCCGTCGCGTTGTGTTGGCGCTCATCGTGTTGGTGCTGACGCTGATGGGGCTGAGCCTCGTCGCACCCCCTCCATACGACATGAATTGGTCGGCTTCACGGGTAACGTTTGACACCACCGAGATCGCCCACGCGTGTGGCGCCTACCGGAACAGTGAGAAAAATGCCGGAAAGAAATTCCCGACCACGATCGACGATCTGATTCGACCGATGCCGGGAGGTGGCGGACCGTTCTTGGATGTCAGGCCGAGCGACCTCATCGATCCGTGGGGCAACCCGTACCGGTACGCCGTCGTGACGAGCGCGAACGGAGAACAAGAGGTATACGTGTGGGCCGAGCGAATCGTTGACGGCAAGTTGAAGTTGCTCGGCGCGAAGTGCTGCGCGGACGGAGAGGTGAGGAGATTCGGACTGGAGTAGTGGCCTGAGACCACGCGAAACCGACCGATGGCGTGTTGATTCCCTGTATACTTCAGCCCTTCGGGCTGAAAACCGAAACCCGCACCGGTCCTTTCGACAAAGCGTTCGCGCCTCACTTCGTTGCCTTTTCCAGCGGGCGGGCGAGCATCACGATGAGGCGCTCCACCTGAACGCGCTCGGGTAGCGCGTTGCCGCCCTTCAGCCCGAGATTGATCTCCACCAGCCAGTCGGTGAGCGCCAGCAGCCGGCGCTTGCCGAGGTACTTGAGCTGCCGTTCGACGCCGATGCGGATCTTGTCCCACTTCGGCACGCCGGCCGCGTCCATCGCCGGACCGAGCGGCATTTGTTCCAGAAACAGCATGCGCCCAACGGCCGCCAACTTGCGGAGCTGTCCCGTTAGCGGGCCGATGACCGCCATCGGGTCTTCGCCCTCGCTGAAGAGTTCCTCGAGGATGCTCAGTGCCTCGCCCGGCTTGCCCTCGCCAATGGCGTCCATGATCCGGAACACGTCCGCGGCCTTGGTGCGGCCGACCATCCGCTCCACGTCTCCGGCCGCGATGCCCGGTTTGGCGCCCACCGCTACCGCGAGTTTGCCCAGTTCTTGGTCGAGCGACCCCATTGAGGCGCCGACGAGTTCGAGTAGCAGTTCCGCCGCGTCGGGCGCGAGCTTCTTCTTGTGAGCGGTCTTTGCCCACTCGACGAGCCACGGCTTGAGTTCGTGGATCTTGTACGAGGGGGGCGTCTTGCACGCGATCTTGGCCGCGTCCGGCAGCGCCTTCGCGAGCTTGGTGGTGTCGGGAAACGTCTTCACGTCCAGCACCAGCACGCCGACCGAACTCGGCTTGGCCGCGTAGGCCTCCAGCGCCGGGCGGTTCTCGGTCACGAACGTGTCGGCGGCCTCCACGATCACAATGCGGCACGGGGCGAGGAACGGGAGCGTTTCCAACTCGTTGCGAGCGGTGGAGAACTCGATCTTGTCGCCCTGGTACACACTCACCGCGAACGCAGGGTCTTCGGTGCCGATGGCGGTGGCAATGATCCGCTCGCGGGCGTGGCGCTTGAGGAAATCCTCATCACCCACGAGCGCGTAGACCGGCTGCCGGCTGGGCGCCTTGGCGGCGAGGAACGGGAGTGCGTCCATTCGGAGTGCGCCGTGGGTATGTGTTCGCAGAAGCAACCGAACCCCCCAGCCCCCCTTTCCTAAGAGGGAAGGGGGAGCCGGACTATCGGCGGTCATTAGCCCCTCTCCCCAACCGGAGGGGGATCGGGAGAACCGGTGGGGGGCTCCCCCTTCCGAGCGAGGAGGGCTGGGGGRGGGGKATCTTTCGCACGCTGTCTGTATTCATCCACAAGCACCCGGGGCGCGCCAATGTCAATCACGTGAACCGCGCCGGTCCACGCCTTCGCGTCGGGGTTGAGGAAGCCGCGCTTCGGAGCGACGAACGTGGCGGTGTGCGTGGCCCGCACGGTCGGGCCGAGCGGTGCGCCCGTGTCGCAATCGAGACCCGACGGGATGTCGATCGCGAGAACCGGCTTCTCGGATTCGTTCACGACCCCGGCGAGCCAGTCGAACGGGGCTCCGAGGGCGCGGGCGAGGCCCGTACCGAACAGCGCATCGACCACCCATCCGGCCGGGGCGAACTGGCGCAGAAACAGGTCGCGGTGGGGTTGGTCGAAGTAGTCCGGGCGGTACTGCGTGAACGCGATTCCCGAGGCGTAGAGGATGTCGAAGTTGATGTCGGCGTCGCCGGCCTCTCGGTTGTGTTTGGCCACGACGTGCAAGTTCACCGGCCAGCCGCGGTTGTCGAGGTGGCGGGCGATGACGAAGCCGTCGCCGCCGTTGTTGCCGGGGCCGCACAGGATCACCGCCGGCTTTCGTTCCGGGTTCAGCCGCATCAGAAGCTCCGCGCACCCGCGGCCGGCGTTCTCCATGAGTACCACGCCCGGCACGCCGAAGCCGTGGATCGCCCGCCGGTCGAGTTCGCGGACGTGCTCGCGCGTCAGGGTGAACGGAGGCATGTCTGAAGGCTCCTTGGTGTATCGGTTCGACCTAACCCCCCAGCCCCCTTCCCTGAAGGGAGGGGGGTGAACGCGCGTAACGCCTCCTCCAAAGAGGTCTTGCGTTACGCAGCGCCTGAGGTGCCATCCGCCTCACAGCCCGTTGACATTAGCGAGAGAGCAGGAGGCGTTACGCGCGTTCACCCCCCTCCCTTCAGGGAAGGGGGCTGGGGGGTTAGGTCTTCGCGACGTGTACGTTTTGCCCCTCCCCGTGAATGAATAGTGGGTGGGCCGGGCGCTCTTTTCTTTTCTCCCTCTGTCCACCGCGTCTACTTCAGATATTCTCCCTTGAAACCGCGACGGCACACGCCTAAAAATGTGTGAGCCAGAATGAAGTGCGGGTGTAACTCAGTGGTAGAGTACCTCGTTGCCAACGAGGTTGTCGTGGGTTCAAGTCCCATCACCCGCTCTGGTCCGATCTAAAAGTACGTGAGCCGGGAAGTCGCGGGCTTACGGCGGGGATACAATCCCGTCGCCCACAACTTCCCGGCTCACGTTTTTTCCACCACCCGTTTCACCACCCGGTGCCCGACCGGAACCGCCACCGCGACGCGCCACGGCCGACCGACAGAGGAGACCCAAAATGGCCGACGAAGAAACGCCCAAGACCGAAACCGCGATCGACACCGGCTTCGTGGACGCGACCGCCGGGATCGCCCAGGCCGAAGACGAAGGCGCGATCAAGCTCCAGCAAACGGTCGAAATCCGGGACGTGGGGCCGTGCAAGAAGCACGTCAAAGTGACGGTCGATCGCGGCGAGATCGACAAGCAGTTCGATAAGCGGTTCACGGAACTCGTGTTCAGCGACCAGCCCCAGGTGCGCGGGTTCCGCCCCGGCAAGGCGCCGCGGAAGATGATCGAGAAGCAGTACTACGAGAGCGTCGCCGAGGAGCTGAAGTCGCAGGTCCTCATGGCCAGCCTCGAGCAACTGGCCGAGGAACAGACCATCGCGCCGCTCAGCCCGCCGGACTTCGACCCGACGGTCCTGAGCATCCCGAAGGAAGGCCCGTTCGTCTACGAGTTCGACATCGAGGTGCGGCCGGAGTTCGAGCTGCCCGACTACAAGGGCATGAAGATCCGCCGCCCGGTCCACACGTTCGGGTCGGCCGAAGTGGAGACCGAAAAGAAGCGCCTGCTCGAGCCCTACGGCCAACTCGTGCCCAAGGAGCCGCCGGTCGCCGACATGTTCGACACGGTCACCGCCGATGTGGCCATCTCCTTCCAGGGCAAGGAGATCAACAAACTCGAAGAGGTGCGGGTCAAGGTCGAGCCGCAGCTCGCGCTGTCCGATGGCGTGGCCGAGGACTTCGGCGAGAAGATGAAGGGCGCCAAGCCCGGCGACGTCCGGAACGTTGACATCACCCTGTCCCAGGAAACGACCGTCGAGCGACTCCGCGGGCAGAAGGTGCAGGCCACGTTCGCCGTGAAGGACGTGAAGACCACCCGGCCGCCGGAGATCACCCAGGACTTCCTCGAAGAGACGTTCTCGGTCAGCACGCCCGAGTCGTTCACCGAGCTCGTTCAGGCGGTCCTGGAGCGGCGCCTGGAGTACACGCAGCGGCAGTCGGCCCGGCAGCAGGTGCTGGAAACGATCTCCGCCGCGTCCGCGTGGGAGCTGCCGCAGGACATGCTCCGCAAGCAGGCCCGCAAGACGCTCGCCCGCCGCATGATGGAGATGAAGAACGCGGGCATGAGCGACGAGCAGATCAAGGGCCGCCGCCGCATCCTCGAACAGGACGTGCTGAAGAACACCGAGGCCGCGCTCAAGGAGCACTTCGTGCTCCAGAAGGTGGCCGAGGTCGAGAAGATCGAGATCGAGGAAGAGGACATCGACGCGGAGATCGACCGCATCGCGGAGCAGTCCGGCGAGAGCTTCCGCAAGGTGAAGGCGCGGCTGGAGAAGGAGGACCTGATGGAGGCGGTCGCGGCCGACCTGCTGGAGCGCAAGGCGCTCGACCTCATCATCGCCCACGCCACCTACGAGGACTACGAGCTGAAGGCGAGCGAGCAGCCGGGCGAAGTGGCGACCGTGTCGCAGAACGTGCTGCCCGAATCGTCCGAAGCGTCCGAGGCGCCCGCCGCCCCGCCCGAAGGCGCGGCCAGTTGACCGGCTGCGTACAGTATCAGTAACCCCGGCGAGCGGGGGGCGTGAGCCCCCGAGCAACTTCGACGTAACCCCGATCGACCGCGGTGCGTTTGCGTTTCCCGGGGGGCCGACGCCCCCCGCTCGCCTTCGATGGAGTCGCTTATGCTTCCGGCCTTCGMCCCCCKGGGCGCGGCCCGCCCGTTCGACCCGACGCTCCAGCGCGGCCAGTACGCCCGCCAGCGGATGATGGGCATCGGCGATCTGCTGCTGGAGAACCGGATCATCTTCCTGGGCGCGTCGCAAGAGTACTCCGACTCTTACGGCCGCGGCACCATCACCGACGTGCTCGCCAGCATCGTCATCCAGCGGCTCCTGTTGCTCCAGTACGAGAACAAGACCGCCGACATCCACATGTACATCAACAGCCCCGGCGGGTCGGTGTCGGCGACGCTGGCCATCTACGACACGATGCAGTTCCTGGAAGCCCCGATCCACACCTACTGCATGGGCCTGGCCGCGAGCGGGGCGGCGGTGCTGCTCGCCGCCGGCAGCAAGGGCAAGCGGTACTGCCTGCCGAACTCGAAGGTGATGATCCACCAGCCGGCCGGGTACGTCGGCGGGCAGGTGTCGGACATCGAGATCCAGGCCAACGAGATCCTGAAAGAGCGGCAGCGGCTCAACGAGATCCTCGCGGCCCACACCGGCCAGTCGATCGACGTGATCGCGCGCGAGACCGACCGCGACAAGTACTACCACGCGGCCGAGGCCAAGGCGTTCGGGCTGGTGGACGAGGTGCTCAGCCGCGCCCCCGACGCGAAGAAGTGATTTCGGGCGAACCCCGCCCGCACGGGCGGCGGGTGGCACCGATCGCTGCTTCACCCGCCGCCCGTGCGGGCGGGGTTCGCCCGGCCCAGTCCGCACAACCGACACATCCGGCGCGCCGCGCGTGCGGCGCCGACCGACCGACCAAAGCCGCTCACCAACCGCGAGCCGCCCGCCCGATACAGAAGGCGCGGCGGCCCGCTCGGAGGACCTGAACGTGCCGCTCGTTCCGATTGTGGTGGAGAGCCGGGGCCGCGAAGAACGCGCCTACGACATCTACAGCCGCCTGCTGAAGGACCGGATCATCTTCCTTCAGGGCGTGGTTCACGACGACATGGCGAACCTGATCGTCGCGCAGATGCTGTACCTCCAGTTCGAGGACCCGAAGCGCGACATCAGCCTGTACATCAACAGCCCCGGCGGCAGCGTGACCGCGGGCATGGCGATTTACGACACCATGCAGTTCATCACGTGCGACGTGGCGACGTACTGCATGGGTCAGGCGGCCAGCATGGGCGCGATGCTCCTGACGGCCGGAACCAAGGGCAAGCGGTTCGCCCTGCCGCACGCGCGGGTGATGATCCACCAGCCCAGCGCCGGCAGCGAGGGCACCGCGGAGGAGATCCTGATCCACGCGAAGGAGTTCCTCCGCACCAAGGAGACGCTCAACCGGCTGATGGCCATGCACAGCGGCCAACCGGTCGAGGCGATCCTGAAGGGCACCGACCGCGACAACTTCATGTCCGCGACCGAGGCCCGCGACTTCGGGCTGATTGACAAAGTGCTGGAGCGGATGCCGGCCGAGACACTCGCCGCCAGCCGCCCCGCTGGGGAATAGCCAGTCGGTTCGGCGAACCCCGCCCGCAAGGGCGGTGGGTGGAGCTGAATGTCGCGCGACCCACCGCCCTTGCGGGCGGGGTTCGCCGAACCGACTGGACGTTTGAGAAGCAGGATGCGACACCACAGACCGAACCTGTGCCGGTTCGCACGCCGTGTAGCGGTCTGTGGCGTCGCATCGCTCCTCGTTCTGCCACTCGTGACCGGCTGCAAGTCCAACAACCGCTACGACCTGATCGAGGCCGAACTCCGCACCCGCGAGCGCGAACTCGCTGACACCCGCGCGGCCCTCGATCGGTCCCGCAATTTGCTCCGCGCCTACGAAGTCGCACAGCAAAACAACTCGCCCCCCACCGGGCCACAAGTCGGTGGCGGGGGAGTATTTATGGCGGTGAAAGAGATTTCCATCGGGCGCGGGACCGGCGGCGTCGACGACGACGGGTTGCCCGGGGACGAGGGGCTGATGGTCGTCGTCGTGCCGAAGGACGAGGACGGCTCCGCGGTGAAAGTGCCGGCGCGGGTGCAAATGGCCGCGTGGGAGATTACCCCGGCCGGGCTGAAGAACCCCATCGGGTCGTGGACGGTTCCGTCTGACAAGCTCCGCCCGACGTGGAAGAGCGGTCTCATTAGCAGCGGGTACTTCATCTCGGTGCCGTGGCAGACCCCGCCCTCGACGGACCGCGTGCGAATCGCGGTGCGCCTGATCACGACCGATGGCCGCGCGTTCGAGGCCGACCGCGACGTGTATGTGAAGCCGCCGTATCCCCCGCGCGGAGGGGGGAACGTCCTCCCGTACCCACAGCCGGCGCCGGGCGGCGCGCCGGGGCCGGCTGTGCCGACGATCCCAACACCGCCCGGTGGGCGGCAGCCATTATTCCCGGAAATGCCGCCGCCCGGTGTTCCATCTGCCGTCCCGCCGGGCACGGAAGAGCTACCGCCCCCCGCCCCCGTTGATCGCGGAGCGCGTCTCCTACCGCCCGTGCGGCCGTAGTCTTTCGGGTGGCCGACTCTCTCCGAGAGTCGATGGTCACACCACAGGTGTCGCGACACGATTCACGCAAACGTGTTCTGATACCGTCGCAGTCACTGTCGGAGACAGTGGCCCACCCGATTATTGCGCTCAGTCGCCCTCGTTGTTGGAAGTCGCGACGCGCCCGAGCGAGTACCGCCATGTCCACCCTCTCGCACTTCGATGAATCCGGCGCGGCCCGCATGGTGGACGTGGGGGCAAAGGCCGAAACGAACCGCACGTCCCGCGCGTCGGCAGTCGTGCGCATGCAACCGGCCACACTCGCGCTGGTCCGCGACCGTGGTGTCGCCARGGGCGACGTACTCGAAGTTGCGCGGCTCGSGGGGATCATGGCCGCGAARAAAACCGCCGATCTGATCCCGCTGTGTCACCCGCTCCCGCTCACGTCCGTGAAACTGGATTTCACGTTCCCGAGTACGGATTCTCTGCGGATCGAAGCCGCGGTCGCAGTTTTCGCCCGGACCGGTGTTGAAATGGAAGCCCTGACTGCGGTTACAGTGGCAGCCCTGACGGTGTACGACATGTGCAAGGCGGCCGACCGCGGCATGACCATTGAGGCGGTCCGGCTCGAGGAGAAGGACGGCGGGCAGAGCGGGCACTTCGTCCGCGACCAGCCCTAACTCCCTCGCGGATCGCGACCTGTCACCGCGAAGCTGCGGCTTCACAGCCGCTCCAGGCATGGATCGCGGCCTGTCGCCGCGAAGCTGCGGCTTCACGGTCGCTCCAGGCATGGATCGCGACCTGTCGCCGCGAAGCGGCTTCACGGCCGCCTCCGCTGTGGATCGCGGCCTGTCGCCGCGAAGCGCGGCTTCACGGCCGCTCCATGTTGCCGGTCGACACCGCGGGCGTATGCTTTCCGGGTTGCAGCCCAACGCGGAGAGCGGGAGGGCCGCGCGATGGGGACCGTAATGGCAACTGTTCCGTCCGCCGTGTCTGAAGGACCGCCGGTAACCGATCCCGCCCAGGCGACCCGGGTCGCCACCAAGGCCGGTCCGGCGTTCGCTCCCGTCGCGGCCGAAATCGCCGAAGCGGAGCGCATCTTCGACCGCACGCTCGCCCCCCACCGCGGTCCGTTCGGGCCGCTCATCGAACACCTCCGGCATTATCGTGGCAAGCGGCTCCGGCCGGCGCTGCTCCTGCTCACCGCGCGGGCGGTCGGGAAGGTGGTGCCCGCGCACCACACGCTCGCCGCCGCGATGGAGATGATCCACACCGCCACCCTCGTTCACGACGACGTACTCGACGAGGCCGAACTCCGACGGCACGCCGCCACCGTGAACGCCGGATGGGGCAACAAGGTCAGCATCCTGCTCGGCGACATGCTGTTCACGCACGCGTTCCACCTGACCAGCACCGTGGACGGCCGGGCGTGCCAGATCACCGGCGAGGTGACGAACCGCGTGTGCGCCGGCGAACTGCGGCAGGTGACCGAGCGCGGCAACCTCGAACTGAGCGAGGCCGACTACTTCACCATCATCGACGGCAAGACCGCGGCCCTCACCGAGTGCTGCGGGCGGCTCGGCGCTCTCTACGCTGGCGCGTCCGAAGAGGTGGCCGGGAAGCTCGCGACCTACGGCCGGAACCTGGGGCTGGCGTTCCAGATCGCCGACGACCTGCTCGACCTCACGGGCACCGAGGACGCGGCCGGAAAAACGCTCGGCACGGACCTCGAACAGCAGAAGCTCACGCTGCCGGTGATCCACTGCCTGCACCGGCTCGCGCCGGCCGAAGCGACGAAGCTCCGCGACCTGATTCGCACCGGCGGCGAGGGGTTAGGTGCCCGCGTCCTGGCCGCGCTGGAGAAGACGCAGTCCGTGGCCCACGCGAAGCGCCGGGCGGACGAGTTCGCCCGTGCCGCGCGGCAGGAACTGGAGTGCCTGCCACGGAGCGAGTGCCGCACGATCCTGGAGACCGTCGCGGAGTGGAGCGTGCGCCGGGAAAAGTAGTTGCGCTGGCCCGGCGGGCGTCGCAGTCAGGGCCGCCGCCGAGTTCGGACCGCTCATCAGTCGGGTTATGTTATAAAATAGATTTGATGGCGGATAACCGGCTGAAAGTCGTGTCGATCATGGACTACCCGCGCGAGCCACGGGCCGCGCGCATGTGCTACGCGTTCCTCGATTCGGTCATCGCAAACGGCGCCGCCAGCGTCACCCTCCTGTACGAGGAGCACGAACCGGTCGTCGCCCCGGAGCACCGGCGCGCGGCCGATATCGAGGTGGTCCGGGGCCGGTCCCGCGACGTCGGCCACCCGCACTTCAACCTGCGGTTCAAGCTCCCCAACCTCGCCGCCCTGCCGTACCCGTTCCTGTACATCGACGCCGACACGTTCGTACTCGAAGACCTGACCCCGCTCTGGGCGCGGCGGCACGACAAGCCGTGGATCGGGGTCGATCACCAGTGGATTCCGTCCGACCCGCGCACCCACCGTTCTCCGTTCCTGAACTCGGGGGTGCAACTCGTCTCGGACCCCGCCTTCTACGACCTCAACGCGATCCTCGCCGCACAGAACGCCGTGGTGCCGCTGACCCGGTACGCGGAGGTGCCCAAGCGCGAGATGTTCGCGACCCCCGGCCAGGACCAGGCGGTCCTGTTCCGCTACTTCCGGTCGATCGGCTACGACTACACGCACCCGGACGTGGGGCCAGGGTGGAACAGTTGTGCCGGGGTCACGGTCATCCGTCGTGAGGCGGACCGGTGGCGCGGGCACACCGCAGGGCTGAGCCCCGACCACGACGTGCAGATCGTTCACTACTGGTCGCAGTTCAAGCCGTGGACGATCGCCTGCCCGGTCTTCGAGTCGTATTCGTGGGCCGATAGCCGCGCCTGATCCCACGTGCATCCGCGCGGCAAATGCGGTATCCTGATACTCACCTACCCCCACCTGCACCCGCCAGTCTCCTCAATCTCGGAGCCGTGATGATCCGCCCCTCCGCCGTCCTCGCCGCCGCGCTCGCGGCGGGCGTGGCGCTTGCCCCGTTAGCACCGACCGGAGCCCAGCCCAAAGATGCGCCCACCGGGTACGTGAAGAAGGGCACCCGCACCGAGACCGCACGGGCCACGCTCGCCGCGCTCAAACTGCCCGACCTCGGCGGAAAGTGGTACTACGCCGGCCCGTTCGACAACACCGAGGGCGCGGGCTTCGACTTCGCGTACCCGCCGGAAAAGAAAGTCGATCTGACAGCCACGTACATCGGCAAGGGCGGCGCGAAGGTGGCCTGGAAGGAGTTCACCGGCTTCCCACTCGGCAAGGTCGTCGATCTCCAGAAGCTGTTCCCGGACACGCGGACGGACGCGGTCGTGTACCTGTACCACCGGTTCGAGGCGCCCAAGGCGTACAAGTGGCCGCTGTCGTTCGGTAGCGACGACACGCTGAGCGTCTTCATCAACGGCAAGCGCGTGATCCACGAGCCCTACGTGCGCCCGGCCGCGCCCGACCAGGACCGCGTGGAGGTAGACGTTAAGGAGGGGGCGAACGAGCTGCTCGTGAAGATCGGTCAGGTGGCCGGCGGCTGGGAGGTGTACGTGGCGCCCGAACTGCCGGACGCCGTACCGGCGGCCGCGCGCCGACAGTTCGACCGCGACTTCCCGGTCCGGGGCGAAACCGAGGCCGCGAAACCCGCGAAGGGCGAGGAGCTGCACTACAAGATCGTCACCATCCCGCTCGCCAACGACTGCGTCCTCGAAGTCGGCGGCTTAGCGTTTCGGCCGGACGGAAAACTGCTCGCCTGCACCCGTCGCGGCGACGTGTACCTGGTCCACAATCCGACTGCGGAGAACCCGGCCGACATCAAGATGACGAAGTTCGCCACCGGGCTGCACGAGGCGCTCGGCCTGTTCGTGGAAACCAATAACGTTGTGTACGTCGTGCAGCGCCCCGAACTGACGCGGCTCACCGACGAGGACGGCGACGGTGTGGCCGACAAGTACCAGACCGTGTGCGACAAGTGGGGCGTGTCCGGCGACTACCACGAGTTCGCGTTCGGCCCGGCCCGCGACAAGCAGGGCAACTTCTTCATTACTCTGAACGTCGGTTTCGGCGGCGGGCACCAGGCGAAGGCCCCGTGGCGCGGCTGGTGCGTGAAGGTGTCCCCGGAGGGCAAGATGGAGCCCTACGCCTACGGCCTGCGGTCCCCCAATGGCATCAACTTCTCGCCCGACGGCGACCTGTTCTACTGCGACAACCAGGGCGAGTGGGTGGTGACGAACAAGATGCACCACCTGAAGAAAGGCGCGTTCTTCGGGCACCAGGCCGGGCTGCGGTGGGTGAAGGACTCGCCGTTCGCCGGGAAGGTGCCGGACAAGGTCGAGTCGGGGATGCGGTACGACGGGGTCGATAAGAGCGGCAAGCAAACGGCCGCGTMCCCCGMCCTGAGCCCGCCATGTATTTGGTTCCCCTACGGGCGCATGGGCCAGTCCGTCACCGAGCCGATCTGGGACACGACGGGCGGCAAGTTCGGGCCGTTCGCGGGCCAGTGCTTCGTGGGCGATCAGACCAAGTCGAACATCATGCGGGTCGCGCTGGAGAAGGTGAACGGCGAGTTCCAGGGCGCGTGCTTCCCGTTCCGCAACGGGTTCCAGTGCGGGGTGAACCGGCTCTGCTTCGCGCCCGACGCGAGCCTGTTCGCGGGCCAGACGAACCGCGGCTGGGGCTCGCTCGGCGGTAAGCCCTACGGCCTCCAGCGGCTCATCTACACCGGCCTGGCGCCGTTCGAGGTCCACCACATCGCGCTCCAGAAGAGCGGCTTCGCGCTCACCTTCACGAAGCCGATCGAGCCCGGTTCGCTGGGCGCCAAACCGGTGCAGGTCAGCTCGTTCACCTACGTTTACAACAGCAACTACGGCGGCCCCGAAGTCGATACGCGGGCCGAGACGGTCGGCCCCGCCGTGCTCTCAACGGACGGCCGGACGTTGACGATACCCGTTGAGAACTTGCGGAAGGGCCGGGTGTACGAGTTCCGGCTCGACGGTCCGAAGACCCGCGACGGCGAGCCGGTCCTTCACCCCGAGGGGTACTACACGCTCAACGAATTGGTGAAGTAGCAGACCCGGCGAGCGGCGCGGTGCCATCCGCCGGTGTGGTGCAATGTAAATGACCGATCAGGCGAGCACGGATGCCCAGCGGCAGGCCGCGAACGGGGTTCTGGCGTGTCGCACCGGCGGGCTCACGCCGCGCCACTCGCTGCTATACTGGCGCAATGGACCCGCTCAACCCGTTCGACCTCGCGTTCACCGACCCGGCGCACCCGTTCCACGTTCACCACATGGAACTGGCGCTCGACGAGGCCGGCGCGGCCGCACAAGAGGACGAGGTGCCTGTCGGGGCGGTCGTCGTCCACCCGGAGCGCGGCGTGATCGGTCTGGCGCACAACATGCGCGAGCAACTCGCCGATCCGACCGCGCACGCCGAGATGATCGCACTCACCCAGGCCGCCACCGCTCTCAAGAGTTGGCGGCTGGAGAAGTGCATCCTGTACGCCACGCTCGAGCCGTGCCCGATGTGCGCCGGCGGGATCGTTCAGGCCCGTGTGCCGATGGTCGTCTACGGCTGCACCGACCCGAAGGCCGGGGCGTGTCACACGCTCTACCAGATCGCCAGCGACCCGCGGTTGAACCACCGCGCGGAGGTGATCGGCGGCGTGCTCGCCGACCGGTGTGCGGCGGTGCTCACCGAGTTCTTCCGCCGGAAGCGGGAACTGGGCAAAAAGTGAGCCCGGTAGCGCCGGCACAACCCGCGTCACCCGCACGGCCCCCTGGCGCGCAGGTGGCCCCCTCGGATCGGCGCTCACGATTCTCTGCGCCGGCTGTTAGACTAATACCGAATCACCCCGCGCCCGCCGTCCGGGAGTCGCACCGATGAGACACCGCCTCGCTGCCGTGGCCGCCCTCGCGCTTTGTGCCGCCGCGGCCACGGCCCAGCCGACGAGCTATTCCAAGGCCGCTCCACCCGAGAAAGCGGTCCTCGACCGGCTGAACCTGAAGAGCGAGTGGACGCAGTACCTGCCGGTCGGGGGCACCCGCGACACGCTGGTGTCGGTGCAGACGATCGACGACCAGGTGTTCGTGCAGACGCGGGCCGGAATGCTGTTCGCCCTGGACGCGCTGACCGGCCGCGTCCAGTGGGGCGCGCGCCTGGGCAACGGCTCCTACGGTAACGCCTATCCGGTAGCGGCCAACTCGCAGTTCGTGTTCTGTGCCCACGTCACCACCCTGTACGCCTTCTACCGGTACACCGGGGTGACCGAGTTCGTGACCGATCTGGACMCCCCGCCGACGGCCGGCCTGGCGTGTGACGAAGAATCGGTGTACTGCGTGCTCGGTATGCGACCGGGCACCGCCGGCGCGCACCGCGTCGCGGTGTACGACCTGCCCCGTCCCATCATCATAAACGAGACGGCGAAAGAGGTGATCGATCCGCTCGGCCGGGCGGCGAAGCCCACGGCCACCAGCCCGGTGGACGACCTGCTGAAGCGGTACAACCCCGGCGCCATGAGCATGCCGCTGACCGATACGTTCGATTCGCCGGTGCTCCCGAAAGACCTCCAGGCGCCGATCGGAGGGGCAACGGGCTCGCGGACCCCGTCGGTGTCCACCCTGCCGAGCGTGGTGCCGCCGTACTCGCTGGGCAACCGGTCCCCGGCCCCGTCGCTCGCCGTGGTGCCGTCGGTGCGCCAGCCGTACCACATCCGCCACGACGCCGGGCGGGCCGTCCAGCAGACGCCGTCGCTGGGCGTCATCCCGCCCTCGATCGCCGCCTCGCTGGCACTGGCCGACCTGCGGCCCAAGGGGGTCGCGCCGCCGCTGCGGTGGGAGTACGGGATGACCTCCCGCATCCTGTACCCGCTCCACCTCACCCCGACCCGGGTCTGGGTCGTGGCGGAGGGGAACATGGTGATCGCGCTGAACAAGAACAGTCGGGCGGGCAAAGTGGTGACCGAGGTGTCCGAGCGGCTCGCCTCGCCGGTAGCGGCCTCGCCGGCCGCCACCGGCCAGATCCACTACCTCCCGCTCGGGAACGGGAACCTGATCGCCCTGGACGCCTCCACCGGCAACCTCGACGGCGGGATGAGCGTCAAATGGCGGTCGGTGCCCGGCGGCATCAACAACCATGCCCCGTACATCGCGAAGTCGTTCGTCTACGCGTCCGGCGACGACAGCGGGGTGGTCTGCATCAACCGTGAAACCGGCGAGGTCGTGTGGCGCTCGGACGACAACGCCGACCGGATCATCGGTGCCAACGAGGAGTTCGCCTACCTCCGCGACCGCCAGGGCCGGTTCCTCGTGTACGACACCAAGCGCCCGGGGGGCGCGGACCACAAGCGGACGGTCGCGCTCGGCTCGGCCGACCTGAGCGAGTTCAACATCAACATCGTGAACACCGCGTCCGACCGGGTGTACCTGGCGGCCGACAACGGGTTGATCGTCTGCCTCCGCGACGCCCGCGCGAAGTACGCCAAGCCGATGCGCATGTGGCCGCCCGCGGAGGTCAACCCGCCCAAGCGGATCGGCGTCGATTCGAAGCCCCCCAAGGATAAGGCCGACGAGAAGAACTGACCACCGTCGCCCCCTCGAACGGGCGGACCAAATGGTCCGCCCGTTTTTCTTTGCTCCCGCGCAAGAACCGGATAGCGAAGGGTGCGCCCGCCGCAGTATCGTGCCCGTGGAGGGTCCGCGATGCCGACCGTTTCACCCGACGCCGATACCGTCCAGCTCGTCGCCGACCTGTGCGAT
>BFBZ01001390.1_pt1 | contig 16261 bp, 13 predicted proteins | sample 1888401 | NCBI WGS metagenome assembly BFBZ01 (sample SAMD00112614, study PRJDB3348) | symbiont metagenome | host: Chara braunii | reverse complement strand
AAGCCGCTGCCGAACCAGCTCGCGATCTATCTCTACGACGTCGGCCGCGGCAATCTCGGCCGCTCGATGATGACCGGGCAGGCGGTCGCCAAGGATCTCAAGGAGCGGCTGCCGGCCTCGCTCGAATTGACCCTGACGGCGCTGCTGATCGCGCTGGTGTCGGCGGTGCCGCTCGGCGTGCTGGCTGCGCTGCGGCCGGGCTCGCTGGTCGATCACGGCGTGCGGCTGTTCTGCTCGCTCGGCGTCTGCGTTCCGACCTTCGTCTCCGGTCTGCTGCTGATCTACGTGTTCTATTATCTGCTCGGCCTGGCGCCGGACCCCACGGGCCGCATCGATATCTTCGCCACACTGCCGCCGTCGCGGACCGGCTTCCTGATCATCGACTTCCTGCTCGCCGGCGATGTCGAGGGCTGGTGGGCGGCGGCCCGGCAGCTGATGCTGCCGGCACTGACCATGGCGCTGTTCGTGATCGCGCCGCTGGCGCGCATCACCCGCGCCTCGATGCTGGTGTCGCTCGGCAGCGACTTCGTGCGCACGGCGCGCTCGGTCGGGCTGTCGTGGTGGCGCATCGTCGTGACCTATGCGCTGAGGAACGCGATCCTGCCGGTCATCACCATCGCCGGGATCGTGTTCTCGACCATGCTCGGCGCCAATGTGCTGGTGGAGAAGGTGTTCTCCTGGCCCGGCGTCGCCTCCTACGCGCTCGATGCGCTGCTGGTCTCCGACTACGCGCCGGTGCAGGGCTTCGTGCTGCTGATGGCGACGATCTTCGTGATCGTCAATCTGCTGGTCGATGTACTCTATGGCATCGCCGATCCCAGGGCGACGGTGGCGTGAGCATGAGCACGATCGAGGCCTCGTCGACCCTGCGCCACACTGCCTTCGTGCTGCGCGGCAATCCGGTCACCGCCGTCGCGGCTGGCGGTGCGCTGCTGCTGGCTCTGATCGCGATCTTTGCGCCGTGGCTCGCGCCCTATGATCCGGTCGTCTCCGACGTACCGCAGGCGCTGCAGCCGCCGAGCGCGGCGCACTGGTTCGGCACCGACCAGCTCGGTCGCGATGTGCTCAGCCGCCTGATCGTCGCGAGCCGGCTCGACCTCACGATCGCGGTGACGGCGGTTGCTGTGTCCTTCGCGCTCGGCTCGGTGATCGGTGCACTCTGCGGCTATGCCGGCGGCCGGCTCGACAAGGCGGTCGGCCGCTTCATCGACGTCCTGATGGCGTTCCCGCTGTTCGTGCTGGCGATGGCGATGGTCGCCGCGCTCGGCAACCGCGTCGAGAACATCGTGATCGCGACCGCGATCATCAATCTGCCGTTCTACATCCGCTTCGCCCGCGCCGAAGTGAACATCCGCCGCAATCTCGGCTGGGTCGAGGCCGCGCGGGCCTGCGGCGAGAGCCATGTCGCGGTCGTGCTGCGCTTCCTGTTGCCGAACGTGCTGCCGGCGATGGCGGTGCAGATGTCGCTCAATCTCGGCTGGGCGATCCTCAATGCCGCGGGCCTCTCCTTCATCGGCCTCGGCGTCAAGCCGCCGACGCCGGAATGGGGCATCATGGTCGCCGAGGGCGCGCGCTTCATCTCCACCGGGCGCTGGTGGCTGGTGGCGTTTCCCGGACTTGCGCTGATGAGCGCGGTGCTGTGCTTCAATCTGCTCGGCGACGGCCTGCGCGATATCCTCGATCCCCGGATGCGCACATGACGGGCGAATTGAAGATGATCAGCGTGGCGCATCCGAGGATGAGAACGTGAGCGCACCGCTGCTCGAGGTCGAGAACCTCAAGGTCTCCTTCTCCACCCGCCGTGGCATCGTCGAGGCCGTGCGCGGCGTGTCTCTTTCGCTGGCACCGGGTGAGATGCTTGGCCTCGTCGGCGAGAGCGGCTCCGGCAAATCGGTGACCGGCTTTGCCATCACCCACCTGCTCGACAAGGCCGGCCGCATCACCGACGGTCGGATCCGCTTCAAGGGCCAGGACATCACCCGCGCCGGCGGCGCCGATCTGCGCAGCCTGCATGGTGCTGCGATGGCGATGATCTTCCAGAACCCGCGCGCGGCGCTCAATCCCATCCGCACCGTCGGCCAGCAGATTGCGGATGCGATCCTTGCGCATAGACGGCTGTCGCGGCAGGAGGCGCAGGCCGAGGCGCTGCAACTCTTGAAGGCCGTGCAGATCCGCGATCCCAAGCGGCGCATGAGCGCCTATCCGCATGAGCTCTCCGGCGGCATGTGCCAACGGGTGATGATCGCGATCGCGATCTCCTGCAGCCCGCAGCTGCTGATCGCGGACGAGCCGACCACCGGCCTCGACGTCACCACGCAGAAGGTGGTGATGGACCTGCTCGCTCATATCGCCGGCGACCGCGGCATGGCGACGATCCTGATCACGCATGATCTCGGGCTGGCCGCGCGCTACTGCGCGCGCGTCGCGGTGATGGAGCAGGGCAGGCTGGTCGAGGAGGCCGAGCCGCTCACGCTGTTCCATCGGCCGCAGCACCCCTACACCAAACGGCTGGTCGCGGCGTCGCCGACGGCGACCTCGCGCATCGAGGATCTGGTGCCCGATGGCGAGAGGCTTCCGTTGGTCGAGATAAGCGAGCTGCCGCCTCCGCCGCACGGCACGCCGCTGCTGCTCGACGTCAGGACTGTCAGCAAGCGTTTCGACGACGGCACCGTGGGCGTCGCGGACTTCTCGATGACCATGCGCGGCGGCGAGAGCGTCGGCCTGGTCGGCGAGAGTGGTTCCGGCAAGAGCACGACGTCGCGCATGATCTGCCGGCTGATCGATGCCAGCGCCGGCGAGATCCTGTTCGACGGCCAGTCGATCGGCCAGATCCCGGCGCGCGACTTCCACCGTTCCGAGCTGCGCAAGGACATCCAGATCGTCTTCCAGGATCCGAACGACAGCCTCAATCCGCGCTACACGGCGTTCGACTGCATCGCCCATCCGCTGCTGCGACTGATGAACATGCGCTCAGGCGACAGACTGCGCCGGCGGGTCGAGGAGTGCGCCGAGCGTGTCGGCCTGCCGCGCGAGCTGCTGTCGCGCTTTCCGCATCAGCTCTCTGGCGGGCAGAAGGCGCGCGTCGGAATCGCCCGCGCCATCGCCTGCCGGCCGCGTCTGCTGGTGCTGGACGAGCCGACCGCGGCGCTCGACGTCTCCGTGCAGGCCGTGGTGCTGCAGCTCCTGAACCGGCTTCGGCGCGAGGACAACCTCGCCTTTCTGTTCGTCAGCCACGATCTCAATGTCGTGCGCATGATGTGCGACCGCACCATCGTGCTGCGCACAGGCCTCATCATCGAGCAGGGCGAGAGCCGGGCGCTGTTCGCCAATCCGCAGACCGACTACACGCGCGAGCTGGTCGATGCCGTTCCGCATATCGACCCGCCGATGGCGCTGGCACCGGCCTGATCCTCACCCATAACAATCGATTATGGATGGCGGACAACTTGGTATTGGGGCCGCGATCGGCGGAGCTGTTAGTTTGTGCGCATCGCCATCTCAGGTCATCAAAGGGTTGGATCGCGCGTCATGACGGTGCTGATCGAAAGGCTGCAGAGCGCCGTCGGCGCAGCGCATGTTCTCGTCGCAGCCGAAGATCAGGCGCCGTATCTGCGCGACTGGCTGGGCAAGTATCGTGGCGCTGCCATCGCCGTCGTGCGTCCTGCGTCGACGGCAGAGGTCGCCGCGGTCATGGCGGCCTGCGCCGAGGCCCGCGTCGCCGTGGTGCCGCAGGGCGGCCACACGAGCCTGTCCGGCGGCGCGACACCCGATGCGAGCGGCGGAGCGATCGTGCTGTCGCTGGCGCGGATGAACCGCGTCCGCGCGCTCGATCCCATCGGCCAGACCATGGTGGTCGATGCCGGCGTCGTGCTGGCGAAGGTGCAGGAGGCCGCCGGCGCGGCCGGCCTGCTGTTTCCACTCAGCCTCGGGTCCGAGGGGAGCTGCACCGTCGGCGGCAATCTCGCGGCCAACGCCGGCGGCGTCGCCGTGTTAAGGTATGGCGTGATGCGCGAGCTGACTCTCGGGCTCGAAGTGGTGCTGCCGGATGGCCGCATCTGGGACGGGCTGCGCAGCCTTCGCAAGGACAACACCGGCTATGCGCTGCGCGATCTCTTCATCGGCTCGGAAGGCACGATCGGCATCATCACCGGCGCCGTGCTCAAGCTGTTCCCGCAGCCGACGGCGCGCGCGACTGCGTTCGTCGCAGTCCCCGATGCGGCCGCCGCGCTGAAGCTTCTACAGTTGTCGCGCGCTCATTGCGGCGATCGCCTCACTGCATTCGAATTCCTGACCTCGGCGACGCTCGACATGATCCTGTGCCAGATCCCGGATGCGCGGCTGCCGTTCACGGCGCTGCCCGACGCAGCGGTGCTGATCGAGCTCAGCGACATCAGCGACGAGCCCGCGCTGACGGCGCGTCTCGAAACCGCGCTAGCTCAGGCGATGGCGGAAGGACTTGCCTCCGACGCCGTCGTGGCCCAGGACGGCATCCAGGCCAAGGCGTTCTGGCGCGTACGCGAGAGCGTGTCCGAGGCGCTGGTGCGCGAAGGCAAGGCGCTGAAGCACGACGTCGCGGTGCCCGTGGCCGAGATCGCCGATTTCGTCGGTGTCATGGATGCGGCGGTCGACGCCGCGCTGCCCGGCATCCGTCCCATGGTGTTCGGCCATCTCGGCGACGGCAATCTGCACTACAATCTGATGCGGCCGCTCGACATCAGCGAGGACGAGTTTGACGGGCACGGTCCGCGGATCACTCGCCTCGTCCATGACGAGATCACCCGTCGCCGCGGCTCGATCAGCGCCGAGCATGGCATCGGCCAGCTCCGCACCGCGGAGATGCCGCTGTGCAAGCCAGCGCTCGAGCTCGAGCTGATGCGTCAGCTCAAGCGCGCGCTCGATCCGCATGGTCTGATGAACCCGGGCAAGCTGCTGCCGAATGTGTAGTCGGTGCTGACGTCGCGTTCGCCCAATCAGGACCGGTGTGACGTCCGCCTGGGTTCTGCAGGGTCTGCGCGACAGTCGCACGGGTTCCGTTCAGGAAGAGGCTGTCGAGTGCTGCCTCAACGGCGCCCGTGAAGCGAGGATTGTTCGGCAGCTCGGTGCCGAACACCGATGTGACCGACAACAATGCAGGCGCAAGCCGGCCCGCAACCGGGCCGGCGTCATCCGCCAGGGCCCGCAGTCTGGCCGCCAGCGGGTCGCGCAGCGCGATCGGCTGGCGGTGTTCGTCGGTGCCGCTGACGTAGCGCATCCACCCGGCGACGGCGAGCGCGAGGCGGGTGATCGGCTGGCCGCGGGCGAGCCGGTCGCTGATGGTGCCGAGCAGGCGCTGCGGCAGCTTCTGCGAGCCGTCCATCGCGATCTGCGCTGTCAGATGCTTCAGCGCCGGATTGCGGAAGCGTTGCAGCAGTGCGGCGCGATAGGCTGTCACGTCGAAGCCGCCGAGCGCGGGCAGAGTCGGCGTGACCTCGTCGCACATCATGTCCTCGACGAGGCCGGCGAGGTCGGGCTCGGCCATGGCCGCGGCCACCGTCTCGCAGCCCATGAGATAGCCGAGATAGGCGATCGTCGAGTGCGCGCCGTTGAGCAGCCGCAGCTTCATCAGCTCGAACGGCGCGACGTCGCGGACGCACTGGGCGCCGCTCTGGTCCCACGCCGGACGGTCGCCGCCGAAATCGTCCTCGATGACCCATTGGCTGAACGGCTCGGTGACGACGGGCCATGCATCGTCGAGGCCGAGCGCGGTGCTGACATCAGTGCGGTCGGCGTCGGTGGTGGCCGGCACGATGCGATCGACCATGGTCGAGGGGAAGCGGACCTCGTCGGCGATCCAGCGGGCGAGGTCGCGGTCAACCAGCTCGGCGAAGGCGATGACGAGGCCGCGCAGGGTATGGCCATTGGCCGGAAGATTGTCGCAGGCCAGCACCGTGTAGGGCGGCAGGCCCTGCTGCCGCCGCAGCCGCAGGCCGCCCACGATGAATCCGAGCGTGCTGCGAGGATGCGTCAGGTGACCGCTGTCGTGACGGATGTCGGGATCATCGGCGCGCAGCGTGCCGGTCGCCGGATCGTGGTTGTAGCCCTTCTCAGTCACCGTGGTGGAAACGATGCGCACGGTGGGATCGGCGAGGCGTGCGAGCAGGCCGGCCGGATCCTCCGGCGCGACCGCAAGGCCGGTGAGCGCGCCGATGACGCGCCGCTGCTGGCCGGCGCCGTCGCTCGCGGTCACGCTGTAGAGCCCGCCTTGCGGTGCGAGCGCGTCGCGCGTGTCGGGCGAGCGCAGGGAGACGCCGAGGATGCCCCAGCGCGGATCGTCCTTGAGCAGCGCATCCGTGTAGACCGCCTGGTGGCCGCGATGGAAGGCGCCGAGGCCGAGATGGACGATGCCGGTCGCGACCGCCGTGCGATCGTAGTCCGGCTTGAGGATGCCGGCAGGCAGGCGGTGGAGCGTGGCGGGGCTGAGGCGGTCCATATCGGGACCTTAAAAGATCAGCTGCACTTTGCAGCATTCGGTCTGGTTATGCTCGAATGTGTCGAACGCAGTGGCGTAGGCGTCGAGCCCGTAGCGATGGGTGATCAGGCGCTCCGGCTGCAAGATGCCGCGCGCGAACCAGTCGATCACCTTGGCGAACTTGCCGCTGTTGAGCCTGCTAGCGTGGATGGCGAGCTCCTTGGCCGTGACCTTCTGCTGCACGATGGTCGAGGGCTCCGCCGAAAAGCCGAGCAGGCCGATGCGTGCGGCGGGCGAGGCGATCTCGATCGCTTCGGCGAGAATGGCGGGATGGCACGCGGCATCGATGATCAGTGTTGGCCTCACGCCGGCATCCGCGAGCGCTGCGGGCAGGGCGGTGTTTGCCGTGTTGATGACGCGGTCGGCGCCGTTGCGCTGGGCCGCTTCGAGCCGCGAATCGATGCGGTCGGTGACGATCAGCTGCTTCACGCCGTAGACGTGCTTGAGCACCTGGATCACGGTCAGCCCGATCGGCCCGGCGCCATAGACCAGCGCGACGTCGGAAGCGAACACGCGCGTATGATCGGTGATGTTGGCGGCGATCGAGAACGGCTCGACCAGCGGCGCCTTGTCGTCGTCGACGCTGTCCGGCAGCAGATGCGCGTTTGCGGCCGGTACGCAGGCATATTCCGAAAAGCCGCCGTCGCGGTGGACGCCGAGCACGGCGAGTTCAGCGCAGACATTGGGGCGGCCGACCGAGCAGGGATAGCAATGGCCGCAGGCCACCACGGGATCGACCACCACGCGGGCGCCGAGCCGTGCGCTGACACCGTCGCCGAGCTTGTCGATGCGGCCGAAGAATTCATGGCCGATCACGCGCGGATAGCGCGCGAACGGGTTGCTGCCGTGGAGGATGTGGATGTCGGAGCCGCAGATCCCGGCGCGCTCGACCTTGATGCGGACCTCGCCTGCCGAAGGCTCGGGAACCGGGCGCGTTTCGATCGACAGGCGGCCGGGCCGCTCCACCACAAGGCTCTTCACGCGCTCCTCCATCCTTCTCGCCCATTTCGACCGCGAGCTGCCGTCGTATAGCAATCCCAAATCTTGGATACAAGTTTTTGATTGAAAGCATATTTGGTATCCCTTATAGGCTTAGCATACAGGAATGACATACAAAGGCCCCACAGCGGGCCGGCAGGGGAGGTTTGCCAGTGTCTTTGCCCACATCCATGTCTCGTCGCAGTTTCGTCGGCACCGCGCTCGCGGGAGCCTCGGCCTTGGCGTTCACGCCCGCCCGGGCGCAGTCGGCGAAGTATCGCCTGCGCTACGGCACGGCGTTTCCCGCCACCCATCCCGGCGTCGTCCGGATCATCGAGGCGTCGGAGGTCATCAAGAAGCAGACCAATGGTCTGGTCGACCTGCAGGTCTATCCGAACAGCCAGCTCGGCAGCGAGCCCGACATGTTCTCGCAGGTGCGCAGCGGCGCGCTCGACTTCATGTCGACGTCAGGTGTGAACCAGACGGTGGTGCCGATCGGCGGGATCAATGCGGTGGCGTTCGCGTTCGAGAGTTACGACCAGGTGTGGTCGGCGATGGACGGCGATCTCGGCAACCATGTGCGCGGCGAGTTCGCCAAGGTCGGCCTGCACGTGCTCCCGAAATGCCTCGACAATGGCTATCGCAACATCACCTCCGGCGCCAAGCCGATCGCCTCGCCCGACGATCTCAAGGGCTTCAAGATCCGCGTGCCCGGCAATCCGTTGTGGGTGACGCTGTTCAAGACGCTCGGCGCGGCGCCGACGCCGATCAATTTCGGCGAGCTCTATGCGGCCCTGCAGACCCGCATCGTCGACGGCCAGGAGAATCCGCTGGCGCTGATCCAGAGCGCCAAGCTCTACGAGGTGCAGAAGTACATCGCGCTATCAGGCCATATCTGGGACGGCCACTACATCTTCGCCAATGCAGCGCGCTGGAATGTCATGCCTGCCGACGTCCGCGACGCCATCACCGCGGCGCTGTCGGAGGCCGCCGTCAAGGAGCGCCAGGACATCCAGAGCTTCAACGAGAAGGCGCAGGCGGACATGCAGGCGGCCGGCGTGACCTTCAACAAGGTCGACACCAAGCCGTTCCGCGACGCGCTGCGCACCGCCGGCTTCTACACCGAGTGGAAGACCAAGTTCGGCGCCGAGGCGTGGGGCCTGCTGGAGAAATCGGTCGGCCAGCTCTGAGCGAGCTGCCGTTGCATCCCTGATGCATGTCCGCATGCGCGGACATCAGCAGGATCTTGCGGGGAGGGTGGAATGGCCGTTGACATGACCGCGACGACCTCGGTGCCGTCGCATGGCGCCTTTGCGCGTTTCGATCATCTGCTAGGCCGCGCCGTCGAGGCGCTGGCCGCCGCGATCGTGGTCGCCGAATTGGTCCTGCTCGGTGCGGCCACGGCCGCGCGCTACGTGTTCAATGCTCCGCTGATCTGGTCCGACGAACTCGCCACCGTGCTGTTCGTGTGGCTGGCGATGCTCGGCGCCGTCGTCGCATTGCGACGCGCCGAGCACATGCGGCTCACCGCCTTCGTCCGCAATCTGTCGCCGGCGTGGCGGGCGCGCACCGACGCGCTCGGCCTGATGCTGGTCTGCACCGTGCTGGTCGCGCTGGTGATGCCGTCCTGGCACCACCTCGAAAGCCACCTGATCAGTCAGATGCCCGTGCTCGAGATCAGCGAAGGCTATCGAGAGGCCGCGATGTTGGTCGGCGTGCTGCTGATGCTGCTCACCGCGGTCGACCGGCTGATCCAGCAGGCGAGCCTCATGCAGGTCGTCGGCGCTCTGGTCCTGGTGCTCACCGGTGCAGGGGCGCTCTATGCGGCCGCACCTGTGCTGGAGGATCTCGGCAACTACAATCTGTTCATCTTCTTCTTTGTGCTCGTCGCCAGCGCCATGGTGATCGGCACGCCGATCGCCTTCACCTTCCTGCTCGCCACCGTGGCCTATCTACATTTCAGCACCACCGTGCCGGTCCTGATCGTTCCCGGCCGGGTCAGCGAGGGCATGTCGCACATGGTGCTGCTGGCGGTGCCGATGTTCGTGCTGCTGGGTGCGCTGATCGAGATCGCCGGGCTGGCGCGGGCGATGATCCTTTTTCTCGTGTCGCTGATCGGCCACCTCCGCGGCGGCCTGCAATACGTGCTGCTCGGCGCGATGTACCTGGTCTCCGGCATCTCCGGCGCCAAGGCGGCCGACATGGCAGCGGTTGCGCCGGCGCTGTTTCCCGAGATGAAGCAGCGCGGCAGCTCGGAAGGTGACCTGGTGTCGCTGCTGTCGGCCTCGGCCGTTATGTCGGAAACGATCCCGCCCTCGATCGTGCTGATCACGGTCGGATCGGTGACGGGCGTGTCGATCGCGGCGCTGTTCACCGGCGGGCTGCTGCCGGCGGTGGTCGGCCTGATCGCACTCTCCGTCGTCGTCTTCCTGCAGACGCGCAAGGAGGACATGAGCGGCGCGCAGCGTTTCGATGCCAAGACGCGGCTGCGGCTGTTTGCGATCTCTATTCCCGGTCTCGGTCTGCCGATCGTGATCCGTTCGGCTGTGGTCGAGGGCGTCGCCACCGCGACCGAGGTCGCGGCGATCGGCGTCATCTACACCGTGCTGGTCGGCATCTTCGTCTATCGCCAGTTCGACTGGAAGCGGGTGTATCCCATCCTGGTCGATACGGCGTCGCTGTCCGGCGCGATCCTGCTGGTGGTGGGGGCTGCGACCGGCATGGCCTGGGCGCTGACCCAGTCCGGCTTCTCGCAGCAGCTCGTGGACCTCATGGTGGCTGTGCCTGGCGGCCGCTGGGGCTTCCTGCTGATTTCGGCGCTCGCCTTCGTCGTGCTCGGCAGCGTGCTCGAGGGCGTGCCGGCGGTGGTGCTGTTCGGGCCGCTGCTGTTCCCGATCGCGCGCATGATGGGCGTGCACGAGGTGCACTACGCCATCATCGCGGTGTTCGCGATGGGTCTCGGCCTGTTCACGCCGCCTTTCGGCGTCGGCTTCTATCTCGCTTGCGCCATCGGCCGCGCCTCGCCGGACGAGGTCATCCGCCACGTCTGGCCGCATCTCGCCGCACTCGTCGTTGCGCTGCTCTTGATCGTGTTCCTGCCATGGATCTCGATCGGCTTCCTGTGAATCGGGTAGACTGCCGTCATGGATGACGATCTGACACCGCTGACACGACGGGACGGCAAGGCCGGCCGGCGGCTCGCCGACCAGGTCTACGAGCGGCTGCTCGAGGACATCGTCTCCGGCGCGCTGCCGCCGGGCACGCCGATGGCCGAACTCGATCTGTGCGAGCGGCTCGGCGTCAGCCGCACGCCGGTGCGCGAGGCGCTGATCAAGCTCGCCGATGTAGACCTCGTGCGCATCTATCCGCAAAGCGGCAGCGTGGTGGCGCCGGTGTCGCGCGAGGCGTTCGGCGAGGCGCAGTTCATCCGCGAGCATCTCGAATGTGCGCTGGTTGCCGAGGCCGTCCGCTACATCGATGCGACGGCGCTGCGCGAGCTGACCGAGCTGATCGACAAGCAGAAGGCGGCGGCGACGCCGGCGGAGTTCTACGTCCATGACGAGGCGTTCCATCAGACGATCGCCCGCACCAGCCGGCATCCCCATGTCTGGCAGGTGATCCGTCAGACCAAGATCCATTTCGACCGCGTTCGCCATCTGACCTTGATCGAGGACGCCGGCCATATTCCGCTCCTGATCGCGCAGCATCAGGAGATCCTGGACGGGCTGGCCGCCTGCAACGAGGCCCAGGCGGTCGCGGCGATGCGCCGGCATCTGCGCGAGGTGTTTCGCCGCGCTGACGGCATCTTTGCCCGGCAGGAGGAGATGTCGCAGGCCGAACCGCGCACGCGGGCACGGCGGCGGCGCTGATCGCGCGCTTGATTCATTCTGGAAGGTGACGACATGGAACAGACGTGGCGCTGGTTCGGACCCGATGATCCCATCACCTTGCCGCAGGTTCGCCAGACCGGCGCGACCGGCATCGTGACGGCGCTGCATCACATTCCCTACGGCGTGGTGTGGAGCACCGATGAGATCATCAGGCGCATCGGCTTGATCGAAGGCGATTCATCGCTGCGGCTGCGCTGGAGCGTGGTCGAGAGCCTGCCGGTCTCCGAGGCCATCAAGCTGGGCGAGGGCGATCTGACGTCCTTGTTCGACAACTACCGCCAGTCGCTGCGCAACCTCGCCGCCTGCGGCGTCACCACCGTCTGCTACAATTTCATGGCGGTGCTGGACTGGACCCGCACCGAGCTCGCCTTCCGCCTGCCGGGCGGCGCCACCGCGCTCCGCTTCGACATGGATCGCCTGGCGGCGTTCGACTGCTACATCCTGCAGCGGCCCGGCGCCGAGGCGGAATTCTCCTCCGACGTGCTCGACCGCGCCAGGGCCTGGGTGGCGCAGGCCTCCGAAGCCGACAAGGACCGGCTGCTCGCGACCATCATGGCCGGGTTGCCCGGCGCCTATGACCGCTATGACGTGCCCGGCCTGCGCCGTATGCTGGAGAAATATCGCGGCATCGGCCATGCCGAGCTGCGTGCCAACTACGCGCGCTTCCTGCGCGAGGTGGTGCCGGTGGCGGAGGAGTGCGGTGTCAGCCTGTGCGTCCATCCCGACGATCCGCCGCGCGACCTGTTCGGCCTGCCGCGCGTGGTGTCGTCAGCCGAGGATCTGCAGTTCATCGTCGAGGCCGCCCCGTCGAAGGCCAATGGCATCACGTTCTGCACCGGCGCGCTCGGCGCCGGCGGCCACAACAACGTGCCGCGGCTTGCCGAGCGGTTCGCCCCGCACATCCGCTTCGTCCATCTGCGCAACGTCACCAAGATGCTCGACGGCTCGTTCATGGAGGCCGAGCATCTGCGCGGCGATGTCGACATGGTTGCGATCGTGACGACGCTGCTCAAGGAGCAGGCGCGCCGCAAGGCCGAGGGCGATCCGGACTGGCGGATCCCGTTCCGCCCCGATCACGGTCATGAGCTGGTCGACGACATCGGCCGCGGCACGCATCCCGGCTATCCGCTGGTTGGCCGGCTCAAGGGCCTCGCCGAGATCCGCGGGGTGATGACCGCCGTCGCGGCCATTAACCGTCTCCCGGTTTGATCGGCAGGGCCGGATAACGCGCTTGTCAGCGCGCTGTCCGTCAACGAGGATGCCAGCCGGAACGTCGTCCACGAGTTGAACAGATGTCGACCTCGCTCTTCGATCTCTCCGGCAAGACCGCGCTGGTGACCGGCTCCTCCCGCGGCCTCGGCCGCGCTATTGCCGAAGGCTTTGCCAAGGCCGGGGCGCGGCTCGTCATCAACGGCACCGACCCGGCGCGCACGTTGGCGGCGGCGGAAGAATTCCGCACCGCGGGCCATCAGGCCGAGGCCTGCCCGTTCGACGTGACCGATGAGCAGGCCGTGGTCAGCGCCTTCGCGCGTTTCGATGACCAGGGGATCGCGATCGACATCCTCGTCAACAATGCCGGCATCCAGCACCGCAAGCCGCTGGTCGAGTTCACCACCGACGAGTGGCGCCGCGTCATCGAGACCAACCTCACCAGCGCGTTCGTGATCGGGCGCGAGGCCGCCAAGCGGATGATTCCGCGCAACAGCGGCAAGATCATCAACATCGGCTCGCTCGGCAGCGAGCTGGCAAGGCCGACGATCGGGCCCTACACCACGGCCAAGGGCGGCATCCGCAACCTGACCCGCGCGATGGCCGTCGAATGGGCCGCGCACGGCATCCAGGCCAATGCGATCGGTCCCGGCTACATGCTGACCGACATGAACCAGGCGCTGATGAGCAACCCCGACTTCAACAACTGGCTGATGTCGCGCGTCCCGGCGAAGCGCTGGGGTCGTCCCGACGAACTGGTCGGCACCGCGATCTTCCTGGCCTCCGACGCGTCGACCTATGTCAACGGCCAGACCATCTATGTCGATGGCGGCATGCTGGCGGCGATGTAGGATCGCGGAAGACACGAGACAGGGAGGCCGGCCATGCGTGCGGTCGTCATTCACGCGCCGAAAGATCTGCGCATCGACAGCTTTCCCGATCCGGCGCCGGGACCCGGCGAGGTCCGGGTCAAGATCGAGGCCGGCGGCATCTGCGGCTCGGATCTGCATTACTACCATCACGGCGGCTTCGGCACGGTCCGCATCAAGCAGCCGATGGCGCTGGGTCATGAGATCGCAGGCCACGTCGCCGCGGTCGGTGCCGGCGTGACCGGCCTCGCCGAGGGCACGCGCGTCGCCGTCAATCCGAGCCTGCCGTGCGGCAAATGCGCCTATTGCCGCGAGGGGCGGCGCAACCAGTGCCTGGACATGCGCTTCATGGGCAGCGCGATGCGCGATCCCCACGTGCAGGGCGGCTTCCGCGAGTTCGTCACCGTGGATGCCTCGCAGGCGGTGCCGATCGCGCCGTCGTTGTCGCTGGGAGAGGCCGCGATGGCCGAGCCGCTGTCGGTCTGCCTGCATGCCGCGCACCAGGCCGGTTCGCTGCTCGGCAAGCGCGTGCTGGTGACCGGCTGCGGCCCGATCGGAGCGCTGTCGATCCTGGTCGCGCGTTACGGCGGCGCAGCCGAGATCGTGGCGACCGACGTCGCCGACGCGCCGCTTGCGATGGCGCGCACGCTCGGCGCCAGCCATGCGTTCAATGTCGGGGCGGAGCCGTCGGCGCTCGATCCGTGGCGGAGCGGGAAGGGCACGTTCGACGTGTTGTTCGAGGCCTCCGGCAACCAGGCCGCCCTGCGGGCGGCGCTCGACGTCATGAGGCCCGGCGGCGTCATCGTCCAGCTTGGGCTCGGCGGCGAGATGACCTTGCCGGTCAACACGCTGGTCACGAAGGAGCTGCAATTGCGCGGCACGTTCCGGTTCGACCGCGAATTCGAGCTGGCGCTGCGGCTGATGGGCGAGGGGCTGCTGGACGTCAAGCCGCTGATCTCGGCTGCGCTGCCATTCGAGCAGGCGGTCGCCGCCTTCGAGCTCGCCAGCGATCGAAGCCGGTCGATGAAGGTTCATTTGACGTTTTGATGGATGGATTGACGCCGATGAAAGTCGCCTGCATCGGAGAGTGCATGGTGGAGTTTGCGCAGGAGGACGGCTCGCTGTTCCGGCGCGGCTTCGGCGGCGACACGCTCAACACGGCGCTCTATCTGGCCCGGCTCGGCGTGCCCACCTCCTACGTCACGGCGCTCGGCGATGATCCCTTGAGCGCTATGATGCTGGCGGCCTGGCAGGCCGAGGGCATCGACACCTCGGAGGTGCTGCAGGTCGAGGGCCGCGTGCCCGGCCTGTACATGATCGAGCGCGATGCCCGGGGCGAGCGCAGCTTCCTCTATTGGCGCGACCGCGCGCCGGCGCGCGAGCTGTTCGATCGCGCCGACCGCGACATGCTCGACAGGCTCTCCCGCTTCGACTGGATCTATCTCTCCGGCATCAGCCTCTCGCTCTATGGCGAGACCGGCAAGGCCAAGCTGCGTGAGCTCTTGACGGTGGCGCGCAAGCGCGGCGCGCGTGTGGTCTTCGACGGCAACTACCGGCCGCGCGGCTGGGCCAGCCGCGAGGTGGCGCAGCGCGCGTTCCGCGCGATCCTGCCGCTGGTCGACGTTGCGCTGCCGACACTGGAGGATGAGCAGATGCTGTTCGGCGATGCCGACGCCTCCGTCAGCCTGCGCCGCTTCAAGGAAGCCGGGGTCGGCGAGGTCGTCGTCAAGCGCGGCGCACGCGGCTGCCTGATCCATGCCGATGGTGTGCTGGTCGACATCGCGCCGCCTGCGGTGCTCAAGCCGATCGACACCACGGCGGCCGGCGATTCCTTCAATGCGGGTTATCTCGCCGCGCGCATCAAGGGCGCGCCGCCCCGCAAGGCGGCATTGGCCGGCCACCGGCTTGCCGGCGCCGTGATAATGGCGCCGGGAGCCGTGATCCCGGCCACCGCGATGCCGCGGGACATTCTGACGATGAGCGAGGCATGATGAACAATTTGGACAAGCGCACGAAGCTCGATGCGGTGTTCGCTCTGGCGCCGGTGATTCCGGTGATCACGATCGAGGACGCCGCGCATGCCGTGCCGCTTGCGCGCGCGCTCGTTACCGGCGGTCTCCGCGTCATCGAGATCACCTTGCGGACGCAGGCGGGGCTCGATGCCGCACGCGCGATCATCGATGAGGTGCCGGACGCCGTTGTCGGCATCGGCACGGTGCTGACGCCGGCGGACTACGAGCGCGCCGCCGCGCTCGGTGCAGCCTTCGCGATCAGCCCGGGCCTGTCGATCGGCCTGCTCGATGCCGCGAATGCGGGCGAAATGCCGTTCGCGCCGGGCATTCAAACCGCCTCTGATCTCATCGCCTGCGTGACGCGCGGCTATGAGCTGGTGAAGTTCTTTCCTGCGGTGCCGGCCGGTGGGCTCGCCGCGCTGGATGCGCTGGCCGGGCCGTTCCCCAACGTACGCTTCTGCCCGACGGGCGGCATCAATGCCGGCAACGCTGCGCAATGGCTGGCGCATAAGAAGATCGTTGCGATCGGCGGCTCCTGGGTCGCCCCCGCGGCCGACATCAAGGCCGGGGCCTGGGCTGCGATCGAGCAGCGCGCCCGCGAGGCGACGAAGCTGCGCTGATCTGGCCTGTCCACAACTTAAAATTTTGTTTGTGTCCGACGTTCATCTTCGGCAGCGTAGGCCTCCGTCGGCGCTTGTCATTCTCAAAAAGTATTACAGTCAAATAATATGACTAGTCATCCCAAGTGTTCCGTGGAATAACGGACGTCACCGGCCGTCGAGGCGGGTGAATAGG
>BFBZ01000019.1_pt12 | contig 16283 bp, 9 predicted proteins | sample 1888401 | NCBI WGS metagenome assembly BFBZ01 (sample SAMD00112614, study PRJDB3348) | symbiont metagenome | host: Chara braunii | reverse complement strand
CTGTCTCTTATACACATCTAGATGTGTATAAGAGACAGCTTCAAGGCGTGGCAGCCGGCATCGGGCCTGCATCCGGCCCTGCCGGCCAACACGCCGCTGGTCTTCGACATCTACGACCGCTGGTCGGGCCGCTCGGTCGGCGGCTGCGTCTACCATGTGGCGCATCCCGGCGGGCGCAATTACGACACCTTCCCGGTCAACGGCAACGAGGCGGAGGCAAGGCGGCTGGCCCGCTTCGAGCCGCGCGGCCACACGCCGGGGAACTATGTGTTGCGTGAGGAACAAGCCTCTGAAGAGTTCCCCATGACCCTTGACCTCAGGCGGCCAGCGAGACTCTGATCGACCATGGCCAAGGGGAATCAGAAACGGGCGAGCGGAAGGCCGCGGGCGCGGAGCCTGCTTTCGCACTACCGGCCGATCGAAGGCGTCGCCGACGAGATGGTCGATGCCTCAGGCAATCCGCGCCCGGCCTGGCGCTCCTTCATCGAAGCGCTGGACGAACTGGGCGCGGAAAAACTCGGACAGCGTTTCGCCCGCGCCGACCAGTATCTGCGCGACGCCGGCGTCTATTACCGCGTCTATGACAAGGCCGGCGCCAATGAGCGTGAATGGCCGCTGGCGTATGTGCCGCTGCTGATCGAAGAGAGCGAATGGGCCGAGATCAGCGCCGGGCTTGTCCAGCGCGCGGACCTTTTCGAGGCGATCCTAGCCGACATCTACGGGCCGAACCGGCTGATCGAGAAAGGCATCCTGCCGGCCGGGCTGATTGCCGCAAGCCCCGAATATCTGCGTCCGGTGGTTGGCGTGCGGCCGGCGAGCGGGCATTTCCTCCATTTTTGCGCCTTCGAGCTCGGCCGTGGTCCGGACGGGCGCTGGTGGGTGCTCGGCGATCGCACGCAGGCGCCTTCGGGTGCCGGCTTTGCGCTGGAGAATCGCGTTGCCACCACGCGCGCATTGTCCGACATCTATGGCGAGATGCATGTGCATCGGCTTGCCGGCTTCTTCCGCCGCTTCCGCGACGCGCTGAACGGCATGGCAAAGGACTCCGGCGGCCGCGTTGCCATCCTCACGCCGGGGCCGCTCAACGAAACCTATTACGAGCACGCCTATATCGCTCGCTATCTCGGCATCATGCTGCTCGAGGGCGAGGACCTGACCGTTTCCGGCGGCCAGCTGATGGTGCGCACCGTTTCGGGGCTGATGCCGATCGGCGTTTTGTGGCGGCGGCTTGACGCGGCCTTTGCCGATCCGCTCGAGCTCAGGCCGGACTCGCAGATCGGCACGCCCGGGCTGGTCGAAGCGATCCGGCGCGGCACGGTTTCCGCCGTCAACGCGCTGGGCTCGGGCCTGATGGAGACGCGCGCGCTGCTGTCCTTCCTGCCGAGGATCGCGCGGGAATTGCAGGGCGAGGATCTCAAGCTGCCGAACATCGCCACCTGGTGGTGCGGCCAGGAGGCCGAGCGCAACCATGTGCTCGCCAATATCGACCGCATGGTCGTCGGTCCGGCGCTGTCGACGCGGCTTGCCTTCGAGGACGATGGCGCGACGCGGCTCGGATCGGCCCTTTCGGACACCGAGCATGCGGAACTCGTTGCACGGATCGAGGCGGATGGCGCCGGCTTTGTCGGCCAGGAAGCGGTGACGCTTTCGACGACACCCGTCTTTGTCGGCGGTCTGCTCGAGCCGCGGCCGGCGAGCCTGCGCGTCTATCTGGCGCGAACGCCGGATGGTTGGGCCGTGATGCCCGGCGGCTTTGCCCGCGTCGGCTTCTCGCTCGACCCGACGGCGATCGCCATGCAGCGCGGCGGCCAGGCAGCGGATGTCTGGGTGGTCAGCGGCCGGCCGGTCGAGCGCGAGACGCTCCTGCCGCAGGAACATGACGGTTTCACCCGCACCATGCCGGGCAGCCTGCCCAGCCGGGCGGCCGAGAACCTGACCTGGCTCGGCCGCTATATCGAACGTTCGGAAGACACCGTGCGCGTGCTGCGCGCCTATCATGTGCGCCTTGCCGAAACGTCCGACCCGGACATGCCGCTGCTTGCCGACATCAGGGATTATCTCGAACCGTTCGGCATCGATGTCGAGTCGGCGATCCCGATGGGATTGATCGGCACGCTGGACAGCGCGGTCTACAGCGCCGGCCAGATCCGCGACCGCTTCTCGCCGGACGGCTGGCTGGCGCTCAAGGATTTGTCGAAGACCATCCATCAATTCGCCGACACGGTCGCGCCCGGCGACGACGCGACACGGGCGATGACGGTGATGCTGCGCAAGCTGGCCGGTTTCTCCGGCCTGCTGCACGAGAACATGTACCGCTTCACCGGCTGGCGCTTCCTGGAGATCGGCCGCAGGCTGGAACGCGGCATCCAGATCGCCCGCACCCTTTCCCGGCTCACAAAGGACAAGGCTCCGGAAGGCGCGCTCGACATGGTGCTGGAGATCGGCGACAGCGTCATGACCCATCGGCGCCAATATCCGGTGCAGGCCGGGCGGCGAACGGTGATCGACCTCCTGGCGCTTGATCCGCTCAATCCGCGCTCCATCCTCTTCCAGCTCGAACGGCTGAAGGCCGAGATCGGCATGCTGCCTTCCATCGGCGGCGAGGGACATATGTCGCCGGCAGCGAAAGAAATCCTGCAGCTCAACACCGCGATCGCCGTCATGGAGCCTTCGGACATGACGGCGAAAGTGCTGGACGATCTCGCCGGCCAGATCGGCGATCTCTACAACAGCCTCTCCAAGGCATATTTCGGTTAGATGCTCTACGACATCAGGCTTCACCTACACTACGATTACGCGGCCGCGGCCGGCGGCGGCCGGCATCAGGTGCGGGTGCTGCCGCAGACGATCGCCGGCGTGCAGCGGGTGATCGCCGCCTCGTTGTCCTTCGCGCCTATTCCGGCCGAACGGGCGGACTTTCCCGATTTCTTCGGCAACAACGTCACCGCCATCGCCTTTCGCGACGCGCATGACACGCTCGACATCAGGATGAGCGCGCGTGTCTCCGTCTCAAGGCCGGAACCCGGGCTCGACGTCTCGCCCGACATCCATGGTCTGAGAGCGGAGCTCGATGCGGTGCGTTCGCTATCACCCTCCGCACCGCATCATTTCCTTGCCGCCAGCGATCATGCCGGTATCGACGCGGCCATCACCGCCTATGCGCAAGAGGGCTTGGCGGGATCGGCGGTCGCCACGGCGATCGACCTTTGCAACCGTATCCATCGCGATTTCACCTATGACGGCAAGGCGACCACCGTCCAGACGCGTGCCAGCGACGCCTTTGCCCTGAAGCGGGGCGTGTGCCAGGACTTTTCGCATATCATGATCGCCGGCCTGCGCGGGCTCGGCATTCCGGCCGGCTATGTCAGCGGCTTCCTGCGCACCATCCCGCCGAAGGGGAAGCCGCGGCTCGAAGGCGCCGACGCCATGCATGCCTGGGTCAAGGCCTGGTGCGGTCGCGATGCCGGCTGGCAGGAATTCGACCCCACCAACGGCATGCGGGCGAGCAACGACCACATCACCGTCGGTTACGGCCGCGACTATTCCGACGTGGCGCCGATCGTCGGCGTTCTGAAAACCACGGGCGGTCAGGTCGGCGAACAGGCGGTGGATGTCATTCCGGTCGCCGCCTAGCTAGCTCTTTTACGCAATTCCGGACGGAAAACCGCTTCACACTTTTCCTGGAATTGCTCTTGGAACGCTGCTCGCGTTGGGTGACGTGCATTAGATACTTCTCAAAATCGGATAGCGCCGGTATCGTGAACATGGGGGATAGATGCTGGCGCATGGCGACGGCGGCCAGGAGACTGGACTTGAAAGCGGTCAGCGTCATCATCCCCGCCCACAACGCGGCATCGACGGTTGCCCGGACTTTGGCCTCGCTTGCGTCGGAGGTCGGCATCATCGGCGAGGTTCTGCTGGTCGATGATTCCTCGTCCGACGACACGCCGGCAGTCGCGATGGAAGCTGCCAAACGACTGGCGTTGCCGCTGCGCGTCATCAGGTCGACCTGCCGCGACGCCGGCGGCTCGCGCAACCTTGCATTGGCCGAGGCCAGCTTTCCTTGGATCTACATGATCGACGCTGACGATCTGCATCTGGAAGGCGGGCTACGGGCATTGTTTTCCAGGACCCGGTTGGGTGTCGACATGGTGGTTGGCGCTTACCGCAGGCGGACCGACGGCCAGGATCGTCAGGTCAAAATACCGGCTGGCTACACAACCGACCGCCTCGCCAATGCCTCGGCCTATCTGGAGGGCAGGATCCGGTCGATTGCCGTCGGCAGCGTGCTCGTGTCGCGTCGCGCCATCGGCGAAATACGATTTCCCACAGGGCTCGCCTATGACGAGGATACGCTGTTCTGGACGCAAGTATTGAGCAGGGCGTCGCTCGCTCTCGAAAGCCGGCCCGTGATGGTCTATCTGGTGTCGTCGGAACGCTCCGATGATCGCTTTTCGATCAAGTCCGCCCGGCGCTTTCTCGAATGGCGGTCGGCGCTGCGCAAGCTGGCCGGGTGCGGCATTCCCAAATCGGCGATGAAGGCACGGGTAGGGCTTGTCGCCCTCAAGATCGCGCGCGTCCACTATTCGCGCGGCGATCTCGAAACGGCGGCGAAGTTCCTGGCGGTGGCCCGGGCCGCCCCGAAAGCTCCCACCGACGTCTTGCGCTGCGCGCGGTACCGGCTGAAGATCGCCGCCCGGCGTCGGCTTTCGGCCCAGCAAATCCGGTTGCAAAGCGCCTGATGGCCTGCAAGGGCCGAGCCTGAGAACGGCTGTCGAGGACAGCCAAGCCCGTGATCTGCCAATTTTTTATCGACGTTGTGTCGGGAAGGGCCCTACTGTCGCGTCCTTTGATGCGGAAAGGACCGACCATGCTCTACGCCATCCTCTGCTACGCTTCCGAAGACGTCGTCTGCTCCTGGAGCAAGGAGCAGGACGAGGAAGTCATGGAGAAACTCCTCAACGTGCAGGGCAAATATGCCAAGGCTGGGCGGCTCGGACCGGTGGCGCGGCTTTTGCCGACCACCGCCGCTACCACGCTGCGCAAGGTCAAGGGCGAAGCGGTCGTGCTCGATGGCCCATTCGCCGAGACCAAGGAACAGTTCCTCGGCTTTTATACGCTCGAATGCCGCGATCTCGACGAGGCCGTCGCGTTCGCTCGCGAGCTTTCCGAGGTCAATCCGAGTGGCGGCTCCTACGAGATCAGGCCGGTTTCGGTGTTCAATCCCACCAAGGTTGCCGTATGACAGAACTTGCCTGGATAAGCACGGCGATCGGCAACGCCCGTCCGCAGGCGATGGGCGCGCTGCTACGCTACTTCCGCGACCTCGATGCCGCGGAAGAGGCTTTCCAGGACGCATGCCTGCGGGCGCTCAAGAATTGGCCGAAGAACGGGCCGCCGCGCGATCCGGCTGCCTGGCTAATCTTCGTCGGCCGCAATTCCGGCATCGACGCGGTGCGCAAGCGCGCCAAACAGGCGCCGATGCCGGAAGAGGAGCATATCTCCGATCTGGAAGACGCCGAGAGCGATATCGCGGAGCGGCTGGACGGCGCGCACTACCGCGACGACATCCTGCGGCTGCTGTTCATCTGCTGCCACCCGGACCTGCCGCCAACGCAGCAGATCGCGGTGGCGCTGCGCATCGTCTCAGGCCTCACCGTCAAGCAGATCGCGCGCGCTTTCCTGGTCGGCGAGAGCGCTATGGAGCAGCGCATCACCCGCGCCAAGGCACGCATTGCCGACGCCGGCGTGCCGTTCGAGACGCCGGGCCCGGTCGAGCGCTCGGAGCGGCTCGCGGCGGTCGCCGCTATGGTCTATCTGATCTTCAACGAAGGTTACTCGACCAGCAGCGGCGAGGCGCCGGCGCGCGCACCGCTCTGCGATGAGGCGATCCGGCTCGCGCGCCTCCTGCTCAGGCTCTTCCAGGCCGAACCCGAGATCATGGGCCTCACCGCGCTGCTCCTGCTCCAGCATGCGCGGGCGCCGGCAAGGTTCGACGAGAATGGTGAGATCATCCTGCTCGAAGATCAGGACCGTGGCCTGTGGAGCCGCAAGATGATCGATGAGGGTCTCGCGCTGGTCGACAAGGCGCTGCGCCACCGCAAGCCGGGCCCCTACCAGGTGCAGGCGGCGATCGCAGCGCTGCATGCGCGGGCGGCAAAGCCCGAAGATACCGACTGGACCGAGATCGACCTGCTTTACGGCCTGCTCGAACAGATGCAGCCGTCACCGGTCGTGACGCTCAACCGCGCGGTGGCGGTCAGCAAGGTGCGCGGCCCGGAAGCGGCGCTTGCGATGGTCGAGCCGCTGGAGGACAGGCTGTCGGGCTATTTCCACTTCTTCGGCCTGAAGGGTGGTCTGTTGATGCAACTCGGCCGCAACGAGGAGGCCCGCGTCGCCTTCGATCGGGCGATCGCGCTCGCCAACACCGCGGCCGAAGCGGCGCATATCCGCATGCATATCGACCGGCTGATCAAGGAAAGCACCGAGAAGGCGACCATCCAGAAGGCCCGCTGATCAAAGTTGTCTTTCGCCTGGCCCAATTTCGCGGTTGGAGCTTGGACCATGCCGGGGTGGCGGTTTTTCCCCGAAACGAGTAATGCCACGCCATGAAAGCGCCAGGCGTGCCTGACGGCATGGACAAGGCATGGCGCATGGCTTCGACCCTCGCCATATGGAAGGCGGGATCTGAAAGGGACAAAAATGACGTTAGCGAAGGAAACGGCCTCACTTCTGGAGAAACTCGGCGTTGCCAAGGAAGCGCTTTCCGGCGGCGACCTCATCGTGCGCAGCCCGGTGACGGGAGAGCAGATCGCGGCGCTGAAGTCGATTTCGGCGGCCCAGGCCGGCAAGGCCATCGATGCCGCGCACAAGGCCTTCCATGCCTGGCGACTGGTGCCGGGCCCGAAGCGCGGCGAACTGGTGCGGCTGCTCGGCGAAGAACTGCGCGCGCATAAGGCCGAGCTCGGCCGCCTGGTGTCGATCGAGGTCGGCAAGATCCCGTCCGAGGGCCTTGGCGAAGTGCAGGAGATGATCGACATCTGCGATTTCGCGGTCGGCCTCTCCCGCCAGCTTTACGGCCTGACCATCGCCACCGAGCGGCCTGGCCACCGCATGATGGAGACCTGGCACCCGCTCGGCGTCGTCGGNCTTCAGAGCCTGTGCAGACGGATGGGCCTTGCGAGATGTGTATATGCCCTAGCGTCGATCGGGGGAGAGGTGGCTCGGCGAAGCCGAGACCGAGTGGGGGTCGACCTGCTCGGGGTCGGGAAGGCACGGGGAGACGAAACAAGGCGTTCGATTGGGTGTGCCGCAACATCCGCTTGGAGAATGGCCGCCAGATGTGTCAGGGTCTGGCGACTGAAACGCAGTTCTCCGGGGCACCATGGCAATTCTGGCCGCCGTCCACCACCTGACCCACTACAAATATGACCGGCCGGTGGCGCTGGGGCCTCAGGTGATCAGGCTGCAGCCGGCGCCGCATTCGCGCACCAAGGTGCTCAGCCACTCGCTGAAAGTCGAGCCGAAGACCCATTTCGTCAACCTGCAGCAAGACCCCTACGGCAATTTCCTCGCCCGCTTCGTCTTCCCGGAGCCGGTGACGGAATTGAAGATCGAAGTCGACCTCGTCGCCGACATGACGGTCTACAATCCGTTCGACTTCTTCGTCGAGGAGACGGCCGAGACYCTTCCGTTCGACTATCCGGAAGAGATCAGGGAAGATCTCGCCATCTATCGGACGCCGGAGCCTGCCGGCCAGCTGCTTTCGGCGTTTCTCAAGACCATCGACCGCAGCCCGACAAACACCGTCAATTTCCTCGTCGGCCTCAATGCGCGTCTGCAGCGCGAGATCGCCTATATCGTGCGCATGGAGACCGGCGTCTATTCGCCGGAGGAGACGCTTGCCGCCAGGAAGGGCTCGTGCCGGGATTCGAGCTGGCTCCTGGTGCAGATCCTGCGCAATCTCGGCATCGCCGCGCGCTTCGTTTCCGGCTACCTGATCCAGCTGAAGCCCGATCTCGTCGCGCTCGACGGACCGCCCGGCACCTCGGTCGATTTCACGGACTTGCATGCCTGGTGCGAGGTCTACATCCCGGGCGCCGGCTGGATCGGTTTCGATCCGACTTCCGGTTTGCTCACCGGCGAGAGCCATGTGCCGCTGGCGGCGACGCCGCACTACCGCAACGCCGCGCCGATCTCCGGCTTGGCGAGCTTCGCCAATGTCGATTTCAATTTCGACATGCGGGTCGAACGCATCGCCGAGCATCCGCGCATCACCAAGCCGTTCTCGGACGAAAGCTGGCAGGCGCTCGACGAACTGGGCAACAAGGTCGACGCGGTTCTGCGGGAACAGGATGTGCGGCTTACCATGGGCGGCGAGCCGACCTTCGTTTCGATCGACGATTTCGAATCCGCAGAGTGGAACACGGCGGCTGTCGGCCCAACCAAGCGCGGCAAGGCGGACGAGCTCATTCGACGGCTGCGTGAGCGCTTTGCGCCGGGCGGCTTTCTCCACTACGGCCAGGGCAAATGGTATCCGGGCGAGAGCCTGCCGCGCTGGACCTTCTCGCTCTACTGGCGCGTGGACGGCGAACCGGTCTGGCGCGATCCGTCGCTGATCGCGCGGGAAAAGAGCAGCGTTGCGGTCGGGCCCCAGCAGGCCGAAAGCCTGCTCAAGGCGATCGCCGGCGAGCTCGGCATCGACCAGGCGATGGTCGGCGAAGCCTATGAGGATCCAGCCGAATGGCTGCTCAAGGAAGGCAAGCTGCCGGACAACGTCGATCCTTCCAACTCGAAGCTGGAAGACCCGGAAGAGCGCAGCCGCATGGCGCGCGTCTTCGAGCGCGGTCTGACCAAGCCATCGGGCTACGTCTTGCCGGTACAGCGCTGGAACAGCCAGGCTGTCGGGCAGCGCTGGCGTTCGGAGAAATGGAAGACGCGGCGCGGCCGCCTGTTCCTGGTGCCTGGCGATTCTCCGGTCGGATACCGCTTGCCGTTGGGAACGCTTCCCTATGTTCCTCCGGCGCAGTTTCCCTACATCGTTCCGGTCGATCCATCCGTGCCGCGCGGTCCGTTGCCGGCGCGCGCCGAAATCCTAGCCGAGCCGGCGGAGTCCGGCGGCGCCGACGAGGTGGCGCGGCGGCAGGCGGAAGCCTCTTTCACGGCCGCAACCGGCCAGCAGGACCGTGTCGAGCAGCAGCTCACCGAGATCGGCGGCGCGGTGCGCACGGCACTGACCGTCGAGCCGCGCGACGGGCGGCTCTGCGTGTTCATGCCGCCGGTCGAGGCGCTGGAGGACTATCTCGAACTGGTGGCGGCGGCCGAGAACGCGGCGAAGGCCATCGGCCTGCCGGTGCATATCGAAGGCTACAGCCCGCCGCACGATCCACGCCTCAACGTCATCCGTGTCGCGCCGGATCCCGGCGTCATCGAGGTGAACATCCATCCCGCCGCCAACTGGCAGGAATGCGTCGCCACGACGACCGCGATTTACGAGGAGGCTCGGCAATCGCGGCTCGGCACCGACAAGTTCATGATCGACGGCCGCCACACCGGCACCGGCGGCGGCAACCACGTCGTGGTCGGTGGCGCGACGCCGAACGACAGCCCGTTCCTGCGCCGGCCGGACCTGCTGAAGAGCCTGGTGCTGCAATGGCAGCGGCATCCATCGCTGTCCTATCTTTTCTCGGGCCTGTTCATCGGCCCAACCAGCCAGGCGCCGCGCATCGACGAAGCGCGCCACGACTCGCTCTATGAGCTGGAGATCGCGCTGGCGCAGGTGCCGCATCCCGACAAGGGCGAAGCGCCTCTGCCTTGGCTGGTCGACCGGCTGTTCCGCAACCTCTTGACCGACGTCACCGGCAATACGCACCGTTCCGAGATTTGCATCGACAAGCTCTTCTCGCCGGACGGTCCGACCGGCCGGCTGGGGCTGGTCGAATTCCGCGGCTTCGAGATGCCACCCAATGCGCGCATGTCGCTCGCCCAGCAGCTTCTGGTCCGCGCCATCACCGCGCGCTCCTGGACGAGCCCGCTCGATGGACGCTTCGTGCGCTGGGGCACGCCGCTGCACGACCGCTTCATGCTGCCGCACTATGTCTGGGCCGATTTCCTCGACGTGCTGGAGGACCTGAAGCTCAACGGTTTCGACTTCCGTCCGGAATGGTTTGCCGCCCAGCTCGAATTCCGCTTCCCGTTCTGCGGCGAGGTCCAGCATGCGGGCGTCAAGCTGGAGCTGAGGCAGGCGCTGGAGCCCTGGCATGTGATGGGCGAGCAGGGCGCTATCGGCGGAACGGTCCGCTTCGTCGATTCTTCCGTGGAGCGGCTGCAGGTGAGGACCGAGGGCCTGAACCCCGAGCGTCACGCAGTCGTCTGCAATGGTCGCATCGTGCCGATGAAAGTGACCGATATCAGAGAAATCGCGGTGGCCGGCGTGCGCTTCAAGGCGTGGCAGCCGGCATCGGGCCTGCATCCGGCCCTGCCGGCCAACACGCCGCTGGTCTTCGACATCTACGACCGCTGGTCGGGCCGCTCGGTCGGCGGCTGCGTCTACCATGTGGCGCATCCCGGCGGGCGCAATTACGACACCTTCCCGGTCAACGGCAACGAGGCGGAGGCAAGGCGGCTGGCCCGCTTCGAGCCGCGCGGCCACACGCCGGGGAACTATGTGTTGCGTGAGGAACAAGCCTCTGAAGAGTTCCCCATGACCCTTGACCTCAGGCGGCCAGCGAGACTCTGATCGACCATGGCCAAGGGGAATCAGAAACGGGCGAGCGGAAGGCCGCGGGCGCGGAGCCTGCTTTCGCACTACCGGCCGATCGAAGGCGTCGCCGACGAGATGGTCGATGCCTCAGGCAATCCGCGCCCGGCCTGGCGCTCCTTCATCGAAGCGCTGGACGAACTGGGCGCGGAAAAACTCGGACAGCGTTTCGCCCGCGCCGACCAGTATCTGCGCGACGCCGGCGTCTATTACCGCGTCTATGACAAGGCCGGCGCCAATGAGCGTGAATGGCCGCTGGCGTATGTGCCGCTGCTGATCGAAGAGAGCGAATGGGCCGAGATCAGCGCCGGGCTTGTCCAGCGCGCGGACCTTTTCGAGGCGATCCTAGCCGACATCTACGGGCCGAACCGGCTGATCGAGAAAGGCATCCTGCCGGCCGGGCTGATTGCCGCAAGCCCCGAATATCTGCGTCCGGTGGTTGGCGTGCGGCCGGCGAGCGGGCATTTCCTCCATTTTTGCGCCTTCGAGCTCGGCCGTGGTCCGGACGGGCGCTGGTGGGTGCTSGGCGAYCGCACGCAGGCGCCTTCGGGYGCCGGCTTTGCGCTGGAGAATCGCGTTGCCACCACGCGCGCATTGTCCGACATCTATGGCGAGATGCATGTGCATCGGCTTGCCGGCTTCTTCCGCCGCTTCCGCGACGCGCTGAACGGCATGGCAAAGGACTCCGGCGGCCGCGTTGCCATCCTCACGCCGGGGCCGCTCAACGAAACCTATTACGAGCACGCCTATATCGCTCGCTATCTCGGCATCATGCTGCTCGAGGGCGAGGACCTGACCGTTTCCGGCGGCCAGCTGATGGTGCGCACCGTTTCGGGGCTGATGCCGATCGGCGTTTTGTGGCGGCGGCTTGACGCGGCCTTTGCCGATCCGCTCGAGCTCAGGCCGGACTCGCAGATCGGCACGCCCGGGCTGGTCGAAGCGATCCGGCGCGGCACGGTTTCCGCCGTCAACGCGCTGGGCTCGGGCCTGATGGAGACGCGCGCGCTGCTGTCCTTCCTGCCGAGGATCGCGCGGGAATTGCAGGGCGAGGATCTCAAGCTGCCGAACATCGCCACCTGGTGGTGCGGCCAGGAGGCCGAGCGCAACCATGTGCTCGCCAATATCGACCGCATGGTCGTCGGTCCGGCGCTGTCGACGCGGCTTGCCTTCGAGGACGATGGCGCGACGCGGCTCGGATCGGCCCTTTCGGACACCGAGCATGCGGAACTCGTTGCACGGATCGAGGCGGATGGCGCCGGCTTTGTCGGCCAGGAAGCGGTGACGCTTTCGACGACACCCGTCTTTGTCGGCGGTCTGCTCGAGCCGCGGCCGGCGAGCCTGCGCGTCTATCTGGCGCGAACGCCGGATGGTTGGGCCGTGATGCCCGGCGGCTTTGCCCGCGTCGGCTTCTCGCTCGACCCGACGGCGATCGCCATGCAGCGCGGCGGCCAGGCAGCGGATGTCTGGGTGGTCAGCGGCCGGCCGGTCGAGCGCGAGACGCTCCTGCCGCAGGAACATGACGGTTTCACCCGCACCATGCCGGGCAGCCTGCCCAGCCGGGCGGCCGAGAACCTGACCTGGCTCGGCCGCTATATCGAACGTTCGGAAGACACCGTGCGCGTGCTGCGCGCCTATCATGTGCGCCTTGCCGAAACGTCCGACCCGGACATGCCGCTGCTTGCCGACATCAGGGATTATCTCGAACCGTTCGGCATCGATGTCGAGTCGGCGATCCCGATGGGATTGATCGGCACGCTGGACAGCGCGGTCTACAGCGCCGGCCAGATCCGCGACCGCTTCTCGCCGGACGGCTGGCTGGCGCTCAAGGATTTGTCGAAGACCATCCATCAATTCGCCGACACGGTCGCGCCCGGCGACGACGCGACACGGGCGATGACGGTGATGCTGCGCAAGCTGGCCGGTTTCTCCGGCCTGCTGCACGAGAACATGTACCGCTTCACCGGCTGGCGCTTCCTGGAGATCGGCCGCAGGCTGGAACGCGGCATCCAGATCGCCCGCACCCTTTCCCGGCTCACAAAGGACAAGGCTCCGGAAGGCGCGCTCGACATGGTGCTGGAGATCGGCGACAGCGTCATGACCCATCGGCGCCAATATCCGGTGCAGGCCGGGCGGCGAACGGTGATCGACCTCCTGGCGCTTGATCCGCTCAATCCGCGCTCCATCCTCTTCCAGCTCGAACGGCTGAAGGCCGAGATCGGCATGCTGCCTTCCATCGGCGGCGAGGGACATATGTCGCCGGCAGCGAAAGAAATCCTGCAGCTCAACACCGCGATCGCCGTCATGGAGCCTTCGGACATGACGGCGAAAGTGCTGGACGATCTCGCCGGCCAGATCGGCGATCTCTACAACAGCCTCTCCAAGGCATATTTCGGTTAGATGCTCTACGACATCAGGCTTCACCTACACTACGATTACGCGGCCGCGGCCGGCGGCGGCCGGCATCAGGTGCGGGTGCTGCCGCAGACGATCGCCGGCGTGCAGCGGGTGATCGCCGCCTCGTTGTCCTTCGCGCCTATTCCGGCCGAACGGGCGGACTTTCCCGATTTCTTCGGCAACAACGTCACCGCCATCGCCTTTCGCGACGCGCATGACACGCTCGACATCAGGATGAGCGCGCGTGTCTCCGTCTCAAGGCCGGAACCCGGGCTCGACGTCTCGCCCGACATCCATGGTCTGAGAGCGGAGCTCGATGCGGTGCGTTCGCTATCACCCTCCGCACCGCATCATTTCCTTGCCGCCAGCGATCATGCCGGTATCGACGCGGCCATCACCGCCTATGCGCAAGAGGGCTTGGCGGGATCGGCGGTCGCCACGGCGATCGACCTTTGCAACCGTATCCATCGCGATTTCACCTATGACGGCAAGGCGACCACCGTCCAGACGCGTGCCAGCGACGCCTTTGCCCTGAAGCGGGGCGTGTGCCAGGACTTTTCGCATATCATGATCGCCGGCCTGCGCGGGCTCGGCATTCCGGCCGGCTATGTCAGCGGCTTCCTGCGCACCATCCCGCCGAAGGGGAAGCCGCGGCTCGAAGGCGCCGACGCCATGCATGCCTGGGTCAAGGCCTGGTGCGGTCGCGATGCCGGCTGGCAGGAATTCGACCCCACCAACGGCATGCGGGCGAGCAACGACCACATCACCGTCGGTTACGGCCGCGACTATTCCGACGTGGCGCCGATCGTCGGCGTTCTGAAAACCACGGGCGGTCAGGTCGGCGAACAGGCGGTGGATGTCATTCCGGTCGCCGCCTAGCTAGCTCTTTTACGCAATTCCGGACGGAAAACCGCTTCACACTTTTCCTGGAATTGCTCTTGGAACGCTGCTCGCGTTGGGTGACGTGCATTAGATACTTCTCAAAATCGGATAGCGCCGGTATCGTGAACATGGGGGATAGATGCTGGCGCATGGCGACGGCGGCCAGGAGACTGGACTTGAAAGCGGTCAGCGTCATCATCCCCGCCCACAACGCGGCATCGACGGTTGCCCGGACTTTGGCCTCGCTTGCGTCGGAGGTCGGCATCATCGGCGAGGTTCTGCTGGTCGATGATTCCTCGTCCGACGACACGCCGGCAGTCGCGATGGAAGCTGCCAAACGACTGGCGTTGCCGCTGCGCGTCATCAGGTCGACCTGCCGCGACGCCGGCGGCTCGCGCAACCTTGCATTGGCCGAGGCCAGCTTTCCTTGGATCTACATGATCGACGCTGACGATCTGCATCTGGAAGGCGGGCTACGGGCATTGTTTTCCAGGACCCGGTTGGGTGTCGACATGGTGGTTGGCGCTTACCGCAGGCGGACCGACGGCCAGGATCGTCAGGTCAAAATACCGGCTGGCTACACAACCGACCGCCTCGCCAATGCCTCGGCCTATCTGGAGGGCAGGATCCGGTCGATTGCCGTCGGCAGCGTGCTCGTGTCGCGTCGCGCCATCGGCGAAATACGATTTCCCACAGGGCTCGCCTATGACGAGGATACGCTGTTCTGGACGCAAGTATTGAGCAGGGCGTCGCTCGCTCTCGAAAGCCGGCCCGTGATGGTCTATCTGGTGTCGTCGGAACGCTCCGATGATCGCTTTTCGATCAAGTCCGCCCGGCGCTTTCTCGAATGGCGGTCGGCGCTGCGCAAGCTGGCCGGGTGCGGCATTCCCAAATCGGCGATGAAGGCACGGGTAGGGCTTGTCGCCCTCAAGATCGCGCGCGTCCACTATTCGCGCGGCGATCTCGAAACGGCGGCGAAGTTCCTGGCGGTGGCCCGGGCCGCCCCGAAAGCTCCCACCGACGTCTTGCGCTGCGCGCGGTACCGGCTGAAGATCGCCGCCCGGCGTCGGCTTTCGGCCCAGCAAATCCGGTTGCAAAGCGCCTGATGGCCTGCAAGGGCCGAGCCTGAGAACGGCTGTCGAGGACAGCCAAGCCCGTGATCTGCCAATTTTTTATCGACGTTGTGTCGGGAAGGGCCCTACTGTCGCGTCCTTTGATGCGGAAAGGACCGACCATGCTCTACGCCATCCTCTGCTACGCTTCCGAAGACGTCGTCTGCTCCTGGAGCAAGGAGCAGGACGAGGAAGTCATGGAGAAACTCCTCAACGTGCAGGGCAAATATGCCAAGGCTGGGCGGCTCGGACCGGTGGCGCGGCTTTTGCCGACCACCGCCGCTACCACGCTGCGCAAGGTCAAGGGCGAAGCGGTCGTGCTCGATGGCCCATTCGCCGAGACCAAGGAACAGTTCCTCGGCTTTTATACGCTCGAATGCCGCGATCTCGACGAGGCCGTCGCGTTCGCTCGCGAGCTTTCCGAGGTCAATCCGAGTGGCGGCTCCTACGAGATCAGGCCGGTTTCGGTGTTCAATCCCACCAAGGTTGCCGTATGACAGAACTTGCCTGGATAAGCACGGCGATCGGCAACGCCCGTCCGCAGGCGATGGGCGCGCTGCTACGCTACTTCCGCGACCTCGATGCCGCGGAAGAGGCTTTCCAGGACGCATGCCTGCGGGCGCTCAAGAATTGGCCGAAGAACGGGCCGCCGCGCGATCCGGCTGCCTGGCTAATCTTCGTCGGCCGCAATTCCGGCATCGACGCGGTGCGCAAGCGCGCCAAACAGGCGCCGATGCCGGAAGAGGAGCATATCTCCGATCTGGAAGACGCCGAGAGCGATATCGCGGAGCGGCTGGACGGCGCGCACTACCGCGACGACATCCTGCGGCTGCTGTTCATCTGCTGCCACCCGGACCTGCCGCCAACGCAGCAGATCGCGGTGGCGCTGCGCATCGTCTCAGGCCTCACCGTCAAGCAGATCGCGCGCGCTTTCCTGGTCGGCGAGAGCGCTATGGAGCAGCGCATCACCCGCGCCAAGGCACGCATTGCCGACGCCGGCGTGCCGTTCGAGACGCCGGGCCCGGTCGAGCGCTCGGAGCGGCTCGCGGCGGTCGCCGCTATGGTCTATCTGATCTTCAACGAAGGTTACTCGACCAGCAGCGGCGAGGCGCCGGCGCGCGCACCGCTCTGCGATG
>BFBZ01001388.1_pt1 | contig 16295 bp, 19 predicted proteins | sample 1888401 | NCBI WGS metagenome assembly BFBZ01 (sample SAMD00112614, study PRJDB3348) | symbiont metagenome | host: Chara braunii | reverse complement strand
CCCGAGCAAGACGAGCGCGACCGCCGCTCGGCCAACATTTTTCTTCTGGTCGCGGCGGTGGCCTTCATCGCCATCGGCCTCTGGATCGGCGACGAGATGCTCAAAGCCAAACGTGCCGACGACTGCATGTCGTCAGGCCGGCGCAACTGCGCGCCCATTCAGACGCCGGTTGAGGCTGATCCGCCGCGCCGCGTGGTCGATCCGCGCCCCTGATCTGGTGTCGCGCGATCTAGTAATAGCGCCGGAGTCCGCGCGGCGGGTCCCACTGGCAGATGTAGTTGATGTAGTTGCCGGGCTGGCGGTTGATGCTCGTGATGCGGGCGTATTTGTTGTACTGGCGGCAGTTCGCTTCGGCGACCGCCTTGGCCGACACTTCAGCCTCCGGCGACCACGGAATGATGCCGCCCGTGTCGTTGCCCTTGTCTCCGATGACGCCGCAAGAGGCGAGGGCGAGGCCCGACGCCAGCAGCACAGCAAGACGCATCATCACTCCACTCTCCTGAACTTCTGGACCCGGCGGCCCCATCCGACTTCAGCAGTATACAACGTCCCTTTGGAGTCGATGGCTATGTTATGCACCCATTTAAATTGCCCCGGCTGGCGGCCGTGGCGGCCCCATTGGGTCAAAACCTGCCCATTTTCCCGCAACAATGTGACGATCTGACCGTTGTTGCCGTCGGCCATGAAGATGAAGCGCTGCTGCGGGTCTTCCGAAAGCACCAGGTCCCAGACCGCGCCGTTGCCGAGCGTTTCCTTCTCGACGACGAACTCTTTCACGAAGGTGCCGTCCTTGCGGAACACCTGGATGCGGTTGTTGACGCGGTCGCAGACGTAGACGAGCCCGTCGTTGGAGAGCCGCACGCAATGCACCGGGTTGCCGAAGCTCTTGGGCGGCTCGGTCTTGGGATCGTAGGCCGCGAGCTTTTCGTCGGTCGGCGTTTTTGTGCCGTAGGCGCCCCAATGGCGCTTGTAAGCGCCGGTCTTCATGTCGAACACGATGACGCGCCGGTTGCCGTAGCCGTCGGCGACGTAGATTTCGTTCGCCGCTTCGTCGGTCATCATGTGCGCCGGGCGGCCGAGGCGGGTGGTGGAGTTCGAGCCTTTGGTGGAGTCGTTCTGTCCGATCTGCTGGAGGAACTTGCCGTCCGGCGTGAACTTCAGGATCTGGTCGCCGTCGTTGTTGCCGCCGACCCAGACGTTGCCGTCCTTGTCGACGTGGATGCCGTGCTCGTTGGCCATCCAGGTGTAGCCGTCGCCCTTGCCGCCCCAATAGGCGAGGAGATTTCCTTCAGCGTCGAACTTCATCACCGGGGGAGCGGCGGTGCAGCATTTGCTCTCGGGCGGATTTTTCTGCGCGCCTTTCTCGTCGTCGAGCAGCGTCGCGGGACGGTGGATGATCCAGATGTGATCGTTCTTGTCGACCGCGATGCCCGCGACCTGTCCGAGAATCCAGTTGCCCGGCAGCGGCTTCGGCCAGAACGGCTCGGGCTGATATTTTGGCGCGGTTTGCGCGAATGCAGCGGACGAAAGTGCGACGAAAAATGCGAGCGCAGCCAAGGCATGCGCAGAGCAACGCTTCATGGACGCCTCCCAGGCAAACGGCACACGCCGCTTGAATTGCGGCTTATGGGGCAATGCTAGTGAAACGCGGGGAGGGGCGAAAGACGGCGGCCGATCAAATCTGCCGCGGCGGCGTGCGGAACGTCATGCCGTCCATCTCGTCGGTGACCTTGATCTGGCAGGAGAGACGCGAGGTCGGCTCGAGATCGTGCGCGGTGTCCAGCATGTCGAGCTCTTCGAGCGAAAGCGGCCCGAGCTTATCGAACCATTCCTGCGTCAGATAAACGTGACAGGTCGCGCACGAGCACGAGCCGCCGCAGGTCGCGAGGATGCCGGGAACGTCGTTCTGGATCGCGTTCTCCATCACCGTGAGGCCGGTTTCGGCTTCGATGGTGCGGGCGGTTCCGTCGGTGTCGATGAAGGTGAGCTTGGGCATGTCGTCTTGCGTTTTCTTGCGCCCTATAGGCCAAGCGCACGTCCGTCCGTCAACCCTTTCGCGCGTCAGGTTAGCCTCTTGACCCTGCATGGCGCACGGGAGGAACGTATCGCGCAACGACCGGCCGCCAGAGCCGGCGTCAAACCGGGAGGAAATGATGCGAAAATCGATGCGACACCGGCTGTTCGCCACTTGCAACTGTTGCCCCGAGCCGCAGCAGTTCAGCGCGGCCGGCATCAGCCGCCGCGAATTGCTCGCGGGCGGCGCCGCGCTTGGCTTGACGGCGGCGGCGGGCGGTCTTGCCATGCCGGCGCTCGCGCAAGCGAAGCCCCACCGCATCGACGTGCACCACCACATCGTGCCCCCGACCTGGCTTGCCGCCATGGACATCATCGGCCGCACCGACCCCCGCTTGGCGGGATGGTCTGTCCAAAAAACTCTCGAAGACATGGACAAGGGCGGCGTCGCAGTCTCGATGACGTCGCCGACGACGCCTCAAGTGACCGGCATCGGCAAATCCTCCGCCGTCCGCATCGCCCGCGAGTCGAATGAATACGCCAAGAAGCTGGAGAAGGATCATCCGGGCCGCTTCGGCACCTTCGCGATGCTGCCGCTGCCGCACATTGACGAGAGTTTGAAGGAGATCGAATACGCCTTCGACACGCTGAAGGTGGACGGCGTCGGCTGCATGACGAGCTATGGCGACAAGTGGCTCGGCTACGCGCAGTTCGATCCGATCTGGCAGGAGTTGAACCGCCGCAAGGCGACGGTCTACACGCATCCGACCGGCGCGAACTGCTGCGTCAATCTCGTGCAGGGCATCAGCGAAGCGACCGTCGAATTCGGCACCGACACGACGCGCACGATCGCAAGCCTGATCTTCTCCGGCATGTCGCAGAAGTACAAAGACATCAACTGGATCTGGTCGCATGGCGGCGGTGCGCTGACGGCATTCGCGGAGCGCTTCCAGATTCAGATGGTCACGACGCCGCCTTACGCGGGCAAGTTCACGCGCGAGATCGTCGACGGCGAATTGAAGCGCTTCTACTACGACACGGCGCAGATCGCGAATGCGGTGACGCTCGGCGCGCTCGCGCAGCTTGTGCCCATTTCTCAGATCGTGTTCGGCACCGACTTCCCGTATCGGACCGCGGTCGATCACGCCAAGGGCGTCGCATCGCATTTCAAGGGCGACGATCTGATGAAGGTTGATCGCGACAACGCGTTGCGGCTCATCCCGCGCCTCAAGGCCGCTTGACCGTGAAAAACAAGACTGCCTGCGGCGAATGGTTCCGCAGGCGGTCTTTTGCCTTAATTTAATGCGGTATGCGCGCGTCCGCCGTTTGAATTCTTAGGCCCTGGCGGTTACACCTAAAACCGGGAAGGGACGCCTACAGGTTGCAGGCGTTCCAGGGGCTGATTGCCAAATGCCGGAATTCAAGAATCTGCTGCTGCTCGGCGGCGATGCGCTGCTCTACTTTGCAGTGCTGTCGGCCTTGTTTCGTGCACGACATCGCCTCGGCATCGGCGCGTTCTTCTGCGCGCTTGGCGTGATGCACTTCATCGAGACCTATCTCGCGAGCATCTTCTACATCTCGCTGCCGGAAGGCATCGTCACGTCGCCCGGTTCGACCATCTTGTTCGCCGGCAAGCTGATGCTGTTGCTGCTGGTCTACATCCGCGAGGACGCCAAGGTCGTCCGGCAGCCGATCTACGGATTGCTGATCGGCAATCTCCTGATGGTCGCGCTCGCTGCGGTGATGCGGGGCCACGAACTGGTTGCGCTCGCGCCGGGACGGAATGCGGATTTCGGCTTCCTCAATGAGATGGGCGGGCTGATGGTGTGGGGCACTGCGCTCCTGTTCATCGACTGCATCTTGCTCATTCTGCTCTACGAGCGATCGCGAGTCTGGCTTGGCGACCGCACCTTGGCGCGGCTTGCGCTCAGCGGCGCCGCCGTTCTCACCTTCGATCAAGCCGGCTTCTATATCGGTTTGAATGCGATGACCGGCGCGCCGATTTCGGTGCTGATCGGCGGCTGGACCGCGAAGATGGCGGCGGTCGCACTCTACAGCGTGCTCGTCTACGTCTATCTGCATTGGGTCGAGCGAAGCATCGGCCAGCCGAGCCGCGCGCCTCGAATTCTGGATGTGTTCGACGCTCTGACCTATCGCGAGCGTTACGAGGACCTTCTGGCGCGCACCGGCCGCGATGCGCTCACCGGCGTGTACGACCGTGGGCGGCTTGAGAGCGATGGACGCAATCGCGTCGAGATCGCTTCGAGCGCATCGCGCTCGATCAGCCTCCTGCTGGTCGACATCGATCACTTCAAGAGCTTCAACGATCGCTTCGGCCACGCGGCAGGCGACCGGGTGCTCAAGCGCATCGCGGGCGACATCATGGCGACCGTGCGCGCGACCGATCACGTATTCCGCTTCGGTGGTGAGGAATTCGTCGTGATTTGCGACGGCCTCGCAAGCGAGCCGGCGCTGCTGCTCGGCGAGCGCATCCGCCGCGTCGTCGCTTCGAAAGACGAAGAGGGGGAGAGCGTTACGGTCAGCATCGGAATCGCGACCTGTTCCGATGAGGCGCTCGACTACGATGCGTTGTTCCTGATCGCCGACAGGCGGCTCTATCAGGCGAAGGCCGCTGGCCGCAATTGCGTGATCGGTTCGCGCGTGGTGTCCACCGACAATCCCGTGCGGCTTGCCGTCCACGGTTGAACGCTACCGCCGTTACATTGTTACATCGTCGGATGTTGCAGCGCGCGGTCACAAATATGTGGCCACTGATGGATTACACAGCCTCCTAGAATGTTCTCACTTCACCGGCTCGCGCCGGGTTGCGAGCCAATTTCAGGGAGGCCTTGAATGATGTCCAAGAGCATGCGTGTTTCAATGCTGGCGTCGGTTGCGATTTTGGCGCTCGGAATGGGCGCGCCCGCGCAAGCGCAGCAGAATGCCATGACCTTCTTCGTCACCAGCGAAGGCCCGGGCAAGGGCGGCGATCTCGGGGGCCTTGCCGGCGCCGACGCGCATTGCGCCAAGCTTGCGGCCGCGGCGGGCTCCACCGGCAAGACCTGGAAGGCCTATCTGAGCACGCAGGGATCGGGCGCGGTGAATGCTAAGGATCGCATCGGCCGCGGGCCATGGCAGAATGCGAAGGGCGTCGCCGTTGCGAAGGACGTCGCCGACCTGCACAGCGCCAGCAACAACCTGACCAAGCAAACCGCGCTCAACGAGAAGGGCGAGGTCGTCAACGGCCGCGGTGACACGCCGAACCGTCACGACGCGCTGACCGGCTCGCAGCCTGACGGCACCGCTTTCGCCGGCAGCGACGACCGCACCTGTGGCAACTGGACCAGCAGCACGGCGGGCGCCGCGATGGTCGGCCACACCGACCGCACCGGCCTCGACGAGAGCGCGCCGGCCAAGTCGTGGAATTCGTCGCATCCTTCTCGTGGCCCGGGCGGCGGCTGCACGCAGGCTGACTTCAAGAGCACGGGCGGTGACGGGCTGTTCTACTGCTTCGCCGCGAACTGAGTTCGCGCAGCGTGAAAAGTGAAGCCCCGGCCGCGAGGCCGGGGTTTTCTCATTCGATGTCGGCGGGCGGCTGCGCCTTGCGCGCTTCTCGCCACAGAAGGAACAGCCCTGAGCCGACCACGACCGCGGAGCCGATCAGAAGACTCGCGGTCGGCAGGTCGCCCCAGACCGCAAAGCCGATCAGGAGCGACCAGACCAGCATCATGTAGTAGAACGGTGAGACGGCAGAGGCTGGCGCAACATGCAGCGCGCGTGTCCACCAGTACTGTCCGATTACGTTGGCGATCCCGAGCCCCAGCATCCAGACCGCATCCATGGCGTGGACCGGGAGCTTCACGCCGAGCGGCAGCATGCAGCCGAACGTGAAAGTGAGCAACGTCATCTGATACATCATCAGCGTGTCGGTTGACTCGGTGTTGGTCATGCCCCGCACACCCGCGGTCACGGTGCCGTAAAGGATCGCGTTGCCGAGCGCGAACAGCGCCCCGATCTGGAATGTCTCGGCGCCCGGATTGGTGACGATCAAAACGCCAAGGAACCCGACGATCAGCGCGATCCAGCGCGCGCCGCCGACGCGCTCGCGGAGAAAGAAAGCAGAGGCGAGGGTGGCAAACAGCGGCGCGGCGAAGCTGATCGCGACCACGCTCGCGAATGACATCACGCTGAAGGCCAGGATGATGCAGGTCTGCGAAGCGGTTTGCGACATCGCACGCAGCACGTGCGAGCCGGGCTTGCTCGTGCGATAGACCGACAACCCTCTGCGCGGAAGAATGAACATCGCGACAACAATCAGCGAGATCGCGGTGCGCACGAACATCACTTCGCCGGGCGGATAGTCGGCCACCAGCCATTTCGAAGCGGCGCTCGACACCGAGAACATGAAGGTCGCGCCGATCATCAGCAGGATGCCGAGCGGCACATGCTCGACGCGGGGCGACGGGGCGGGTTTGGCGTCGGCTTTCACGCTAGGCAGTCTCCGCCGGCTCGATGACACGGCGGGTCTCGTGCCAAAGCAGGAACAACCCGGACGCAATCACGATCGCCGCGCCGATCACGAGGCCGATGGTCGGAATGTCGCCCCAGATCGCGAAGCCGAGAACAAGCGCCCATACCATCGAGAGATATTGATACGGCGCGACGGCCGAGGTCGGCGCGAGATGGAGCGCGCGCGTCCACCAATACTGCCCGATGCCGTTGGCAAGCCCATTCGCCAGCATCAGTCCGGCATCGGCCCATGTCGGCATGACGAAGGCAAAGGGCAGGGTCAGCCCGAAAAACACGGTGAGGAAGATGAGCTGATACATCGTCAGCGTCGCGGCTGATTCGGTCTTGGTCATGCCGCGCACGCCCGCCGTGACGGTGCCGAACAGCATGGCGTTGCCGAGCGCGAACAGCGCGCCGACCTGGAACGTATCGGTGCCGGGGCCGGTGATGATCAGGATGCCGAAGAAGCCGCCGATCAGCGCGAACCAGCGTGCGGCGCCGACGGACTCTTTCAAGAAGTAGAGCGAGGCGAGGGTCGCGAACAGCGGCGCCGAGAAGTTGATGGCCGTGGCGCTCGCGAGAGGCATCAGGCTGAAGGCGATCAGCAGCAAGGTCTGCGAGGTGGTTTGCGACACCGAACGGATCATGTGCGCGCCGGGCCGCCGTGTGTAGAACACGGCGAAGCCCGAAGTCGCGACGATGAACACGCCGACCGAGAGGAGTGAAACAAGCGCGCGAGAGAATAGGACTTCGCCGACCGGATAGGTCGCGACCAGCCACTTGGACGCTGCGCTGGAGCCTGCGAAGACCACGCTCGAGGCCACCATCAGGCCGATGGCGAGCGGGATATGCTCGCGCCGCTCAACCTGGCGCGCCGGCTGGTCCTCTTGCGCGACACTGTCGGCGCTCACGCGTTCGCTCCTTGGTGGGAGCGTGACGCTACCATGCGGCTGTCCGTTGGCCGCAATCCGAAAAGCTCATGGCTCAATAACCGGAGCGCATGGCGCGGTTCGGTGGTCCCACTGTTAGAGTTTTATGCTTCGAGTTGATGGATCGTGCGGTTGGCGCGGCGCAGCCGGTCGCTCAGTTCGCGGCCGAGCGCGGAGAGTAGTTTGATCGCGATGTCCGGCTCATCCTTGCGCAGCGCTTCGAAGCCTGTGAGGCTCAGGCCAAAAGCGGTCACGTCTTCATCCGCGATCACGGTCGCGGAACGTGGGCCGCGATCGAGGATGGCGAGTTCGCCGAATACGGTGCCCGGCGCGAAGGTCACCAAACGGATGTTGCCACCGCCGGACCAGAGATAAACGCTGGCCCGTCCGCGCGTGACAAGGAACAGGTCGGAGCCCGGATCTCCCTCCTTGAAGATGACCTGGCCTGCGTTCCATTTCACGCGGGCGAGATGGCGGCTCAGCCGTGTGATTTGATCGGGCGAGAAATCGCGCAGCGCCGAGACGCGTTCGAGCGTCATTTCCGCGGCGGCGTCCGCCGGTGATGCGGTGGCGAGCAGATCGTCCTCGGCCCATTCGATCGCCCGGTCGATGTCCTGGAAGCCGTAGGTGTTGGCGCCGCCGAGATCGGCGAGGCGGGCGGCGGTCTCGCTGCGCGAGGAGCGGACCAGCGCGAGCTTGATCTTCCGCCGCGCCAGCGCCGCGTTGATGTCGGACAGGATTTGCGCGCCGGTCGCATCGACTTCGGTGACGCGGCGCAGGTCGAGGATCACCGCGCTGGTCGGATTCGCGGTTTCCGTATCGATGATCTGGGCGAGCCGCTCGCCACTGCCGAAGAACAGCGCGCCCTGTAGTTCGATCGCCAGAATGGAGCCGCCTTTGACCTCCAGCACCAACATCTCGCCAGTGCCGCGCGATTTGCGCGACCGAACGCTGTCGCAGCGGTAGAGCTTGCGAATGTTGGAGCGGCTCATGCGCAGCACGAACAGGAACACCGCGAGCGCCACCCCGAGAAACACGGCGAGTACGATATTGACCGCGATCGATAGGATCGAGACGACGAGGGCGATACCGAGATCGAGCGCGATGACGCCGCGCTGAGGAGCTTCGCTCTTGAACAGGCGGGCCGCGAGTTGCTTCGTCCACGGATCGATGTGCTGGATCGCGATGACCATGATCACTGCGGACAGCACGGCGCGAGGCAGATAAGCGACGTAGGGAAACAGGAGCGTGAAGGTTGCAAGCAGCGCCGCGGCATTGACCAGCACAGAAACTGGCGTGCGTCCGCCGAACGCGCGGTTGGTGATGCTTGCACCGATGTTGATGCCGCTGGTGATGCCTCCAAAGCAGGCTGCGCCGACGTTTGCGAGGCCGAGCCGCATCAGCAGGTTGTTGCCGTCGTCACGCTTTTCGCCCGGCTGTCTCACCAGCTTGGCGCAAAGGAGCGCGTCGATGGAGGCGATGAGCGCGAGCGCCAGCGCGCCGGTCATGATGATCGTCGCGGCATCCCACAACGGACGAAGATGAGCCAGATCGGAGAATTGCGCGATCGGACGAGAGACGGAGACGTTCGCCGGCGGCGTGCCGATGACATGGCCGAGATGCGATCCAAGCCCGAGCACCACGAGGCCGTAGTGAACGATGAGGCCGCAGCCGAGGCCGACGAGCAGCGGCGGGACGCGGCCAGCGAATTTCTTCGCATTCCACATCGCAAGGAATGTGACGAGCGCAACGAGGACATTTAGCGGCTTGGCTTCGCCGATATGCTGGGCAACTTGGGTGAAGGAGATCGTGTGGTCGTAGCCCAGCACGTTGGAAAGCTGGACCAGAAACAGCAGCACCGCGGCCATATTCTGGAAGCCGGCCATCACCGGATGCGGCGCGTACTTGATCAATGAGCCAAGCCGCACAAGCCCGAACAGCGCCTGAAATGCGCCACCCAGCAGCATGGTGCTGAAGAAGATCAACAGAACCGTCGCCACGCTTGCGCTCTTCAGCGCCGGGGCTTCGGAGTGCACCAGCGAATAAAGCAGGAGTCCGATGAAGAAAGTCGTGGTGACGCGCGGCGCATAGACCGTGGTGGTGCGGTCCCCGAGCACGGTGCAGACGACGCCCGCGACGAAGGCCGAAACCAGACCTGCGATCGCGCCGTGCGCGAAATATTCGTCGCCCAGCGTGACGAAGGCGAACATGCCGAAGCCGATGGCGAGCGGGATCGCCACGGCGGACGAAACAAGGCCGCCGATGACGTCGTTGCGCAGGCTTTGGAGAGAGGAGCGGGACATACAGACTGGTGACCAACACGCGGACTGGTGGGCAGACTATCTCATGCGGCCTGTTCGGCTTATCGGAAACGACCCGAGATTTCCCCGGATTTCGGCTTGCGCGGATTGGCACTTTGCACCCCGTTTGAACCCAAAGCAGCCAATATCCGACCAAGTTCCGGAGGCGCACCCCTGCGCCCGGAAGAGGAATTGCCGTCATGAACTGGAAGCCGCCGCTGAGTGCGAGCGTTCTCGCGCTCGTTTTATCCATGGGGGTTGCAGCGCCGTCGATGGCCGCGGACGATGAATCCGGCCAGAAGCCTCCAGCGGAGGCGCAGACCGAGCCAAAGCCGGTCGAGGACAACAAGTGCGTTTCGATCGATGCCGGCTATGTGAAGGCCGGCAAGGGCGCGACCTACCACGTCACGCTGAAGAACGGTTGCGAGCGCCGGCTCCGCTGTATCGTCCGCGTTTATCATGTGGACTCCGGCGGTCCCCACAAAGGGGAGAGCACCCTGATCCTCGCGCCGAATGCGGCGGGCAATGCGGCGAGTAAGGCTTACGTCCTCAAGGTCCAAGACATGGGCGGCTCGGCGAACATCTCGCACGGCTGCAAGACGATCTGACGAGCACGGCAGAGATGGTTAAGCGCACGGTCGGCGCTAACCATTTCCGCTAATCTCTGTGTCCGACTTAACCAATTGATGCGGAAGCGCGTGCGCGGTGCGCGCGTTCAAATTAATTTTTCGGCGAATCCTCGGGGCGCTAAAGCGCGGAGAATACGCCGATGAAAACGATCCTGACGATCGTCCTTCTGTTTGCCGCCATGCTTATGGTGAAGACGTCGAATGCGAACAGCCAGGAGGCCTGCTCGCAAGGCTACGTCGGTTGCATCGATACCTGCGTCAAGAAGCCGGGCGCGCAGGATCAGTGCATCGCGGTTTGCCAGCAGCGCAACGACGAGTGTGCGTCCAAGGTCTACGGTACGCCGACGCCGGTTGCGGCAGGAGCGCAGCCGCAGAAGGAAACCGGCGAGGCGATGGATGCCCGCGACGACAACGCCGCCGATCCCGGCGAGAAGCCTGCTGCCAAGGCCCGCACCAAAGCTTCGGCCAGCGCCAAGGCGCCGCAGAAGAGCAAGCAGGACGCCCGCTAAAGCAGCCTGGGTTCAGGCTCCGAAATGAAGAAGCGGCGCTAGCGCCGCTTCTTTCGTTTCTGCTTCCGGCTTTTCAGCTTCTTCGCTTTCAGCTTCTTCAGCTTGAGCCTTCGCTCCGCCGCATCGCGAAGCCTCCGCCGCTTTTCCTTGTTCTTCTTGAGCCAGGGTGGGTTGGTGCGGCCGCTGCCGTTCTTGCAGGCGTCGCAGCGGCACCCGTGCTTCTTGATGAACATGTCCCAGTAGTTCTTGCCGTAGTCGACCAGGAGTTCATCACCCGGATAGATGCCCTTGCAGGCTTCGTAGGTGATCTTGTGCCCGCGGATCTGCGTCTCGACGTTCGGGGCGCAGGAGTGGTTGACGTAGCGGGCGAGATTCGAGCGCGGGGAGCCGTCGCGGGTCCAGCGGCTGTTGATCTCGAAAAGGTATTTGTTGCCGCGCGCCTCAAGCTCTTCGGCTTGTGGGTTCGTGAGCTTGCGTCCCTGGTACGTGACCAGGTAGTCGCCCTTGCGGAATTTCTTTAGTGCGAACAGGCCGAGCCCGGTTTTCGAGCGGCCGACGCGGAAGTTACTTTTTGCCACGGCGATGGGATTAGTCGGGGATTCGTCGGAAGGCTAGAGGCATAAGACGATGACAGTGGAAATCGCAAGCCTGCCATCCTAGAACGCCGCGATGCCGACTGAGCCCACATCTGCCGGACAGCCGCGCTGGCGTGCGATGGCGGCGCGCGACGTCGAGGCCGTGCACAAGATTTCGGCGCACGTGCACCCGGCCCATCCGGAGCGGGCGGGGGTGCTGGCCGACAAGTACAGGCTGTTCCCGAAGGGCTGTTTCGTGCTGGAGGCGGGTGGCCGGATCGCCGGCTATTGCTTCTCGCATCCCTGGACCGATGGACCGCCGCCGCCGCTTGATACTTTTATGACGGCGCTGCCGGCCGGATTGAGCACTTACTTCGTTCACGACCTGACGGTGGACGAGGCCGTGCGCGGCAAGGGAATGGGCCGCGCCCTGGTGCCAAAGCTGTTCGAGGCGGCGAGGGCCGCTGGCCTCGACCGCCTTGTTCTCGTGGCGGTGAACAACCGAGGGCCATTCTGGCAGGCGGCCGGGTTTTCGGTGACGCCGGACGAGGCGTTACAGCAGGCCGCGCGGGCGAAGTACGGCGCGGGCGCCGTCCACATGCAGATGCGGCTTCAGAAGCCGTAGCGGATCACGCTGATCGTAAAGATCAAAACACCGAGCCAGTTCACGATCGTCGGAATGGCCGTCAGCACGGCGGCGGTGACAAGCCGCTCGTTGCGGAGCGCGAGCGCCATCGCGGACACGGCCAGGAGCGGGTAGAGGAAACGCTGCGCCGCGACCACCAGCGCGTAGCTGCCGCCGCCCAGCTTCATGCCGTCAATCGCAAAGTCGGGCAGATCGGTGAGCCAGCCAAGCAGCATGAGGGTCGCCAGCGCGACGATCGCGTGGGTGATCTTGTTCCTGATCGTGAAGAGTAGCGCTGCGCCTGCGATGAAAGGGGCAAGCGCGAGCTTCACGTTCATCACCCGCTGGGCGAAGACCAGGAGCCGGTCGGTGTAGCCATGGTCGGAGAAGGCGGCCGGAAGGCTCGGCACCGCGTCGAGTAAAATCACACCGGAGAGGACGATGAGGCCGACGCGCAGCCAAGGGGATGACGCGGGGAGCGAGGACGGCGTATCGGCGGTCATGGTCATTCGGCGGGCCTATGGCGACAGTGTTGGAATTGGTCGGCTGAGGCGGCCTTATGGTTCAAAGGCCGTGGGTGTAGGCTGAGCCGATGCAAAACCAAGCCTGGCCGGAACTGCCTTACGCCGCGTGGAAGGACACGCTCGAAACCCTGCACCTGTGGACCCAGATCGTCGGCAAGGTGCGGCTCGCGCTGACGCCCTGGCTCAATCACTCCTGGCACGTCACGCTCTATGTCAACGCGCGCGGGCTCACCACCGGGCCGATGCCGCTCGCTGGCCGTGACCTGCAAATCGACTTCGATTTCATCGATCATGTGCTGTGGCTGCGCACCAGCGACGGGCACTTCCGGCAGGTCATGCTGCGGCCGGTTCCCGTCGCGGAGTTCTACGGCGAGGTGATGCATGCGCTCGCTGAACTCGGCGCCTCCGTCCGTATCAACGAGATGCCGAACGAGATCCCCGGCGCAGTCCCGTTTCCCATGGACAAGACACATCATTCCTACGACCCGGACGCCGCCAACCGGCACTTCCGCGTGCTGCTCGCGGTGCATCGCGTGTTCGCGCATTTCCGCACCGGCTTTCTCGGCAAGGTGAGCCCGGTGCATTTCTTCTGGGGCAGCTTTGATCTGGCCGTGACCCGATTTTCGGGGCGGACCGCGCCCGCGCATCCCGGCGGTGTGCCGAACCTGCCGGACGACGTGGCGCGCGAGGCCTATTCGCACGAGGTGTCGAGCGCGGGTTTCTGGCCCGGCGGCGGACCGATCGACTACCCGGCGTTCTATTCCTACGCCTATCCGGCGCCGGAGGGATTTTCTGCTGCAAAGGTGCAGCCGGCGGAGGCATTCTTCTCCAAGGACCTCGGCGAGTTCCTTCTGCCCTACGATGCGGTGCGCACCGCGCGCGACCCCGAGGCCGCGCTGATGGCGTTTCTGCAAAGCACCTACGAGGCCGCGGCGAACCTCGCGAAATGGGACCGCGCGGCGCTGGAATGCAGCCTGGGCGCGTGCAAAAAGGTGAGGGAGGTCTAGTGTCCCTTTGAACCCGAAGTTCGCAAAAGTGCCCGCAGCACAGTCGTGCGAACTTCGGGTTCGGGACACTAGCGCCGCCTCACAACATGTTCATGGGGAACGCGTGCAGCGCAGCGCGGTGCGTTCTTGAAGGTGCGCCGACGCCGTGACCTAATGCGCGCGGTCAAAAAAGCTGGGGGAGAACCAATGAGCATGACCGGCAATCCGAAGCCGATTATTCCGGCGATCGCCAAACATTATCCTTGCGCGGGCGACTGGGCCTACCTGCTGCTGCGGGCCGCCGCCGGCCTGATGCTGATCCCGCATTTCTGGCCGAAGCTGATGATCGGGCCGGCTGCGGTGGCCACCAACATCATGGCGCGCCGCGGCATCGAGCCGGCGCTCGCCGCAGCCTATGTCACCATCGCCTTGGAGGTTGCGGGCGCGATCCTCATCACGCTCGGCCTGCTGACGCGGCCGATGGCGGCGCTGCTGGTCGGCGAGTTCATCGTCATCGTGATCTCGCATTACAAGACCGGCGGCTGGGGCGTCAGCGGCGGCGGCGCGGAATTCGCGTTCCTGTGGCTGATCGTCTACGTCTACATCCTGGCGCGCGGCGGCGGACGGCTCTCGCTCGACGCGAAGATGGGAAAAGAGTTCTGACGTCTTAGGCCATCACGAATGAAAAGCCCCGGTTCAAGCCGGGGCTTTTTCTTTGAACCTTTGCGGCTCCGCGCGCGACCAAAGCGGGCCAGCCTCTCTCTGACCTCAAGGACAATCCATGACCCGCTTTGCCAAGGCTCTTTCCGGAGCCGCTTTGCTTGCCGCTTTCGTCGCGCCGTCGCTGCCCGCGTCGGCCGAGACGCTGTTCAAGATCGTGACCGTGAAGGACGATGTCGTCGTCGGCCTCAACGACGCGGAGCTGAAGGAATTCGGTGGCGACGCCGGCGGCATCGCGAAGGCGATTGCGGCGAAAGGCTCGCTCACGCTGTGGCAGTACGGCGTGCAGCGCGGCGCGAACGGCGAGAACGAGGTCGCGCCGCGCGCCAAGATCGGCGTGCTGGCGAACAGCTCGCTGCGCGTCGAGCCCTATAAGCAGCCGTACAAAGTGCTGCCGCACGAATGAGCGGCTTCAATGTGGGCACGCGTGCCGCGTGCCCACATCGCCCGTTCTTGTCTCAGCCGCCGTCAGCCGGCGTATTCGGCGCGCTTCTGTGCCTCGGCTTCGGCCGCAGTCGCAGGCTTCGCCGGCAATTGCAGCACGGTGGCCGCTTGGCCTTCCGCGAGCCGCGTCAGCAGCACCATTTCACCATCCGGGAACTCGAGGGTGTCGTGGTGCCGATACGGCTGTTCCTTGTCGACTTGGCGGAAGATGGCTGTCTTGAACGCGACCTTTCTCGGTTCGCTCATCCCCGCCGCTTCGACGACGATGTCCTCGGAAAACGCAAGCTCCGTTCCGGGGAGAACACAGACCGCAACGGATGAATCTTCGGCCGCCGCGAAGCCGCGGGTGCCCGTGCCGAAGTTCCTGCTCGTGAGCTTGTCACCGACTTGGGCCGCACGCGATCTGACGTTTTGCAGGCTATAGTCGCACATTCGAGCCACTCCTCTGCTGTGATGGAGTCGGCCCCCCGCGTCGTAAACGACGCAAGAAGAATGCCAGTTCCTGCGAAGAGCGCGCTTTCCTGCACGCCGCCTGGATTCTGGCGGATTGTGGCGGCCGGCTCGCACTTACGGATATGGGGACGCGGCCGAGAATTAAACAGCAGGTGATGAAAGTTTTTGCGGATACGAAAGACCGCGCCCGGTGTTATCTCACCACGATGTTGAACGTGTGCCGCGCGTAGCCGCCCGTCGGAGTGATGATCTCGAGGGTGACGCGGTCCGTGCCCTGATAGCCGCGTTGCGAAACGTAGGTTGCCTTCACGCCCGACACGCGGCGCGTGTTGCATTGCGAGCGCGGGTTCGACGGATGAAATCTCGGGAAGACGCTCGCGCGGCCCGCCGTGACGCGGCCATGCTCCGGCCCCTCGAGCACCTTGATCGTCATCGCGCCCACCGAGCTGCAGTCGGGGTTAAGCACACCGCCGTCAAAGAGAATGAGCGGCTTGCCCGACGCCGCGACCTTGTTGACCCAGGCCGCGTGAGCCACGCCGGCCGACAGCGCGAGCGCAAGGCTCGCGACAATGATCGTTCGCATGATTTTTTGTCCCCCCAAGCCCGGCGCGAATTTTAGGGGAGGCTGCGTTGGCGGTCGAGCGGCCCGCGCGCGTTTTCAATCACGGACGCGCAACGTGAAATGCGCTCCCGGGCGAGAGCGTCGTGTGGTTTCCGATTCACTTGTCAAACAGCCACGCCAAATCGTTCCGGGGATAGCTTCGGCGCCCGGTCGCCGTCTTCCTCTTTCCCCTTCGGACAAAAAAGTCCGAGGGATAGAGCGCCGAACAGCGCTACATCTTTCATCTACGCCTTTCGGCGTCGCGTCCCTGTAGAAGGACGCTCGCCACCCGGCGCTCCATCGCGGCACTTTTCAATCCCGGGCCACGCTTTCCAGAACGGATTTGCCGTTCCGATCAGCCAGCTCCTGGCGGGGGGATCCTAGTATCCCCCAGGTGGAGCCCCGGTACGCCCGGAGATGGGTTTGCGAGACCCATCCGCAGGAGCCGCATCCGGTCCCGCTGAAATGACGCCTCATG
>BFBZ01001387.1_pt1 | contig 16297 bp, 17 predicted proteins | sample 1888401 | NCBI WGS metagenome assembly BFBZ01 (sample SAMD00112614, study PRJDB3348) | symbiont metagenome | host: Chara braunii | reverse complement strand
GCGGGCCGCCTCGCGCCCCTCCCAGACGGAGAAGGGCAAATGGCTGATCCTGCAGACGGAACTCGTGGTCGAGGAGGTCAAGACGGACCGGGACCTGGCGGGGCGGTTCGCGGAACTGTTGCCCGGGAACGGCGACCGGGTTCAGGACCAGCGGTTCCTCTCGCCGGTCAACCTCACCCACCGGGCCGACCGGACGGACGACGAGATCCGCAAGTTGGCCGAGACCCAGTACAGGAAGCAACTGGAAGGCACCGCGCTGGTCAAGCAGAAGGTCGCGCCGATCGAGGCGATGGTCGGCAAGCCGGCCCCGGCGCTTCCGGCGGAGGGGTGGGTCGGCGGGGCGCGGCCGAAGGTGGCGGGGAAGCCGTACCTGCTGCACTTCTGGGCGACGTTCTGTGCCCCGTGCAAGAACGACCTGCAACTCCTGAAGATGCTCGAAGAGCAGGGGGGCGTGGTCGTGGTCGGGATGCACCCGGCCGGGGCGTCCGCCGAGGAAGTCGAGAAGGCGACCCGCGATGATAAGATCGGCCACCCGACGTACCTGGCCGCGGGTGGCGACGGGGCGAACCCCCCGACGATCGGCGGATACCCGGCGGTGGTGTTTCCGTACTACGTGGTGGTCGATGCCGAGGGGCGCGTCGCCGCCCACGGGCTCCTCAGGGACTTGATGGCCAAGCACAGCATTCCGCGCGTCGCCCCGCAGGACGGGGCCAAAAAGCCGTGACGGAACGCCCCGCTTCGGGCGGCCGGTTGTCACTCGGCGCGGGGCGCGGTCCGGTCGTCGTTAGGCCGGCCGTGTGACCGCGGATCTTCCATATCATGGGCCCGCACTCCGCGGAGACGACGGCGCGCCCGGCGCGCGTCTCGTCCCCCGGTTGTCGCGTTCCCATGCGACCCAGGAGCGGATCGAGACGTGCGGAGGTCGCTGCCATGAGAGGAATAGACGAACTACCCGCTCGGTGCAGGCGCCCGCTGCGTTGCCGGAAGCCACAGAGCTGTTGGCCGTCAGGGACCCTTGATGCGGCACTTGGGTAGGGCTTTTTGCAGCTCCGCCACGCCGCCTTTGGTCGCCTTCGTGTCACGCAGGTCGAGTGTGGTGAGGCTCTTGAAGCGGGCGAGTTCCTTGAGCCCGGCGTCGGTCACTTGTGTGTCACCCAGGTCGAGGTCGGCGAGATTCTGGAAGTGGGTCAGCGCCTTGAGCCCGGCATCCGTCACCTGCGTGCCTCTCAGATAAAGTTCGGTGACGTCCTCGGGTTTGGTGGGCCGCCCATCGGCTGTGTCAGCTACGTACAGGGAATGCAACAGGCCGATTTCCCGCAGCGCCTGCAGCGCCTTGTCTGTTATTTGAGTGCTGCCCAGCTTGAGTGTGGCGAGATTCTTAAATGGGGCCAGTTCCTTGAGCCCCGCGTCGGTTACCAGTGTCTCTCGGAGAGAGAGGATGGCGACGTCCTCGGGTTTAGCGGGCCGGTTATGGTCGGCAGTGCACGCTTCGCTCAGGGCGTGCAACAGGCCGATCTCCCGCAGCGCCTTGTCCGTTACCTGCGGTAGACCGAGACCGGTGAGGTTCTTGAGTGGGGCCAGTTCCTTGAGCCCGGCGTCCGTCACTTCCGTGCCGCACAAATTGAGGGTCGTGAGCTGCTTGAGTGGGGCCAGTTCCTTGAGCCCGGCATCCGTTACTTTCGTGCCGCACAAATTGAGGGCGGTGAGGTTCTTGAGGGCGGCCAGTTCTTTGAGCCCCGCGTCCGTGACGCTCGTGTCACCCAGGTTGAGGTCGGTGAGACTCTTGAGGTGGGCCAGTTCCTTGAGCCCGGCGTCCGTCACCGGCGCGCCGGACAGTGTGAGCGTGTTGAGGTTCTTGAGCGGAGCAAGTTCCTTGAGCCCCGCGCCTGTCACTTTCGTGGATTGCAGTCTGAGTGTGTTGAGGTTCTTGAGCGGAGCGAGTTCCTTGAGCCCCGTGTCCGTCACCGACGTACTGCCCAGATAGATTATGGCGACGTCCTCGGGTTTAGCGGGCCGTTTATAGTCGGCGGTGTGTGCTTCGCCCAGCGCGTGTAACAGGCCGATCTCCCGCAGCGACTGCAGCGCCTCGTCCGTTACCTGCATGTTGTCCAGCTTGAGTGTGGTGAGGTTCTTGAGTGGGGCCAGTTCCTTGAGCCCCGTGCCCGTCACCTCCGTGGCGAGCAGGTCGAGTGTGGTGAGGTTCTTGAGGTGGGCCAGTTTTTTGAGCCCGGCGTCCGTCACTTTCGTGTCACTCAGTTCGAGTGTGGTGAGTTTCTTGAGATGGGCCAGCTCCTTTAGGTCCGCGTCCGTTATCTCTGTGCCGTGCAGGCCGAGGCCGAACGGAGCGTCGGGGGCTGGCAGCTTCGCGATGACGCCCGGTTGCCACGAGCCGATCCGGAAGCTCGGGACCGCGCCCGCGCGAAGCTCTGGATCGAAATACAGGGCGCCATACGGACCCACATACGCCCACGTATCATAGGCCCCGGCGTCCGTCCACGCCTTGACGATGGCGTCGGGCAGCGGCTTCGGCGGATCTTTCTTCTCGGGTTGCTGCGCGGGGACGAGTGCCGCGGCTGCCAGCACCAGCACGAGCGCCGTGGTACGCATGACGAACCCTCCGAGTGTTGCTCACGGACAGATTTTACCGCCTGTCGTCGGGCATTTCTCGCAAGAAAAACGATCCGAAGCTTCCCTTCCACTTCGGCCGTTGGCCGGGCCGCGGGGGCCTCGCGTCCTTCGGACCCGGAGCGCCGGCGCTGCGTTCGACGGTCACCTGGCCCGCATCTCGTCCCCGGTGGTCTCGTCCCCCCACGAGACCCAGGGGCGGAGCGAGAGGAACGGGCTGCGCGGGTGGGCCTTCGGCGCGCCGAAGGCCCCTGCCATCAGAGTAATAGGCGGTATCCCGTCCGCGCGTTCGAGTGTCCCTCTCGATGCGGCTCCCGTGATTCAACCCCGAGGACCGATGGCTCGCACGGAGACCCCCACGGTGATGGTCGGCGGGCTGGTGTACCGGCTCCCGTACCTCGATTTGCTCCGCCCCCTCACCGAGCCCGAACGGGAGCGGCTCAAGGCGTCCGTCGCCGAACACGGCGTGCTGCACGCCGTCATCACTTACGACTCGTACACCTACGGCAAGCGGTGCGTGATCGACGGCGCCAACCGCCTCATGGTCTGCCAGGAACTCGGAAAGTTCGCCCCGGTCAAGCACCGCGGTGAACTGACCGACGCCCACGCTCAGGAACTCGCCGTCGCGTCCAACGTGGCCCGGCGGCACCTGTCGGTAGAACTTCAGATGGCGGCCCGCGCCGAGCGCATCGAGCGGGTGAAAGAGGCCAAGCGCACCGGCGCCAGCCTCCGGAAGATCGCGCGGGTCGAGGGCGTCAGCCACGTCCAGGTCCGCCGCGATCTGGAGGGCGAGGGTGTTACCCCCGTAACACCCGACCCGCTCCCCGAATCGCCCGACTCGCTCACCGCCGCCCGGACCAGTCTGGACCGCCTCCGGGCGGCACTGGACGCGCTGATGGGGTCCGAACTGGCCCCGCACCTGCTCCGGCTGCTGCGGCGCCACGAGGCGGAGCCGGCCGGGCTCGTTGCGAAGCTGGAAGCCGCCCTGGCGGACCTGGAAGTGGAACGCGCGTGCGGGTTCGAGGTGTGAGACGGGCGGAAGAACCCACCCCCAACCCCTCCGTTTGCTCCCCGGCCCTGTCAGCAGAGCTTCTCGCGGGCCGAGGGAAGGGAGGGGAGCCAGACATCCGGAGTTGCGACACCACTGGAGAATCGGAGGAGGCGTCGCGCGCGTTCMCCCCCCTCCCTTCAGGGAGGGGGGCCGGGGGGGTGGGTTCTTCGTCTTCCTCCCCCCTCCCTTCAGGGAGGGGGGCCGGGGGGGTAGGTCCTTCGAACGGGTGCGTGTATGACCCCCAAGCAGCAGCGCTTCGTGGACGAGTACCTGATCGACCTGAACGGCACCCAGGCGGCGATCCGGGCCGGGTACAGCGCGCGATCGGCCATGAACCACGCGTCCGGGCTGTTACGGCACCCGGAGATCCGGAACGCCATCGAAGCGGCCCAGGCCGCGCGCCGCCAGCGCATGCAACTGACAGCCGACTGGGTGGTTCAGCGGCTGCGGATCGAGGCCGAGCGCACCGGCGAGGGCTCGTCCCACTCGGCGCGCGTGGCCGCGCTCGGGTGGGCCATGAAGCTGCTCGGGCTGTGCAAGGAGGACGCGCCGCACCCCGACCGGCCCCGGATCGACCTCGCCAAACTGACCGACGAGCAGAAACGTGTCACCCTTCTTGCCCTCCGAGCCGCAATGGGCCGACCTGACCCCGGACCGCGCGACGGCGCTCGCGACGGCGCTCTCCCGCTGGGAGGCGGGCCAGCTCCGCCCGGCTGACTGGAACCGGCGCTACCTGCCGCACTACTTCGGCCAGTTCCCGCCGGCCGACTTCCACCACCACTTCGACACGGACCTCGCCGCCCTCCACTCCACCCGGGCGGTCCGGCGCTCGTACATCGCCCCGCGCGGCGGGGCCAAGTCCACCTGGAACACGCTGGCCTATCCGCTCCGCGCCGCCCTGGAGGGCTGGGAGCCGTACACGCTCATCCTGTCGGACTCCTCCGACCAGGCCGATCAGCACCTCGGCCACATCCGGCGCGAGATCGAGGAGAACGACCTCATCCGCGCGGTGTACGATTCGGCCGGCACGGGCTTCATGTGGCGCGGGAACCGGATCGTGCTGAAGAACGGCGCGATCATCGAGGCGCTGGGCACGGGGAAGAAGATCCGCGGCCGGCGCAACCGCTCGGCGCGGCCGTCGCTGATCGTGCTGGACGACATCCAGAGCCACGCCGACGTGATCTCGCCCACGCTCCGCGAGCGCGCCTGGAGCTGGGTGACGCGCGAGGTGATCCCGGCCGGCGACGAGCGGACCAACTTCCTGGCGGTGGGCAGCGCGATCCACCGCGACGCCGTGTCGGTCCGGATCGGGCAGCTCGCGGGCTGGGCGGCGCGCACGTTCCGCGCCGTTCACTCCTGGCCCGAACGAATGGACCTGTGGCAGGAGTTCGAGCGCCAGGCGGGCAACCTCGCCGACGACAACCGGGGCGATACGGCGATGCGCTTCTACCACGAGCGCCGGGCCGAGATGGACCGGGGCGCGGTGACGTACTGGCCGGAGCGCTGGCCGCTGGTGGACCTGATGCTGCTCCGCGCGACGGTGGGCGCGGACGCGTTCGAGAGCGAGTACCAGGGGGTGCCGGGGTCTCTGGAGGGGGTCGAGTGGCCGGCGGCGATGTTCCAGCGCCCGGACCTGTGGTTCGACGACTGGCCCAGCGACATTGTGGCGAAGGTGCAGAGCCTGGACCCGTCCCGGGGGGCCTCGGACGCGAGCGACTACCAGGCCCACGTGCTGCTGGCGCTGTCGCGGTTCGGCACGCTGTTCGTGGACTGTGAGCTGCGCCGGGAGCCGGCGTGGGTGGAGCGGGCGCTGGAGCTGGCGAGCGCGTTCCGGCCGAACGTGCTGGTGGCCGAATCGAACAACACGATGGGGCTCCTGGTGCCCGAGCTGCAGCGTTTGTTGCGGGAGCGGCAGGTGCAGGGCAGGGGGTTCGATCTGAGATGGGKGGAGCGGATTCACACGGCGCCGAAGCTGGTGCGCATCCGGGCCATCTCGCCATATCTGAGTCGCAAGAACATTAGGTTCCGGAACACGCCGGGCGGCCGGCTGCTGGTGGACCAGCTCCGGGACGTGCCCCACGGCGACCACGACGACGGCCCGGACGCCCTGGCGACGGCGATCCTCCAGTTGCAGGAGATGGTTTGAGGGGCGGCGGAGCGGGGAAGGCATCCATGCGAATGGGTACGAGTTCCCCGCGATGGTGTCCGGCCGCGGTTGTAGGTCGCGGTCGAGCGCGCGTGCTAGCGCCGATCGGCCAACACGGGCATCACGAACACCAGGGCCGCAATGACGATGGCGAGGATGAACAGGATGACCCAGAGCCGCTTGCGCCGGGCGCGCTCCTCCTGAACCCGGGCGGCCCTGTTGGGTAGCGGCAGGCGGGCCAGGTACCAGTACTCGGGCGGAATGCTGGGGTGGGTGTCGAGGTGACTCGCCTGGAGCTGGAGCACGATGACCGGTATGGGAATCCAGCACAAGACGTTCGCGATCAGCAGGCTCACCAGCATGTTCTCACGCAGCCGCTTCCGGACACATTTCGGACAACCGAACACCGTCTGGCCCGTCCCGTCGACGGAGAAGAAGACGATAGCGAACACCACGAAGGGGTGCCGGTAGGACTGAATGTGGTCGGTCATCCGCATGCAGTTCGGGCACCGCACATGGGACGGGGCCGCGGGGCCGGCGGGCGCTTCCATCACGTCACCTCTTGATCGAACGAACGCGCGCCGGCCGGCCCGGTGCAGCGGTTCAGGGGCCGTCTTCTCGGCATCAGTCGGTTAGTCTTTTGCGCGCCGATATTTTTCCGTCGGCTCGCCCTTCTCTTTTTTGGTCGGCACCAGCGTCAGTTCGTCTTTCGTGACCTCGACCTTCACCCGGTTCGTTACTTTCTTCCCGTCGATCTCGATGGTCAATTCGATCTCCCCGTCCTTCACGAATGCATACTTCCCCGTGACCTTGCTCCCTTTTTCCGAACCCGGAACGCGGGTCTTGAGTTCGGGGATGTCGCCCGTGACGTGCGTGACCGACCCGTCCTTGCCGAACTCGACCGACTCCTTGCGGGTGAACACCTCGTCCTTCACGCCCTCACGGTTACTCCCGAGGGTGAACGTCGTCTCGCGCTGCCAGCGGCCGACGATCAACTCGGCCGGCTTGGGGTCCGGGTCGGCGGCCACAAGGGCGCAGGCGAGAGAGCGAACGCGATTCCGAAGGGTACGACGCGGCGCAAGAGCATGGCGACCTCATGAACGCACGGCACCATCTGCGGCCGAACGGGCACACGTACCGGCCCGGCCGCGCATCCAATAATGCACGCGGAGGCGTGGCGGTCAACGGAAAAGTCGTTTACGGGTCCGGTGCAGCGGCGGGTCCGGCGTGCATTAGGGGCGAGGCGTCACATCGATCACGTGCCCCGCCGCGACCAACGCCTCGATCCGACTCGCGACGTTCTTCCCTGCGGCAAGAACCCGGCCGCCCTCGGTGGGGCCGACGACGGCCGCCCGATCCGGCGGCCCCACCGTGACCCAACTCGCGACCGAAATCCAAAGTGTCTCGCCCCTCGCGTCCCCCGGCTCCGGGATGAGTCCGAAAGCCAGTTCGTTGGACACCCGGCAGGCGATCGGAGGCACGATCCGCACCGGCGCCTCAACGCCCAGCACGGTCAGCGATTGCTTCACTTCCTCTGGCGTCGCCCCCCACTCCGGTCCGCTGGTGCCGTTGTAGGGGCAGCGGAACACGACCGGTAGCCGAACCTCCTCCCCGCCCCACATGATCGACGGGCGGTGCTGGTCGGCCCAGGCGGGCGGTGCCTCGACGGATACCAAGAGGTACGCATGCCGGACGGCGAGTGCCGGCCGGGGTGGCCGGGCGGATTTAACAAGAGCGCGGCTGGTCGCACACACAGCCACGATCAACGCGAGCAGTGCCGGCACCCAACGAGATCTTCGCATGTCTGCCCTTCTGCCTCCGAACGATCCCGCTCACCGGCCGCACGCCCCGCGATACGGCCCCCCAGCAACGCATGTGTAGCGGTCCGGTGCCGCGTGTGGTGCGGCCCTCCGGCCGTTCATCCCGGCCGGAACACGCGCCGGTACGGGGTGCCCCACTCCTCCAGTGCAAAGTTCGCTCGTTCCGCGAGTCTTGACCCCAGACAGACTTCGGTGATGAACTCAGGGAAGGAGTTCGCAACCGGAACCTGCGGCCCGATCCGCGGGACGAAGTAGATCGCGTACTCCGGCCCGGCTCGGTCGGTCATCTCGGTCGGGTCCCACCCGATCGTGTCGCTGCCCTCCGTCGCGCAGAAGAACATCATCCGTTTCAACTGCGCGACGTCCCCGCCCTCGTGGACCTCTCCCAGAAAGGCCACCGGGGCATGGCTCGGGCTGTCCTCGTCCAATAAGGCGAGATCGGCGAGCATACCAAGCGCCGGGCACCCCGGAACGCCGATATGGAAAAACCGAGCCAACAAGCCCGGCCCGAAGACCGCAGCGTACTCCCGGTAGCTCTGCGGGAGATTGAAGTCGCGCATCACCTCGAAGCCATCGAAGTCAGCCAGTGACGGCCTGAAGGCCGGCCGCTGCCGATCGGGAGTGTCGTTGGTCAGTTCCTGAAATAGCTGCTCCCACACGGGTACCTCGCTGTGGTCGAACGATCCCGTTCACCGGCCCGGCTGCGACACCAGTGGCACACGCAGACATACGACGAGCCACGAGAAGCCAATCAGGCGGCCGGGTCCGGTGCAGTGTGGGGTTCGGCGTCTGGGGCCAACACTGCTGCGACGGCCTCGATTGAAMCMCCCMCGGCYCGCGCCAGGCCCAGCGCGAGCCCCGCTACGAAGAATGCCGAGCTGGGATCGAACGGGTCGCGTGGGCTCGTCGCGTTGTACAAGGCTTTGCAGCACAACTCCTCGAAGCTGTACTGCGCCTCTCGCACACGGTCTTTGGCGTCGATGGCATCCAGCAACCGAGACCGCACCGCGCTGAAAACGGCGTGCCCGGCCGACCAGCTCCGCGGCGTGGTGGCCAGTTCCAAGACGCGGGCGTTGCTCTCGGCGTCGGGCACGCGCCCGGTGAACAAGCGGAGTAATCCGACGATGCGCTTACCCATTTGCCCTTCGTACGGCCCGTGATCGCGCTCCGGGAACCGGTGGATGTCGGGGAAGGTCGCCGCCGTTGCGTCCACCGCTTCGCCGCCGCCACCGGCCCAGAGGTGCTTGCGGGCGATGATTTCCAGGCGCTTGCGGGCGATTCGGTCTTGCTCCGTCTGGCCGTCCATAAGAATGGCGAGTAGGGAAGCGTCTTGGGCGTCGTCGGCACCGTCGTATTCCTTCGGGTCACGGTTGACCAGCGCCTCGACCACTCGGACTCCCACCGGGGCGGTCTCGAACCGCACCTGGAAGATGCAGTGCCCGGTCCAGGCCCGATGCAGGTACAGCCACGGCTCCTCGAAGAAGATGAACCATTTGGTGCCCATGTTCCGCGGTCGCAGCCCGGCTTTCAGGCCGGCGAACTCGTCGGCGGAGTAGACGCGGTCGAGCAAGAGGCTGGCCCGCGCGGCCGGCAGCGGCGTTGTCTTCCAGTCTTTGCGAGTGGCACTCATCCGCGTCTTCCTCTGCCGCCGAACGAAATAGCTCGCCGGCCGCGCACCCCGCGATTGGTGCTTCAAACGAGCTACGAGCTACGTGCCGCGGTCCGGTGCCGCGCCGGGTTCGGCATCTTGGCAACGCCCGCCACCGTGCGCGCCGGATGCGGACCCGCAACGAGTGAAACGGCTGAAGCTGTTGGAGTGAGCCAACCGCCACAGAACAATAACGGGCGAGGACAGCCCGAGTCCCGTGCACGCGAACAACACGCCATAGCCTCCGCACACGGCGAAAGTGAAACCCAAGTATTGCTGCACGGACATGCCGATCTCGTCGGGCACGGCCGTGTCGCCACCGACACCGACACGCCAGTAGGTAAGTGCCCAAGCGACTCCGCCAACTGTGAGGAACGCAGTCGGAGGTGTGGCAACGGCGGTACCGATGATCGCGACCCACCACTGCCGTGACCAGCGCCGTAAGAGGAGCAGCAGAACGGCCGGCCCGATCATCACGAGGCCGATGCCGATGCCGGCCAATGTATTTTCGAGCCGATCCATCTGCCGCTCGCCTCTGTGGCCGAACGAAACCGCTCCGCAGCACCGCCGCACCGAAGACCTGGGCCAATCCACAAGCCTATCGTGCGGCGGCGTCTGTTGCCGCGCCGGGTTCGGCCCGGCGCGGCGCGGCGGGCGTGTCTTCTGGTTCCTGGGCGAGGCGCCGCAGGAGCGCCCAGGCGAAGTCCACCCCCGCGTACGCCGACTCGTAATCCACGGCGTCGGCGGTGTCGGACAGGCGGTGGTAGTTGGGGAGGTGCCCGTGATCCCGGAAGCCCACGACCGTGACCCCCGCGAGCCCCCGCCTCAGGAGCGCCAGTCCGTCGGTCGGCCCCGGTACGCTGTGCGGTCCGGCATCCGCCACCGCCTGCTCGGTCGCCACCGCCTGCGCGGCCGCCAGGAGTTCCGCCGGGTAGGCGACGGGCCGGCCCACCACAGGCACTTCCCAGCCGAGGAACCGGGTCGGCCCCATCCCGACACAGTCGATGTTCAGGAACACGGTGGGCACCGCCCGGGACTCGGTCCGGTGCCGGTCCGCCCAGGCCGCCGCTCCGAGCAGCCCGGTCTCCTCGCACCCGGTCAGGAGCAGAACCAGCTCGACCCCGTCGACTGGGTCCCGCAGCCACGCCCGCGCGGTCGCCAGGACCGCCGCCGCCCCGCTCGCGTTGTCGGCCGCTCCGGGGACGAAGGGGCCGACCGCCCACTGAACGAACAGCCCCCCGTMCCCCGCGTAGACCGCCAGCAGCGCCCCCCCCGCCGCCGCGGTGAGGAGCGGATCGGCCCCGGCGAGCGCGGCCCCGCCGACGAGCGCCTGTGCGGCCATCGCCCCGGCCAGCGGCAGGAGCGGGGACTTCAAGGCCAGCGGTAGCCGCCACTGCCACGGCGCGACCCACCCGGCGAGCACCCAGATCAGGCCGGTCCGCTGGGTGTCGTAGTGCCCGCAGACGACGACCCGCAGGCGCCGGGCCGCCGTGGCGGGGATGCGCGCCACGACGTTCTCCGACGCGGCCCGCACGAACGCCCGGCTCAGCCACGGCCCGCGGGTCATGCCCTCGGCCCAGAAGGACGCCAGCGCGACGAGACCCAGGACGATGGTTGCCGCCGGCAGAACCCAGAGGCAGCCGACGCCGACCGCCGCGGTGCCGATGTGTGCGAGGTGCCGCCAGGCCCAGGACCGGCTGCCGCGGAACGCCTCCCGGGTCGGGGCGAGGCCGAGGCCCCGCAACTCGTTGGCCAGATAGTCGGCGGCCCGGTGCTCGTGCCCGGTCGCGGACCCCCGGTGCCCGAAGGCACCCAGGTCGCCGACGTGGCGGCGATACTGCGCCCGGTCTTCATCCGTCATACGCGTGCCTCTGCCGCCGAACAATTAAGCTCACCGGCCGCGCCCACGCACGCGGTGCGGGAAACAAGCTATGTGCAGCGGTCCGGTGCAGCGTGTGGTTCGGCTCCGGCACGGGCGCCGGTTGTGCGCAACGCGGAACCGCCCCTCAACTCGCGCCGGCACTGCCCGACTATGGCGCCGATGTACCCGGCCAGCACCCAGTCCACCAGCGCGAATACCGGGACGCTCTCCAGGTGGCGCTTGACCGATAGGTACAGCACGMCCCCGCTCAGAGACCCCAGMCCTMCCCCGCCGGCGATCCCGACCCACCACCGGGAGGGACCCAGCACCACCCCGCCGGCCAGGACTAATGGCCCGATGAAGATCAGGACCTTTTCCATCCAATCCGGAAGCGCGGGTAGTGCAATGGCAGGCGGCGCCGGGGGCACCTCCACCCTGCTCCCGTCCCCGAAGGTCATCACTTCCACGAGTACGAACGTCGCGAACATGACAGCGTATGTGAGAGCCATCGTCGCCACGCACCAGATTGCCGCCGCTAGCAGCGCACCCATCCAATCCCGAGGCACCGCGTCGCGTGTCGCGGATTGATGACTTTGCATTTCCGCCCTCGTGGCTGGGCCGTGCCTTCTGTGGCCGAACGATCCGACTCACCGGCCGCGCGCGTCGCGCCGCGGTCGCCCAACAACGCATTTAACCGCGGTCCGGTGTAGCGGCGGGTTCGGCCGATCACATCCGACCAACGACCGTGAAACCCAGACCGAGGAGCTCGCTCACGATGACCTCGGCCGTTGCGGCGCGGTCCTGGTCGTAATCGACTCGGAAGCACGTCCGCTCGTCACCCTCTCGTGAAATGCTGAGTGAGCCGTCGAGCGGCTCAGCCAACACCCGAACGCGATCCTTCCCTTGCTGGATGCGGACCCCGTCACCGGGCCACCGGCTCGTGAAGCGCTGGACCAGAGCACCCATGTCCAGCGCGTTCGGGTGGACGAGTGCGACGTATCGCGGTTCCGGGGTGAATGCCTCGAACACGCAGGGCGGGGCGAACGCCGCCTCGGACCGGAACCGGATCAGCAGGGGCGACCGGCGCGTCACCGCTTCCAGCACGAACTCGACCGCCGAAAGCCCCTTGATCTCGAAGAACCCTTGCGTGCGGTCGTAATACACGAACGGCCACTGTTCCGGCTCCCCCTCCGTGCGCCAGTTCAGGATATTGACATCGCCAAGGGTGCCAAAAGGGAGCAGGCCGCCCGGCTGCGGGTAGATCGGCTCGGAGAGCGGTTCGTACTCGGCGACGTCTTCATAGAACGCGGCCCATTCGACCCACCACTGTCGCACGTCCGACTTGAGCCCGAACGGGCTTTCGATCTCCAGGCAGTTGTTGACCGTGCCCCGGCCATAAGTGGCCACGAACGCCTTATAATCGGGCGGCAACGGCAGTTCGATCGCGGCTTCAACGGCCGCCCAATCCCCGCGGTTGTGCAGAGGTCTCTTGGGCGGTGGTAGGACCGCGCGCAGCTCGTTAAGGGCTTTCATCAACCACTCGCCTCTCTTGCCGAACATAAAGCTCACCGGCCGCGCTGCGATCGGAGCTGCAAACAAGCTCCGTGCCGCGGGCGGTGCCGCGCCGGGTTCGGTCTCGTGCTCGTCGGGTCCACACAAACACTGACGCTAATCGACGACGTCGCACTTCGGCAGCGACTTCTGAAACTGCGCGATTCCCGGCTTGGTGACCTTTGTGTCGATCAGGAACAGTTTGGCGAGGCTCTTAAGACCGGCGAGAGAGAGGAGCCCATTGTTCGTTACCGCGGTCGAGTTCAGATTCAATACGGTCAGGCGTTCCAGCTTGCTGAGTTCCTGCACGCCGGTATCGGTCACCTTTGTACCCCGTAACTCCAGGCGGGTCAGACCGGTGAGTCGGGAAAGGACGCCCATGCCTGCGTCCGTCACATCGGTTTCGCTCAGGTCGAACTCGGTGAGTGCCGCGAGCGCCCCGAGCTCTTTCAAGCCCGCATCGGTCACCCGCAGTCCGTGCAGGTCGAGTTGCTTGAGACCGGTCAGCTCGGTCAGTTGTTTCAAGCCCGCGTCCGTGGTGCCCGTGGCGCCCAGTTTGAGCGTGGTTAGGCTCTTAATCCCGGCCAGTTCTTTCACCCCGTTGTCCGTGATCTGGGTACACCGGTTCAGGCTCACCGATTGGAGCTTCGGGAAGGAGGCGAGCGATTTCAATCCCTCATCGGTGACTTTCGAGAACTCCAGGGTGAGGTACGTCAGGTTGCTCAGCGGTCCCAGTTCTTTCAGCCATGCGTCCTGCGCGCCGCTGGCCCCGAACTCGTCACCGTTCAAATAGAGGTGAGTGACGGTCTTGAGCTTCGCGAGTTCCTTGAGGCCGGCGTCGGTCAGGTTGGTCTCGGACAAGCCGAGGTGCGTCAGGTGTTCAAGGCCGGCGAGGTGCTTCAAACCCACTCCGGTCACCCCTTTTCCGTACACCTTTGGCGAGAGGTAGAGTTCGGTGAGGCTTTTGAGTGGCGCGAGTTCTTTCAGTTCGTCATCGGTCACAGTTGTGCTCAGAGCGCCGGTGAGATAAACCGTCACAACGGGGCTACCGGGTTGCTTGCTGTCGCGTTCAACGTTGCCACCGTGCTCCTTCACAAATTCCACCGCGCGGCCTTCTGCGACCGTATCAATTTTTGGCTTGGGCTTTTCGTTCCCAACTTCCTCTTTCGCAGGCCTGCCGGGTTGCACGGGTGTCGACTCGGATGAGGGGGGCGTCGGCTGATCCGCGGGGCGCCCACACCCCACGCAGAGAGCCAACAGCGCCGAACTCAAAATCGACCGAGTCATGAGTCCCCCTTTGCGGTATACCGCAGCACCTTCTTGCCGAACGATCCCGCTCACCGGCCGCGCACATCGCGCCCGGTGCAAGAAACAAGCTATGTGCCGCGGTCCGGTGCCGCGCCGGGTTCGGCCCGATGCTACTGCTCGCCGAGTACCCCGTCCACCACCCAGCAGCCGCGGACGTGCGGGCCGGGGGCGCGGCAGTGGTCGAGGGTGTCGGCGCGGGCGCACCCGGCGTCCTGAAGGGCGTCGGCCAGAACGGGCATCGCGGAGAAGTCGCGCGACTCGTACATCCGGCGCGCGAGTGACACCGCGGTGTCAGTCCGCCACTGCGCGTCGAACTTCACCCTCCGGAACGGGTTGCCGAAGATGTCGCGCAGGAACCCGCGCTCCACCGCACCCGCGGCGGCGCGGGCGACCTTAAACTCCGGCTCGGACCAGAAGTCCGGGATCGCCTCGTAGGGTAAGGTCTCGGGCAGTTTCCCGATGGCGCGCAAAGCGAGCAGGCCGAGAACGTCACTCGACAACCCGGTGACCCGTTTGACTTCTTTCGGGTCGGTGAGCGCGTGGACCGCGTTGGTGGCCTCGGCCGGGAGAACCCGGACGGTCTGGGTGTACCCGCCGCGGAACGGGGTCAGCCGGTCTCGGGCGGCTTGCAACTGCGCGGCGTCGATCGTGCCATCGGCGAATGCTTCGGCCGCCTCGATGGCTTCGAGACAAACCGGAGCGGGAAACAGACCGACGAGCCTTCGACAGCCGGCGGCTCCCAGAAGGGTGAGTGCCCGACGCGTAAACCGGCGCTTCGTCTTCATGAAGGCGAGGAGGTCGGTGACGTCTTGGCTCGTCAGCCATTCCGCTTCGGTCATCGCTCGCCCTCCGGAACCGTTCCCTGCATGACCGAGCCGTCACCGGTGGTGCCGGCGTTCCTCGGACCCTCTGTGGCCGAACGAAACAGCTCACCGGCCGCGAGGTGAGCGGGCCGGTCCGGAAACAACGCATTTAACCGCGGTCCGGTGCCGCGGCGGGTTCGGCCCGGCCGCCCCGGCCCCGAGCGCGATACCCGAACCCGGCCAAGACCACGAGGCCGGTCAGAATCACCGGGACCGGGGCCGCGAGCACCCACCACTCGACCGGCCGTGGTACTCGCAGTGGGCGCCCGTCGTCACGGGTTAACCGACCGGCTGAAAGGTCCGCCAGTTCGCCCGCCATGAGGACCGTCTGAGCGGCGAGAATCAATACCGCCACCCAGAACCCGGCCGGCCGCGCGTTGGACCACGGCAGGAGGAGTCGGGCGGCGCACGCGGCCAGCCCGAACACCAGCAGAGGGCACAGTTGCTCGCCGGGCCAGCGGTCGTTCTTGAGGATCTCGCCCGCCGACATGAAGCCGGACCACGCCCCGGCGAGTACGCCGATTGCGACGGCAGTCGGCAGGCGCGCCCAACAGCGAGCGGCGAGCGCGACCGCCCCCGCGACGATGAAGGTCAGGGCGACCAACCCGGCCGTGAACATCCGTGTGAACGGTTCCTCAAGGCCGTCGAGTGCTTCACCCATCGGTGTGCCCCCTCTATGCCGAACGATCCAGCTCTCCGGCCGCGCACCCTGTGATCGGTGCTTCAAATGACCTGTGTGCCGAGGTCCGGTGCCGTGCCCGGTTCGGCGTGCCTTTTGGGCAGCACCTCGATGACCAATTCGTCTGCCTCGATGTCCAACTCCATGGGGTCGAAAAGGACCGACAGGCAGAACCGGCCGCCCGAGCGCAGGTGGGCCTCCTCGTACAGCCACCATTGGCCGACCAGTTTCGACACGGCGGGCCGCCCGGAGACCCCGCGGAAGGTGAGCCGGACCCGTCGCCCGCGGAATCCGCTGAGGGCGTGGGTTGCGTCAACCACCAACACCAGTTCCCTACCGGAGCGCGTTGCCGCGTGGACAACCCCGTCGTGAAGCCCCTGCTTGCAGAGGCGACGGACCGACGGCGGCAGCATCGGGGCGACCGCCGCCGCATACGGCTCGTACGCCCTTGCCCGCTGGTCCCACTGCCGCTCCGCCTTCCGCTCCCACCCGGACGCTGGATGCCGAGATACAACTCGCGGGTGAAGAATACCATCGGTCGTGAAACCTCCGCCTCTGAACGATGTAGCTCACCGGCCGCGCACAACGCGATCCGATCGGGAAACAACCTGTGTGCCGAGGTCCGGTGCCGCGGCGGGTTCGGCCTCTTCGCAACACCAAGGGGAAGGCACGGGCTCGGCCGGGGTTCGGGGGGAAGGGAAGTGGGCGGCCCAACTGCCGTTGGACCCGCCTTCGTTGATAGGGC
>BFBZ01001386.1_pt1 | contig 16313 bp, 30 predicted proteins | sample 1888401 | NCBI WGS metagenome assembly BFBZ01 (sample SAMD00112614, study PRJDB3348) | symbiont metagenome | host: Chara braunii | reverse complement strand
CGTTCCGATCGCGATGGAAGAAAAGCTTCGCTTCGCTATCCGCGAAGGCGGCCGTACCGTCGGCGCAGGCATCGTTGCCTCCATCGTCGAGTAATAAGCAGGCGGCTGGCCAAGGCCCGCAAATGAGTGATGGGGACGCCGATAAATTCGGTGTCCCTCTCGATCTTTGAAACCGGTGGCCCGCCTAAGGTAACTAAAGGTAAAGACGTGTCTCTTAGAGAGACGCGCGGATAACAAACACAAGGATAAAGTCGAATGAACGGCCAGAATATCCGCATCCGCCTTAAGGCGTTCGATCATCGGATTCTCGACGCTTCCACGCGCGAGATCGTGTCGACGGCTAAGCGCACCGGTGCTAGCGTCCGGGGCCCCGTTCCGCTTCCGACCCGTATCGAGAAGTTCACGGTGAACCGGTCCCCGCACATCGACAAGAAGAGCCGCGAGCAGTTCGAGATGCGCACGCATAAGCGCCTTCTCGACATCGTTGACCCGACCCCGCAGACGGTAGACGCGCTGATGAAGCTCGATCTCGCCGCCGGTGTCGATGTTGAGATCAAGCTCTGAGACCTGGTCTCGAGCTGAGTGAGAAGGATTGAACCGATGCGTTCAGGTGTGATTGCACAGAAGGTGGGAATGACCCGCGTCTATAACGACGCCGGCGAGCATGTCCCGGTAACCGTATTGCGTTTGGAAGGCTGCCAGGTCGTGGCCCAGCGCACAGTAGAGAAGAATGGCTACACCGCAGTACAGCTCGGTGCCGGCCAGGCAAAAGTTAAGAACACGACGAAGGCCCTGCGCGGTCATTTCGCCGTCGCCAGCGTTGAGCCGAAGGCCAAGCTCGTTGAATTCCGTGTCACGGACGACAACCTGCTTGAAGTCGGTACCGAGATCAAGGCAGCTCACTTTGCAGCGGGCCAGCTCGTTGACGTGACCGGTACGACGATCGGTAAGGGCTTTGCCGGCGCTATCAAGCGCCACGGCTTCGGCGGTCTGCGTGCCACGCACGGTGTGTCGGTTTCGCACCGCTCGCACGGTTCGACCGGCTCGCGCCAGGATCCGGGCAAGGTGTTCAAGAACAAGAAGATGGCTGGTCACATGGGCCAGACGCGCGTGACGACGCAGAACCTTGAAGTGGTATCGACCGACGAAGATCGCGGTCTGATCCTTATCAAGGGTGCGGTTCCCGGCTCCAAGGGTGCCTGGATCATCGTGCGCGACGCCGTCAAGTCGGCATCGAAGTAAGGGAGCCAAACCAATGGAATTGAACGTCAAGACCCTCGAGGGCAAAGACGCTGGGAAGGTTTCCCTTTCTGATGCGATTTTCGGCCTTGAGCCGCGTGAAGATATCATCGCACGCGTCATTCGCTGGCAGCTCGCCAAGAAGCGCCAGGGCACGCACAAGGCTAAGGGCCGCGCAGAAATTGCGCGCACCGGCGCCAAGATGTACAAGCAGAAGGGTACGGGCCGCGCTCGTCACCATTCGGCTCGCGCTCCGCAGTTCCGCGGCGGTGGTAAGGCTCACGGCCCGGTCGTGCGCAGCCATGAGCATGACCTTCCCAAGAAGGTTCGCGCCCTCGGCCTGCGTCTCGCGCTCTCCGCTAAGTTCAAGGCTGAGGACGTTATCGTTCTCGACAGCCTGGTCGCAGCTGATGCGAAGACCAAGGCTCTGGCCGGTGCTTTCGAGACGCTGGGCCTGACCAACGCGCTCTTCATCGGTGGTGCAGAGCTCGACAGCAACTTCAAGCTCGCAGCCGCGAACATCCCGAATATCGATGTTCTGCCGGTTCAGGGCATCAACGTTTACGACATCCTGCGCCGCGGCAAGCTTGTGCTGTCCAAGGCTGCAGTTGAGGCTCTAGAGGAGCGATTCAAGTGACGGATCTTCGCCATTACGATGTGATCGTTTCTCCTGCGATCACCGAAAAGTCCACCCTGCTTTCGGACAACAATCAGGTTGTTTTCAACGTTGCCAAGACCGCGACGAAGCCTGAAATCAAGGCTGCCGTCGAAGCGCTGTTCGGCGTCAAGGTAACGGCCGTCAACACCCTGCTGCGCCTGGGCAAGACCAAGCGGTTCAAAGGTCTCGTCGGCAAGCAGAAGGACGTGAAGAAGGCTATCGTGACGCTCGCCGAAGGCCAGTCGATCGACGTCTCCACCGGTCTCTGAGGAATAAGAAAATGGCATTGAAAACATTCAATCCGACGACCCCGAGCCAGCGTCAGCTGGTCATCGTCGACCGCTCTTCGCTCTACAAGGGCAAGCCGGTCAAGGCGCTGACGGAAGGCCTGACCTCCAAGGGCGGCCGTAACAACACCGGCCGTATCACCGTTCGTTTCCAGGGCGGTGGTCACAAGCGCACCTATCGTCTGGTCGACTTCAAGCGTCGCAAGTTCGACGTTGAGGGCACCGTCGAGCGTATCGAATACGATCCGAACCGTACCGCTTACATCGCTCTGGTGAAGTACACGGACGGCGAACTGGCCTACATCCTCGCTCCGCAGCGTCTGACTGCCGGCGACAAGGTCATCGCTTCGGAAAAGGCCGTGGACGTGAAGCCGGGCAACACCATGCCGCTTCAGTTCATCCCGGTCGGCTCCATCATCCACAATGTGGAAATGAAGCCGGGCAAGGGTGGTCAGATCGGTCGCTCTGCTGGTTCCTACGCCCAGCTCGTTGGTCGTGACCAGGGTATGGCGATCCTTCGCCTGAACTCCGGCGAACAGCGCCTCGTGCACGGCAGCTGCCTTGCAACGATCGGTGCCGTTTCCAACCCGGATCACGCCAACATCAACGACGGTAAGGCCGGTCGTTCGCGTTGGCGCGGCAAGAAGCCGCATAACCGCGGCGTCGTCATGAACCCGGTCGACCATCCGCACGGCGGTGGTGAAGGCCGCACCTCTGGTGGTCGCCATCCGGTGACCCCGTGGGGCAAGCCGACCAAGGGCAAGCGTACGCGGTCGAACAAGTCGACCGACAAGATGATCATGCGCTCGCGCCATCAGCGCAAGAAGTAAGAGAGGAAGTCTCAAGTGGCTCGTTCAGTATGGAAAGGTCCGTTTGTTGACGGCTATCTTCTCAAGAAGGCTGAGAAGGTGCGTGAAGGCGGACGTAACGAAGTGATCAAGATGTGGAGCCGTCGCTCCACCATCATGCCGCAGTTCGTTGGTCTCACCTTTGGTGTTTACAACGGCAGCAAGCATATTCCGGTCAGCGTCAATGAAGACATGGTCGGACACAAGTTCGGCGAGTTCGCCCCGACCCGTACCTATTATGGTCACGGTGCGGACAAGAAGGCGAAGAGGAAGTAACAATGGGCAAGGCAAAAACCGAACGCCGGCTGAAGGATAATGAGGCGCAGGCAGTTGCGCGCACGCTCCGCGTCAGCCCGCAGAAGCTCAACCTGGTCGCGGCTTCTATCCGCGGCAAGAAGGTTGATCGCGCGCTCGCAGAGCTGGAATTCTCGCGCAAGCGTATCGCAGGCGCCGTCAAGAAGACGCTCGAATCCGCGATCGCCAATGCAGAGAACAACCATGATCTCGACGTTGACTCGCTGGTCGTGGCTGAAGCCTACGTCGGCAAGTCGATCGTCATGAAGCGTTTCCACGCTCGTGGCCGCGGTCGTGCATCGCGCATCGAACGTCCGTTCGCGCATCTGACGATCGTCGTTCGTGAAGTGGAAGCTCAAGAGGAGGCCGCATAATGGGTCAGAAAATCAATCCAATCGGTTTTCGTCTTGGCATCAACCGTACCTGGGATAGCCGCTGGTTTGCGGACAATGCCGAGTATGGCCAGCTTCTTCACGAAGACCTGAAGATGCGTAAGTTCGTTATGAACGAACTGAAGCAGGCTGGTATCTCCAAGGTGGTCATCGAGCGTCCGCACAAGAAGTGCCGCGTCACGATCCACTCGGCTCGTCCGGGCCTGATCATCGGCAAGAAGGGCGCTGACATCGACAAGCTCCGCAAGAAGCTGTCGGACATGACGAATTCCGAAACGCACCTCAACATCGTTGAAGTTCGCAAGCCGGAAATCGACGCAACGCTCGTTGCCCAGTCGATCGCTCAGCAGCTCGAACGCCGCGTTGCTTTCCGTCGCGCCATGAAGCGTGCCGTTCAGTCCGCGATGCGTCTTGGCGCCGAAGGCATCAAGATCACCTGCGCAGGCCGTCTTGGCGGTGCTGAAATCGCTCGTACGGAATGGTACCGTGAAGGTCGCGTGCCGTTGCATACGCTGCGCGCCGACATCGACTACGGTACGGCTGAAGCAGAAACCGCTTTCGGCATCTGCGGCATCAAGGTTTGGATCTTCAAGGGCGAAATCCTTGAGCATGATCCGATGGCCTCCGAACGCCGCGCGCTCGAGGGCGACGCCCAGGGTCCGGCTAGCCGCGATCGCGATAGAGACCGCCGCCGCGACAACGCTTGATAGCGTACGTGGCAGATAAGTTCGGAGAATAAGAAAATGTTGCAGCCAAAGCGTACGAAGTACCGTAAGCAGTTCAAAGGTCGCATCAAGGGCGTCGCCAAGGGCGGCTCTGACCTTGCGTTCGGTGAATTCGGTCTGAAGGCGCAGGAACCAAACCGTGTCAACGCTCGCGAGATCGAAGCGGCCCGCCGCGCGATCACGCGCTACATGAAGCGTGCCGGCCGTGTATGGATCCGCGTGTTTCCGGATGTTCCGGTCACCAAGAAGCCGACCGAAGTCCGTATGGGTAAAGGTAAGGGCTCCGTCGAATACTGGGCATGCAAGGTCAAGCCCGGCCGCATGATGTTCGAGATCGATGGCGTAAGCGAAGAAATCGCTCGTGAGGCTCTGCGCCTCGGGTCCGCCAAGCTCTCAGTCAAGACGCGCTTCGTGCAGCGCATCGCAGAGTAAGGAAGAAGCTCATGAAAGCCGCAGATGTTCGCGCCCTGAGCGCCGACCAACTCAAGGACGAGCTTGCCAAGCTGAAGAAGGAGCAGTTCAACCTGCGCTTTCAGAAGGCGACCGGCCAGCTTGAGAAGTCCTCGCGCATCAACGAAGTCCGCAAGGACATCGCTCGCGTGAAAACCATTGCCCGCCAGAAGGCGGCAGAAGCAAAGGCCTAAAGGAAAAATAACATGCCGAAGCGCATTCTGCAGGGCGTCGTGGTCAGCGACAAGAACGAGAAGACGGTAGTTGTCCGCGTAGAGCGTCGTTTCGCTCACCCGCTGCTCCAGAAGACCGTTCGTCGTTCCAAGAAGTACAAGGCTCACGACGAGAACAATCAGTACAAAATCGGCGACGTCGTTTCCATCGAGGAATGCGCGCCGATCTCCAAGGACAAGACCTGGACGGTCGTTTCCGCCCAGTCCAAGTAACAGAATTTCGCTCAGGCCCTTGCGCTTGGGCGAAATATCTGTATGAAGCACGAGCTTGGAAGCAGGACGCTCGAGAACGGGCGTTCTTTTGCTTTGTTGATGGCTGGTGAAGGTGACCGAAGCGGTCCTGGAACCCGGCAAAATCAGACAAGACACTAGTCCATAAGCCGGGGTAGGGGGTCGGTTGACCCAACCATTCCGGTAACAACAAGAAGGCGACCTGACATGATTCAGATGCAAACAAACCTCGACGTGGCGGATAATTCCGGCGCACGTCGTGTCATGTGCATCAAGGTGCTGGGCGGCTCCAAGCGTAAGTATGCCTCGATCGGCGACGTCATCGTTGTTTCGATCAAGGAGGCTATTCCGCGCGGCCGTGTGAAGAAAGGTGACGTGATGAAGGCGGTTGTCGTTCGTACCGCCAAGGACATCCGTCGTCCGGATGGCAGCGTCATCCGCTTCGATACCAACGCAGCAGTCCTCATCGACAACAAAAAAGAGCCGATCGGCACCCGTATCTTCGGACCGGTTCCGCGCGAACTTCGCGCCAAGAACCACATGAAGATCATCTCGCTGGCTCCAGAAGTACTGTAAGGGAGCGGAGCGATGCAGAAGATCCGTAAAGGCGACAAGGTCGTCGTATTGACCGGTAAGGACAAGGGCCGTACCGGCGAAGTCGTTCAAGTGCTGCCGAAGGAAGACCGCGCGGTCGTTCGTGGCGTCAATGTTGTCAAGCGCCACCAGCGCCAGACGCAGAGCCAGGAAGCCGGCATCATCAGCAAGGAAGCCCCGCTTCACCTGTCCAACATTGCAATCGTCGACAAGGACGGTAAGCCGACCCGCGTCGGTTTCAAGGTTGTGGATGGCAAGAAGGTCCGTGTGGCCAAGACCTCTGGAGAAGTGATCGATGGCTGAGGCAAAGTACGAGCCGCGGCTCAAGAAGGAATACAACGCTCGCATTCGCGCGGCTATGCAGGAGGCTTTCTCCTACGCCAACGAAATGCAGATCCCGAAGCTTGAAAAGATCGTGATCAACATGGGCGTAGGCGAAGCAACGGCTGATTCGAAGAAGCCGACTGTTGCTGCTGCCGACCTCGCAGCGATTGCCGGCCAGAAGCCGGTTATCACACGCGCACGCAACTCCATCGCAGGCTTCAAGGTCCGCGAAAATATGCCGATCGGCGCCAAGGTTACCCTGCGCGGCGCTCGCATGTATGAGTTCCTGGATCGTCTGGTCAACATCGCGCTTCCGCGCGTTCGCGACTTCCGCGGCCTGAACCCGAAGAGCTTTGACGGTCGTGGCAATTTCGCCATGGGCATCAAGGAGCACATTGTGTTCCCAGAGATCAACTACGACAAGGTTGATCAGATGTGGGGCATGGACATCATCGTTTGCACGACGGCGAACACGGACGACGAAGCCCGGACTCTTCTGAAAGAGTTCAACTTCCCGTTCCGTCAATAACCGTAACGACGAGCGTAGAAAAGGAACCCTGATATGGCGAAGACAAGCGCAGTTGAAAAGAACAAGCGCCGCCGCAATACGGTTGCCACTCAATCCGCAAAGCGGGCTGCTCTGAAGGCAATCATCATGAACCAGTCTCTTTCGATCGAAGACCGGTTCAAGGCCACTCTGAAGTTGGCATCGCTCCCGCGCGATGGATCGAAGACCCGTATTCGCAATCGTTGCGAAGTTTCCGGCCGTCCGCGCGCCTATTACCGCAAACTGCGCATGTCGCGTATCGCGCTGCGTGAACTCGGCAATCTCGGCAAGGTGCCGGGCATTGTCAAGTCGAGCTGGTAAGGAGCAGATTAGATGACTATGACTGATCCTTTGGGCGATATGCTCACCCGCATCCGCAATGGCGCTTCGCGTCGCAAGTCGTCGGTTTCGACGCCTGCTTCCAAGCTCCGTGCGCGCGTTCTCGATGTTCTCCAGGCTGAAGGCTACATCCGTGGCTACTCCGTCGTCGATTTCGGCAACGGCAAGTCTGAGCTCAGCATCGAGCTGAAGTACTATGAAGGCACGTCGGTGATCCGTGAGATCGGCCGCGTGTCCAAGCCGGGCCGCCGAGTTTATGTCTCGGTTAAGTCCATTCCGCAGGTCGCGAACGGTCTCGGCATCACTATCCTTTCGACTCCGAAGGGTGTGATGGCTGATCACCAGGCTCGTGAACAGAATGTTGGTGGTGAGGTTCTCTGCTCGGTCTTCTAAGATCGAACAGGGATCTCCTTCGAAACAGACAGGTTTGAAAAAATGTCTCGTATCGGTAAGAAGCCCGTTCAGGTGCCTGCAGGGATCACGGCCTCGGTTGATGGCCAAAAAGTGACTGCCAAGGGCCCTAAGGGCGAGCTGTTTTTCATCGCTAACGATGAAATCGGTCTCAAGCTTGAAAACAATGCAATCGTCGTAACACCGCTTAACGACTCCAAGGACGCTCGCTCAAAGTGGGGCATGTCCCGCACGATGGTCGAGAACATCCTGAAGGGTGTTAAGGAAGGCTACGAGCGCAAGCTCGAAATCAACGGCGTCGGCTACCGTGCCGCCCTGCAGGGCAAGAACCTGCAGCTCGCGCTCGGCTTCAGCCACGACGTGATTTACGTGCCGCCGGAAGGCATCACGATTGCTGTGCCGAAGCCGACGGAAATCGTCGTCACCGGCATCAACAAGCAGCAGGTCGGCCAGGTTGCCGCTGAAATCCGCGAATATCGCGGTCCTGAGCCCTACAAGGGCAAGGGCGTTAAGTATGCCGGCGAGCGGATCGTCCGCAAAGAAGGCAAGAAGAAGTAAGGATCACGCGAAATGGCTAGCAGGAAAGAAGCACTTGCACGTCGTGCCAACCGCGTGCGTCGTCAAATCAAGGCGGTGGCCAATGGCCGTCCGCGCCTGTCGGTTCATCGCTCTTCGAAGAACATCTACGTTCAGGTCATCGATGATGTGGCCGGCAAGACGCTTGCGTCTGCCTCCACCCTCGATAAGGATCTGCGCGGTTCTCTGAAGACTGGTGCCGATACCGCCGCCGCAGCCCTCGTTGGCAAGCTCGTAGCCGAGCGTGCCTCCAAGGCAGGCGTCAAGGAAGTCGTGTTCGATCGCGGCGCCTTCATCTACCACGGCCGCATCAAGGCCCTGGCTGAAGCAGCCCGCGAAGGCGGTCTGTCCTTCTGATCAAGTTTCCGGTCGGCAGCTTTCAAGCGCCGGCCGGATGTTCACCGGACCGCACGTTTCCCCTCAAGGGGAGGGCATGCGGTCTTTGTTGTTTGCCGATTGCACCCGGAAAAGAAAAAGGAAGAGGACAATGGCACAGGAAAAGAGGGGCTCGCGGGATGACCGTCAGAGCCGTGAAGAGCGCGATAGCGAATTCGTCGACAAGCTGGTCGCGATTAACCGCGTCGCCAAGGTCGTAAAGGGTGGCCGCCGTTTCGGTTTCGCCGCTCTCGTCGTCGTCGGTGACCAGAAGGGCCGCGTTGGCTTCGGTCACGGCAAGGCACGTGAAGTGCCGGAAGCGATCCGCAAGGCTACCGAAAGCGCCAAGCGCGACATGATCTTCGTACCGCTGCGCGACGGCCGTACGCTTCACCATGACGTTCATGGCCGTCACGGCGCCGGCAAGGTTCTGCTGCGCTCGGCCAAGGTCGGTACCGGTATCATCGCCGGCGGCCCGATGCGCGCCGTTTTCGAAACGCTCGGCGTTCATGACGTTGTCGCCAAGTCGACCGGTTCGTCGAACCCGTACAACATGGTTCGCGCCACGTTCGACGCCCTGAAGCACCAGGTTCACCCGAAGGACATCGCAGCTCAGCGCGGCATCAAGTATGCCACCCTGCAGGCTCGTCGTACCGCTTCGGGCAACGCCACCGAAGAATAAGGGAGTTTGACCTATGGCCAAGACGACCAAGAAGGCTGAAGCCAAGACCGTTACGGTCGAACAGGTTGGCAGCCCGATCCGCCGTCCGGATGTTCAGCAGAAGACGCTGATCGGTCTCGGACTGAACAAGATGCACCGTCGCCGCACGCTGGAAGATACCCCGGCTGTTCGTGGCATGATCCGTGCTGTCCAGCATCTCGTTCGCGTTGTCGACGAGAAGTGAGCCGGAGGTAAATTGCTATGAAACTGAATGACATCAAGGATAACGAAGGCTCTACCCACAGCCGCAAGCGCCTCGGCCGCGGCATCGGCTCCGGCTCCGGCAAGACCGGTGGTCGTGGTGTAAAGGGTCAGAAGTCCCGCTCGGGTGTTGCGATCAACGGCTTCGAAGGTGGTCAGATGCCCATCTATCGTCGCCTGCCGAAGCGCGGCTTCAACAACATCTTCGCCGCCGATTACGTTGTCGTATCGCTGGCTCGCATCCAGGCTGCCGTCGATGCCGGCAAGCTCGATGCGAAGAAGACCGTTGATGCAGCAGCTCTCAAGGCTGCCGGCGTCATCCGCCGCGTCAAGGACGGCGTTCGGGTTCTCTCGGACGGCGAACTGAAGGCGAAGATCACGCTTGAAGTTGCAGGCGCTTCCAAGCCGGCGGTCGAAAAGATCGAAAAGGCTGGCGGCTCCATCAAGCTGCTGGCTGCGGCCGCAGAAGCTTCTGCCGCAGAATAATCTTATCAATAATCGCCCGGGGTGCTTCACTTCGGGCGATTTTGCTCCCATATGTGAGCCTCACGAATCTGAACGATGCGGCAGTGTCTTTCCGGTTGATAACGGGAACCAAGGGTGAGGCGTCCGATTGCACCGCAATCCGTCCAAGCCCGGCTTTTGAACAATTTACATACTGATTCCGGACCCGGCCGATTTGCCGGAATTGGTAGTGCGGAGATTTGCATGGCTTCTGCAGCGGAACAACTGGCGTCCAATCTCAATTTCTCGACCTTCGCCAAGGCTGAGGATCTCAAGAAGCGCTTGTGGTTTACGCTCGGCGCACTTCTCGTTTACCGGCTCGGCACCCACATTCCGCTTCCTGGCCTCAATCCTGCTGCTTATGCGCAGGCATTCCAGAATCAGTCTGGCGGTATTCTCGGCCTCTTCAACATGTTCTCGGGCGGCGCCGTACAGCGCATGGCGATTTTCGCGCTCGGCATCATGCCCTACATCTCCGCCTCGATCATCGTTCAGCTCATGACCTCGGTCGTGCCTTCGCTTGAGAATCTCAAGAAGGAAGGCGAGCAGGGCCGCAAGATCATCAACCAATACACTCGCTACGGCACGGTGCTGCTCGGCGCATTGCAGGCTTATGGCATTGCGATCGGCCTTGAGCATGGCAATGGTGTCGTGATCGATCCAGGCTGGTTCTTCCGCATTTCCACGGTCATAACGCTGCTCGGCGGCACAATGTTCCTGATGTGGCTCGGCGAACAGGTAACTTCGCGCGGTATCGGTAACGGTATCTCGCTGATCATCTTCGCCGGCATCGCTGCTGGTCTGCCGACGGCACTTGCCGGCACGCTCGAGCTGGGCCGTACAGGTGCTCTGTCCACAGGTCTCATTCTGGCTGTTCTGGTCGTCGCTGTCCTGGTCATCGCGCTCATCGTTTTCGTCGAACGTGCCCAGCGTCGCCTGTTGATCCAGTATCCGAAGCGCCAGGTCGGTACCCGCATGTTCCAGGGCGATACGTCGCACCTGCCGTTGAAGCTCAACACTTCGGGCGTCATTCCGGCGATCTTCGCATCCTCGCTGCTGCTACTGCCGGCAACCGTTGCGGGCCTCGGCAACAACACGGCGCTTCCGGGTTGGGTGACGTCGATCGTCGCGGCACTTGGTCACGGCCAGCCTGTCTATATGGTGCTTTACGGTGCGTTGATTGCCTTCTTCGCTTTCTTCTACACGGCGCTGGTCTTCAATCCGAAGGACACGGCAGACAATCTGAAGAAGCATGGCGGCTTTATTCCGGGCATCCGCCCGGGCGAACGCACCGCCGAGTATATCGACTACGTGCTGACCCGCATCACGGTCATCGGCGCGATCTACCTCGTCTTCGTCTGCATCCTGCCCGAAATTCTCGTGTCCCAGACCGGTATTCCGCTGTCGCTGGGTGGCACTTCTCTTCTGATCGTGGTTAGCGTAACGCTGGATACGGTGGCACAGATTCAGGGTCACTTGATCGCGCAGCAATATGAAGGCCTGATCAAGAAATCGAAGTTGCGTGGAGGAAAGAGGGGGCGATGAGACTCATACTTTTAGGGCCGCCGGGAGCAGGTAAGGGGACCCAGGCCCAGCGTATCGTGGAAAAGCACGGCATTCCGCAGCTTTCCACCGGCGATATGCTGAGAGCTGCGGTGGCGGCCGAGACTGAAGTTGGCAAGCGCGCCAAGGCTGTCATGGACGCCGGCAAGCTTGTTTCGGATGAGATCGTCAACGCCATTGTTTCGGAGCGAATCGACCAGCCGGATTGCGCCAAGGGTTTCATCCTTGACGGTTTCCCCCGCACTCTGGTGCAGGCCGATGCGACCGAGCAGATGCTGAAGGCCAAGGGTCTGGAGCTTTCCGTCGTCATCGAGCTGAAGGTCGATGACGCGGAACTGATTCGCCGCGTCTCGGGGCGTTACTCCTGTTCGAATTGCGGTAGTGTCTATCACGATACCGATAAGGTTCCGGCAACGGCTGGTGTCTGCGACAAGTGCGGCTCGACCCACTTCAAGCGCCGACCGGATGACAATGCCGAAACGATGGCGACGCGCCTACAGGTCTACTACAAAGAGACCTCGCCGCTGATCGGTTACTACTATGCCAAGGGCAAGTTGCAGAGCATCGACGGCATGGCCGATATCGAGCATGTGACGGATAGCATCGAAGGTATCCTGGCTAAGCTTGGATAGCCTAAAATAAACTTGCCGAAGCGGTTGCTTTTTTGCGCTGATTCCGCTAAACACCGCGCCAACTCGCGACATGCTATGCGATCGGCGCGGATTTCCAACGGGGAGTCCGGGTACGGTCGTTTTGACATGTTGCGGACTCACAACGAACAAGCAGCTCCCGGGCTGCATAACAAGGCCCTTTGCTTAGGCAAAAGGAATGCAAGGAGAACAGGCGTGGCTCGTATCGCTGGCGTCAACATCCCGACTGCAAAGCGCGTAGTTATTGCGCTTCGTTACATTCACGGGATCGGACCGAAGTTTGCACAGGAAATCTGCGAGAAGGTCGGTATTCCGGCTGAGCGTCGCGTCAACCAGTTGACCGATGCTGAAGTTCTGCAGATCCGCGAAACCATCGACCGTGACTATCAGGTCGAAGGTGATCTGCGTCGCGATACCGCGATGAACATCAAGCGTCTGATGGACCTGGGCAGCTACCGCGGCCTGCGTCATCGTCGCGGCCTGCCGGTTCGCGGCCAGCGCACCCACACCAATGCTCGTACCCGCAAGGGCCCGGCAAAGGCGATCGCTGGTAAGAAGAAGTAATTTCCGGGCAACCGGATTTGGGAGGCTGGCGGTCCGCCGGCCTCTTTTGAGTTTGAAGCGGTGCCCTCCGGGTATCGCTTCGGTGTAGCCGCTGGCATTACGGCGGTGCAGAGATCCAAGAAAGGACTAACATGGCCAAGGAAGCCGTACGCGTTCGTCGTCGCGAGCGTAAAAATATCACGTCGGGCGTCGCACACGTCAACTCGACCTTCAACAACACGATGATCACCATCACCGACGCACAGGGCAACGCTATTGCCTGGTCGTCCGCTGGTGCCAAGGGCTTCAAGGGTTCGCGCAAGTCGACCCCGTTCGCTGCCCAGATCGCTGCTGAAGACTGCGCCAAGAAGGCTCAGGAACACGGCATGAAGTCGCTGGAAGTTGAAGTTTGCGGTCCGGGCTCCGGTCGTGAATCTGCTCTGCGCGCGCTCCAGGCTGCCGGTTTCATGATCACGTCCATCCGCGACGTGACCCCGATCCCGCACAATGGTTGCCGCCCGCGCAAGAAGCGTCGCGTCTGATCATCGCCACTCTCGACACTGGCCGGGGTAGATGCGCCCGGCTTGGTGTTTCTCAAGCTCGGTTGCCACGATTGGATGGTGGCAACGAACGGAAGGCAAAAACATGATTCAGAAAAACTGGCAGGAACTGATCAAGCCCAACAAGGTCGAGTTCACCTCGAGCGGCCGTACCAAGGCAACGCTCGTGGCCGAACCGCTGGAGCGTGGCTTCGGTCTCACCCTCGGCAACGCGCTGCGTCGCGTTCTGCTGTCTTCTCTGCGTGGCGCCGCTGTGACGGCCGTGCAGATCGACGGCGTGCTGCATGAGTTCTCCTCTATCCCGGGCGTCCGGGAAGACGTGACGGACATCGTGCTGAACATCAAGGAAATCGCCATCAAGATGGATGGCGATGATGCCAAGCGCATGGTCGTGCGTAAGCAGGGCCCAGGCGTAGTAACGGCTGGCGACATTCAGACGGTCGGCGATATCGAAATCCTCAACCCCGAGCATGTGATCTGCACGCTCGACGAGGGCGCCGAAATCCGTATGGAATTCACCGTCAACAATGGCAAGGGCTATGTCCCGGCCGAGCGTAATCGTGCGGAAGATGCTCCGATCGGTCTCATCCCGGTCGACAGCCTCTATTCGCCGGTCAAGAAGGTGTCCTACAAGGTTGAAAATACCCGTGAAGGACAGGTTCTCGACTACGACAAGCTGAGCATGTCGCTGGAAACCGATGGTTCTATCAGCGGTGAAGATGCAGTCGCTTTCGCGGCACGCATCCTGCAGGATCAGCTTGGCGTGTTCGTCAACTTCGACGAGCCGCAGAAGGAAACCGAAGAGGAAGCAGTTACCGAACTCGCTTTCAACCCGGCTCTCCTCAAGAAGGTGGACGAATTGGAACTGTCTGTTCGCTCGGCAAACTGCCTGAAGAACGACAACATCGTCTACATCGGCGACCTCATTCAGAAGACCGAAGCAGAAATGCTCCGCACGCCGAATTTTGGTCGCAAGTCGCTGAACGAAATCAAGGAAGTTCTCGCTTCCATGGGCCTGCACCTCGGCATGGAAGTGCCGGCATGGCCGCCTGAGAACATCGAAGATCTCGCCAAGCGATACGAAGACCAATACTAACGTTTCAAACGGCAGGCGAACGATGCCTGCAAGTGAAGGAGAATAGCAATGCGCCACGGTAAAGCCGGCCGCAAGCTGAACAGAACCGCTAGCCACCGTAAGGCGATGTTCGCCAACATGGCAGCTTCGCTCATTACCCATGAGCAGATCGTCACCACGCTCCCGAAGGCGAAGGAAATTCGTCCGATCGTCGAGAAGCTGGTTACCCTCGGCAAGCGCGGCGACCTGCACGCTCGTCGTCAGGCCATCTCGCAGATTCGCGACGCCGTTGTCGTCGCCAAGCTGTTTGATGCGATCGCAACGCGTTACGCCACCCGCAACGGCGGCTACCTGCGTATCATGAAGGCTGGCTTCCGCCAGGGCGACAATGCCGCTCTCGCAGTCGTCGAATTCGTCGATCGCGACACCTCTGCCAAGGGCGCAGCCGACAAGGCTCGCGTTGCTGCCGAGGAAGAAGCTGCAGCCGCTTAAGGCTAGCTTCGGATAAAAGATCCAGGGCCGGATGAGCGATCATCCGGCCTTTTTGGCGTTTGAGGGTTTGCCGGGAGCCGACTTGCTCTCCTGGAGCCGCCATGGACCACGAATATGCTGGCTGAGTTGCCTGGCGGCTCATGCTCTTGAGCTATAGGAACGACTATTGGACACGCAGCGGCAATTCATACGCAGAAGGGCGATGCTACTTCTGGCCCTGTTCTTGACCATAGCCTGCGGTCTTGCGCTCCGGCGATTTGGTTATGCCGCCGATCTTCCCTTCACCGTGGTCAAATATGGTGGTTCGATCTTGTGGGGCGCGATGGTCTATTGGCTTCTGGCGACGCTATTCGTCACCGGTAGGCCTTTCAAAATTGCTTTCGGCGCGCTGATCCTGGCGACGGCCGTCGAATTCTTCAGGCTTTGGCATGCACCTGCACTGGATGCGTTTCGATTGACCACCGCCGGCGCCTTGTTGCTCGGAAGAGTGTTCTCGCTGTGGAACATTGTGGCCTATGCCGTTGGCATAGCGGCGGCTTTGGTGCTGGATCGCATTCTGTTGGCGGTAAAACGCGTAAACTGAGATCGCGCTATAAGCAGGGCGATCGGATCGCTGTATCATGAAGGCCGGATGAGCGATCATCCGACCTTCTGTCGTTTGCCCATGTGGGTAGCGACGCCAAGGGCGGGCAAGCCCGATGCTATTCGGCAGCCATGGCGTGCCGGCGCGAAGGCTCCGTTCTGTGAAGATAAACGGCGAAAGTATCCCACGGCGGCGTGATCGAGAGCTGTGCCAGCAGGCGGCCAATCTCGCCCCGGTGATATCCTCCATGCGTGACGACATGGAGGAGCATCTCCTGCCGCGACATGCAGCCCCTGTCGCCGTCGGTGAAGACGAACGGCAGAGCTTCGGACAAGAGGTCAGGGGTCAGCGTTTCAAGATATCTGAGATACCATTGATCCGACGCGATCAGCGCCGTGCGGAGCTCCGCCAGTGATGGCGTGTCCGGTGTGTTGTCGGCAGTGAAGCCATGGTCCTGCCCGGTAAGGTGGGCGGCAAATATCCGGCCGACGACCAGGGAATGGTTCATCAGGCGGATGGATGCATGACGCTCCTTTGCATGCCGCACGGCATCGAGGTCGCCTATGCCATCAAGCAGATCCTTGTTTGCCCAGGCCTGATAGCTGAAAAGCGTGTGCAGCAACGACTGTTCGCTCATGAGAAATCCCTTTTTGTTATCCCGTAAAATGCGAGTAATGTGTTCACATTTTCGAGGGGCAGGAAGCGCATGTCTACTCGCATTGGAAAGTCCGGCGCCCCGATGCGAAAGGAGCCTAGCCAGGCGCGTTCGCGGGCGACGGTCGATGCCATTCTCGAGGCGGGTGCTCGCATTTTGGGAGATCGCGGATGGGCCGGATTTACGACGAATGCCGTCGCGGCGGTTGCCGGCATCAGCATCGGGTCGCTCTATCAATATTTT